>Ga0206845_1122_pt1 | contig 21838 bp, 17 predicted proteins | sample Alteio_BWOrgCont_19_FD_152887 | JGI IMG/M metagenome (GOLD analysis project Ga0206845, IMG submission 152887) | Enriched cells from forest soil in Barre Woods Harvard Forest LTER site, Petersham, Massachusetts, United States -... | ecosystem: Environmental > Terrestrial > Soil > Temperate forest >...
AGCTACAATATCCTCATTAATCTTTTGAAGTTCTTCTTTTTGCCTTTGCGGATCTATTTGTTCTAATACATTGCCCATATTTTCAAAAGTACCCGCTATGTCTCGCGATAACATACAAAAACGGAAATCAACCCAGGCTCCTAAAATATCTTGCAGTGCGAGACAAGTCGATCCAACAAAACAGAGCCCTCCAACGCCATACATTATATAGCTCAATGGTTTTCCGAGAGTACACTGCCTCCCGGTACAATAATCGAGCATTGTGGGAAGTGTCGCTAAAAGACCTGAGCCGGCAACATACGGGACGCGCTGCTGAGCACAAAGCCACACTTTTTGCCAAAAAAGATCCCCGCATTCTTTCTCTTGCTGCTTTTTACGCAATATACTTAAAGAATTAAAAAATACATTTAAAACGCTATATTTTTGTTCAGCACCGCCATTTCGCGCGTGATCCGGGCTTGGCGTCCGCGATCGAGACACCGTAGTAACATCAGAAGACGATGATCTTCTCTGCGGTATTGTCCTTTGAGCAGCATTAATTACCGTGATACTTATACAACTTATTATCGCTACCATTACCATTCTATTCATCGTATAGCCCCCTAAAAACCCCGCCCTTTTTTTTATAATGCCCAGATCAAAGGATCAGCTGTCAACAACTGCACAAGATATCACACTCGACGATTACACTGCTTCGTGGTACAATAAGACCTAAACATTAATATTCTAAGAGAATTTTTATGGACGAGCGCCTTAAACAACTGATTCAACAATCCCCATTTCGCAATGCAGCTATTAATGCTCACATCAAGACTATTATTAAAAATCCCATCTGCGGTGATGTTATAGAATTGAGTGCGACTATTAATAATGAGATGGTGAGCGCGCTCAGTTTTTCAGGGCAGGGATGTTTACTCAGTCAAGCTGCCATGAACATCGTAGCGCATAAAGCAGTTAACACGTCTCTTGATGCTATATTATGCATTACCCCTGAACAGGTTTTTGAAGATCTTGCACTCACGGTAGGACCTAACAGACGACAATGTATCACGATCGCCCTCCAGAGCATTACCGATCTTGTCATACGCTATCGGAATGACCGTGCTGAGCAAAATTAAAGTACTGGCAGCGCTTCAAAATAAAGCTTCTCATGCCAAAAATAATAACGATGCGCATTACCAAACAATTCGCCGCTTATGGCAAGCGATAACCTCAAATAACCAGCTCTATCAAGAGATATGTCGGGTAGCACATGCTGAAATGATCGCTATGCCTGAATCTCTCGAATTGATTCCTATCCCATCAACTTCATTTTTTCCTTATACCGTCGCGGCTGTTGATGGCTCTCAGATTTTTCCTGATCCGCATACGGGAATACACAGTTATCTGCTTAATATCGGCACCTGCATGCTTTCCTATCGGGAAAAGCATAGTACTGCCGAATTCTCATCAGAGCCTTCCTGCCATGAACCTGATGGCTATCTTGTGGAAGAAGATATCGCGCTCCAACGAACATTGTTGGAACTTCGCACAGCAACCGACCTTCTCCAGCAACATTCTCCCACGCTGCTTTTGGTTGACGGCCCGCTCATGCCGTTTCAAAAAAATGTTGAACCTTCAATACACAAAAAGCTGTTTCATCAATGGCGTGAAAATAGTTTCAACCTTGCGGGGTACATCAGTCTCCCCCAAGGTCGCATGGTATCAAACATGATGAATATTGCAGCGCGTATTCTGGGAAAATCATATAACAGTCATTTCAGCGACAGTACCATACTGTCTCTTATTCTGCCACCTTATCATCGGACACCGCTCTGGCAGTCTTCCCAGCGCACATCACGGGTATCTTCTTTTTTCTATCATACCGGCTCCGAAATTGCACGAATCGAAATTCCTACCTACCTAACGCAGCAATCTTCAATAGAACAGATCATGCGTGTCATACATCATCAAATTTTATTAGGCTATGGTTATCCGATTGCTCTGGCAGAAGCGCATGTACAAGCAACTGTTTCAATGCATGATCAGCAATGGTTTTGCACCGTGCTCGCCCAGTATGACACCCACTCTTCTGTCCGCTCTTACAAACAGCTCAGAAAACAGCGCATTCCCTTATAGCGTTTAGCCAAGAAATTTTTTGAAAAAACCAACAATACCATGATCTTGTTCAGGCGTTTCTTCTCCCAATGAGGTAGCATATGCCTTAAGATGTTCTTTTGATTCAGCAGAAAGTTGTTTTGGAACACTACACTGCGTCACTACAACAAAATCTCCCCGGGAAGAACTGCGCAATTTAGGAAACCCTTTTCCTGAAACACGAATCCGCTCTCCCACTGGGCATCCTTTAGGAACTTTAATCGTTTCCCGTGAATCATCAATTAAGGTTACCTCAACATGACAGCCAAAGACCAATTGCGGATAGCTTAACACCAGCTGTGCAACCAGATCATCGCCAACACGCTGGAACCGTTTATCGGGAGCAATAGAAATTCTCAAAATAAGGTCGCCTGTTTCTCCACCGAACGTACCGGCGTCACCTTTCTGAGCAAGTCGTAATTCACTTCCTTCATAGACGCCAGGCGGAAGCGTAAACGTCGTTGTATCATACGTTTGTACACGCGAGCGTCCTTTACAGGTTGGGCACGGCGATTTTACCATAAACCCTTCACCATCACAGGCATCGCACTGCTGAGCAAACGTAAAGAATCCTTGATTATAAGCGATTTGACCAGAACCCTTACACTTGGTACAGGTTGTATATGACGTTCCTTTTTGTGTGCCCTTTCCTTCACAGGTGGCACAGGATACATAGCGATATATTTGAATCTGCTTCGTTGCACCGGTATAGGATTCTTTTAGGGTAATGGTTAACTGCTGTTGCAAATCACTGCCCCGTCGCGGAACAGGACCGGTTGCCTTTTTACGGCGTTTCGTCCCTGAACTACCTTCTCCAAACATCTGACTAAAAATGTCGAAGATATCATCCATATTCATATTCGTATGGTGATCGCCACCCATACCAGTAGCTGCATGACCGTATTGGTCATATGCACGCCGTTTTTCTGTATCAGAAAGCACCTCATACGCGCCAGCAGCCTCCTTGAATTTCTCCTCAGCCTCTTTATTCCCCGGATTACGATCAGGGTGGTACTGTAAAGCCAATTTTCGGTAAGCAGCTTTAATTTCAGCAACCGTTGCTGTACGAGGAACACCTAAAATTTCATAAAAATCGCGCTGCGCCATAACTATACATGAACCCACAATAAGATATGCTCTATTTTATCGTAGTATATCACTGAAATTCAAAGCTTTAAAGAGCGCTTTTATGCTATGCCAAGGCAACCCATGAAACAATCTAGAGAAACTTGATCGGTAACGAATCACGACATTCGTAGATACTGTTTGCTAACGGTTTTCGACCGGACGGAATTTCTCGCTCCTGCAGTTTTGGTGAAAGTGATGACTTATCACCCCGTTTTCCTACAGCAAACATCGCTTCAACCGTATAGATTTCAGGAATAGCAAGTTCACGGCGTACCGCATCATAATCAAAACCTTCCATCCCATGCGCAACGATACCCATGCTTGCAGCCTGTAACGACATATTTTGACAGGCTGCTCCCGTATCAAAGCTGTGCGTTCGACTCGGTTTACCATTTACATCAAAAAATGTTTGAGATATCACCACAATAAGAATTTGTGCGTGTTGTGCCCACTCACGGTTTGCAGGAACTAAAAAATTAAGAAACGTTTGCCACATGACGCCCTCCCGCCGTGCATAAACAAAGCGCCACGGTTGATTATTGTAACAATTCTGCGCCCACCGTGCCGCATCAAATATCGTCATCAACTCATCTTCAGTCACCGGTTCCTGCGAAAACGCACGCGAAGACCACCGCTTTAAAAAAATATCCTGAATGGGATAATCACTGACACGAGACATAACTCACCTCTTAATAATCCATCGCACCTATTATTGTTGAGACTACTACCCGTTCCGTTGCAAATTTACAGAACTTTTACCGTAAGCGTGTACCGTTCGCCACACCCTCACCCATAGGGCGAACAATGCGGAGCTTTTTATGCGCATCTTCAGCAAAGAGCACCATACCCTCCGACGCGATGCCCAGCATTGCGCGCGGTGCTAAGTTTGCTACCACAATAACCTGCTGTTGCAATAATTCTCCCGGCGCAAAATGCAGGCGAACACCAGAGCAGATTGTTCGTATGCCATACGAGCCCAGATTAATCGTGAGCTTGTACAATTTATCGGACTTAGGAATAATCTCAACCGCCTCAATTGTGCCGATCACCAGTTCAACTTTTGCAAATTCATCAATCGAAATGTGAGCAGGCGCTTTTTTTGTTTCTGCATGAACCACAGATTTTACATCGCGTGATGTATCCATTTTTCCCGACTCTTCAGCAATAAATTTGGGAAATAAAGCAGCTCCCTTGGTAAAAGCAAAACGGCGTCCCGCTCCGCGTGGGAACCGTTGATATGAAACTATATCACGCTGCACTGTATGAAAATCGATACCAAAAGAACCAAATAGTTGCTCCATTTTTGATGGCATTACCGGCCATATCAAAATGCCCAAAACAGAAAGACCATGCGTTGCCGCTGCCAGGATGCGCTCAAATACTCCCATCTCATTCGGTGTTAATTTCCAGGGTTGTTGCGCATGAAAATAGGCATTCAGCAATGCTATACCATGCCAAATATGAGCATACGCGCGATGGAATAGGTACTGCTCCATATCTGCTTTGTAGGCAACAACAACCTGATGAAGCTGCTCCCACAGCGTATCTTCAACCGCCGTCCATGTTTCAGGAACGGTAACATGCGTCACTGTTCTTGTATGAGCAAGCGCCACAATGCGCTGGACGAGATTGCCAATATCATCAGCCAAATCAGCATTATTGCGCGTTTCAAGATCTTCAATTGAAAAGGGTGCATCGTGCGTCACTGCAATATGACGTGTCAAATAATACCGAATAACATCCGGCGAGTAGCGATCTGCAAGCTGCATCGGGTCAACAACATTGCCCAACGATTTTGACATCTTTTCACCACCGATTTTAATCCATCCGTGTACTAAAAGTTTCTGCGGCGCTGCAAGTCCTGCTGCATGTAAAAATGCTGGCCAATATACCGCATGAAAGCGAATAATATCTTTTCCTAATACTTGCAATTGTGCGGGCCACCACTGCTCAACATCATTCGTACGCTTTGGATCACCATAGCCAATTGCTGAAAGATAGTTCATCAAAGCATCAGCCCAAACATATACCACATGCTCATCATCACCGGGGAAAGGAATTCCCCACGATACTGCTGAACGCTGACGAGAAATAGCAAGATCTTTCAAACCGCCCTCAACAAATGAAATAACTTCCTGCAACCGTTCACGGGGTGTAATAAAATGGGGATGCTCACGGTAAAAAGACAACAGATAATCGGCGTACGAAGAAAGTCTAAAAAAATAACACGGTTCTTTGACGAGGACTGTTTCACGATTACATGAAGGACAGTGCGGTGCTTTCCCCTCAGTGTCGGTTACAAATGTTTCACACGGTGTACAATAATACCCTTCATAAAAATCACGATAAATATCGCCCTTTTTGCGAACGGCATCAATCCATGCATAGACACCTTGCACATGTGCACGATCGGTTGTTCGGATAAAATGCGTTGGATGAATTCCATAGCGCTTCCATGTTGCTTGAAAATCACCAATAAATCCATCAACAAATGTTTGCGGTTCCAATCCAGCTGCTTGAGCTGCTTGCGCAACTTTCTGACCATGTTCATCGGTACCGGTCAGTAAAAATGTTGATTCTCCCTTAACCAGGTGCCATCGCGCTGCAACATCAGCAAGCACGGTTGAATACAGCGACCCTAAATGCGGTCGTGCTGTAACATAATAAATCGGTGTCGTTACATAAAATGTTCGTTGATCTGACATATAAGCCTTTCGCTCAGCATACGCTTACTTTGTATGTAGCATAAAGCTTTCACCGCAGAAAATACATGTTTTTTGTTCGAGCAAGAGCAGTAAATGATTACACAGAATGTTGAGATACAGTGGCTGAAGAACCCGGTACCGCAGGACGGTTTTTACTCTCGCCAGCACTATCACTGCGATTTTTCTTATTAATGATATCGCTTGAACGGTTTGCATCCTTCATTAATCCAAAAAACCCTCGCCCTACAGCAACACCACCAAGCGCTGCTCCAAACAGCAGTAATAGATGCCGCGTTTTACTATCATGAGGCTCATTTATTGCATAACCACTAATTCCAATCACCGGCAATCCGAGACACAATGCTCCATATGAAATCAACCATTCTTTTTCATTTCGGCCAATGTAAATATTATTCACGCTCTTCACAGAAACCGTACGTGCTGAAAGATGCGGCACTTCAGCCGAGCCCGCACCGCTCAATAGCGGACTCATTACTATGAACAGCGTCACTAAAAAACTATGATTATTAATATTTTCCATTTGGACCAATCTATTAAAATTTCTTGCGTGTGTAACATTAATATTACACGATGCAATACACTACGTCCAATAAAAAATCCCCTCGTGTATTAATCGAGGAGATTTTTTATTAACACAGACTGACTCCAGCCCAACAACTATGGGCATCAAAATCCTAAGCAACCTGCCCCTGCGCATTGAGCAGTTCGAGTGCTTTTTCAATGATACTCAACCGGCTATTGAAAGCCTCGACGAATTGTTCCAATTCAGCTAAGCGATCATGCGCTACTTGTACCATATGGAGCAGTGAAGCAATTGTTTCAACGATTGAAAAATTTTTCTCATCATTAACACAATCATTCAACATACTGTCTCTGCGCGGCATAGCATTCAGTTTTGCGTGTAACCAATCATGGGCAATCTGCAATTTTTTGAGCTGTTCTTCAGAACACCATCGATCAGCAATCAATTGCTGAATAACAACCAGCATACGCTCACACAGCGCTGATGAAGGCTCGCCGTTCACCTGTTTCATTTCTTCGAGTATCGCTTCGCGCTGAACAGAATCATGATGTAACATCACGCAACTCGACAATAGAGAACGTACCACTTCAGTTCGTTCGCGCCCGTATAGAGGAATACTCAATCCTATCATGGTGCATACTAATATGCTGCTTACCTGTTTCAATCTCATGGTATCCTTTTTTTCTCTCTCTATCTATATGAAGAGCCCGGTCTCCCAGGCTCTTCATGTCACTACTTATTTTGTAAAGATTGTCATTAAAAGGTCACAACAATGCCCAAGTAAATATCGGTATCGCGTGCAATATTTTTTCCTGCAACCACCTGGCTAAAACCACCATAAAGATTACAGCAATCGCCCGCATAAAACAGCTCTGAACGAATAATATGGCCCACTCGGCTCGTATTGGCTTGCAAAATAGATGAATCAAGTGTTTGTAATGTTCCGTTGAAATCTGGTGCTTGTTGCGAACAGAATCGAACTTTATCATGTTGTTTCACATACGCTTGATAAGCAATATTCCATCCGAATGATTGATTCCATGGATGTACAAAGGTTAAATCAATATCACCAAAGAAGTAGCCCCACGATACATTTCCTGCGGTAGCAGGTCCTATATTCTGGATTGTTGCTCCCGTAAATGATGCCGGCAACCATTCAGTACGTTTTAAAACAATTGAGTAGGTTAAATCAGCTTTTAATAACATCCAGTCCCAATAATCACACCCGAGTACTAATCCCGGACGAAGTTCATAGTGACCATTGTTGCCCAGTGGAGCAAGAATTGGACTTAAAACATCTTGCGCACTTAAACGCTTACCGGTTGGGAAGCGTACCCCAAACTGCAATTCAGCCCAGCCGTAATCACAATTTTGATAGTTAATATACCATTCAAGATCAAGATCACCGAGTCCTTTATGCCTGCCATTACAAAAATCAAGCCCTGTTGTTGCAAAAAATGCAACGACGCTCGGTTGAATATTATTAATTGCGAGATTAATAGCATCTTGAACCGTTACTGCTCCGGGTAAAATAATGCCACTATCTGCACCTTGCGTTGCATCACCTTGCACATTCGGAACAACCCACAATGTTGCCTGCGTGGTTGGCGCTCCTCCAAGAGGAGTATAATTAATATCAGAGGCAAAGCGACCACGCTGCAAGTTTGTCAATCCTGTTCCATTAGCAGCAACAACCGGTGCACTATTTTGTGGTGTGTCAGCCCACCTTACTGATTCAGGAACAGAGCCATTAACTGATTCGATAACCGCAAGTTCCGGCTGAAAATCATTCGGAGCTGAGGTAGATGGCAAACCAGTTGTTGCATCTTGATCTGCTATAGTAATTTTATTTGATTGCGCTGGATTTGCGTATTGTACCATGGGTATAGGATTTCCATTATGATCAACACCCACTAGCTGTAACCCTGTTAAAAAGTCTAACCGCGCGGTCCATGCTGTATTGGAAGCCACTGTTGGCACACCTAATTGATTAGTATCAATCTCTTCTTGCCGCTGCCGATAAAAGTCAGCAACTACAATCCCGCCACTGTTCGATCCGCTGCCACTCGCTCCTAGATTAGCATCACATTGTTCTTCAGCCTTAATTTCACGGTATGGCAAAGCGAGACGAATTCCTGTATGGAAACGATCCTCACATCCAAATCGAATCTCTCCGACAAAGCCCCAGAAAACACCACGATCGGTAAAGTCAAAATTGGGGCTTAATAGCGAAACATTCACAAAGGGATTACCAGGAACAACCGCGGTACTGTTGGCAAATGACTGCGCCAACGTAAATGTTGACGATCCAAATACAAGCTGTGCCAGACTGATTCTATTTTCATCACCACATGACGCACGCGTAATGCAAGGATTGCAATTATTATTTCCCGGACCATATGCATCAATCGAATTGCGATAATAACCAGCGCCCCACATCTGTACTTCTATTCCTAAACTATTCTCGATAGGATTGTCTCGATCAACAGGATAGTGGTTATAACCTATGTAACCCGTATATAAGGATAATGGAATATGTCCCGCGTCACGCGCTTGGAGTAAGAAGACCTGCATACACGCAAGTGCTCCTATAATTATTTTGTTATTTTGTCTCATGTGTATCATGTTTCAACACTCCTCATTGCTTCATCCAATTCAGGGCGCCCGTTACCGAGCGCCCTTCACTATTTTTCTAACTCAATATCGACAATTGGGCAGCTGGTGGATATCCACTAATCACTGCTCCAGCTGTTCCAATCACAAGCGCCTGCTGAGAGCCAACATCAATACCACCTGAGAGAAACCGTGTTGCATTTTGACGCCATATCTCAATCGCGTTTGTTGTTGGATTTTGATATACAAATCCTATCACGTCACGACCAAGCTCAGATGGTGCAACAGTAACCATTTTTCTTGATTGCATATGGTATTCAAGCATCGCGAGATATAAAAATACTTGTAATGGCGTTCCCGTCACCGTTACGGGATTTCCCGCTGCGCCGGATGTTTTGCTCGCATCAAGCAATATTGTTTGTGAAGACAAGATGTTGGCACCATATGTTACCGGCTGACCAAGATTATCGGTTGCTGAAAACAATGTCGCTGGGTTGACAACCAATGGCACAGGGCTTGTTGGTGATACGAGAGGAATTGTCGCGTTCCCGACAACAACCGGATTAAATAGTCCCGTATTGGTCGTGGTAACCACGATGATATTACCACCACCCAAAATCTCGCCATTATTTCTATCAAACTGCACGCTAAATACCGGATCAGGGCCCAACGCGATTAATCCAGCAAGGTTACTTGTTCCCGGGAATATTGTTTGGCTTGCCAGGGTACCTTGGGTATCTACAATATTCACCGCAGCAACATTGTATGTTTTACCGACAAGTCTGCTATTCATGACGACGCCCGGTTGATTAAATCCAACACCCATACCAAGACCCAAGAATCCTTGGCTATTAACTTGCACCAGTGCATCTTGTCCATCGATGATTAACGTGAAACTAACGGTTGTTCCTGCTTTTGCGGTGGAGTTACCCACTTGAAATACACCGCCATACGTTTCATTATCACCAATATTTAACTGACCACTATCAGCAACACGCCATGATTGCACTGATGTCTGTGTATTGTAAAGACAGGTGTCTGCTTCAACGCCAATATAGCCACCTCGTGGAACACTCATAATCGCACTCTCTTGAATGGTCACTTGACCACTACCCAAGAATCGAACACGGATTGGATCGGTACTTGCTAGTGTTGTACCCGCAGCAAGATCTTCATTAATGTATGGTTCAATAAAGAGTGATGAATTTCCGACGAAGTAGAGACTACCACCGCCTAATGCAACCGTCGCACCCGGTTCAAGCACTAAGCGCACTTGCCCAGCAAAGGTCAATCGCTGATTCAAATTGGTAAACTGCGTAAGATCCAAAATACCATCAGATTTTACGCGGATTTCTCGCGGAACATCAGAATCAAGCGTTAACTGCTGTAAGCCGGTAGCACCAAAATCAGGACCCCTAAGGAATGAACAGAGATTGTTAACCAATACATCTTCATTCAAGCGAACAGTACCATTACCATCTGCAAGGAGTGTTATCCCATTCACACCCAGTACAACTGATGCTTGTAATGAGTCGATACTACGTTGTGCGCTCCCAAGACCAACAATGCCATCGTTACGCACAATAATTGTTCCGACAGGAGCAATGCTTGGATCCATAACGCCATTGAAATACAATGCTTCATCAACAATGCCACCATCAACAATCAGTTGTGATGGATCACCGACGCGAGAGTTTTTCATCTGTATTTGATCAACACGACCTTGTACCGTTGGAAGCGGCGCAATATTTTGTGCAACCACAGGAGTTACTCCTGCAAGCACAGGACATGCTGCTGTGCTCGTAATGATATACGTGTAGGGAATATAGTTTCCTGAACCAGCACAGAACTTTTTGGTTGTATTTCGCCAATCGATCGTATAGTTAGCAATGTGCTGACCGGTAGGGACAACAACTACTTGCGTTGGATCGGAAAGATTCAGCTCCCATTGCGCAATACCCACTGTTGAAAGCGGAAGCACTTGATTACGCGGTAAGTTAACAATGCCATTGCCACTTTTCGTAATCATTGCACCATATGCAAAGAGAATATTTGGACCAACGGTAATGACGCCATTTTCATCGACAAATATGCCGCCCTCACCCGTGGACATGCTCATTCCCGGCTGGAAGAGGCGTCCACCTTGGGAGGTAACATTTAAATAGTTGCTAATAATATCTAAGGTTGGCGTTGTCGTTAAGGGGAATGACGGTGTTCCCGCGCTGAGATTGGTACCAATCGATATATTACTTTCATGAGCAAGATTAACGGTATGAACCGATGTTTGCCCCGTGATCGCTGCGCTACTTAATCCTTGCGTTACATATTGATTGTTCAATCCAGTAGTCCAATTCAACAGCTGCGTTGACGCGGTTCCTAATGTTGTTTGCATAAGATTCAGCTGAGAATTATGATAAATCACATGGGCACCATCTGATGCAAGCGCTCCAACATCAGTACCTAAAATGAGCTGACGCCCTGTTCCTTCATCCAGGCAGTAGCCATTGGTATAAAACACAAATGAGCTTGTATTGCCGGTATTTTGATTTGGAATAGCCTGATCAACATTAAGCGCTAAACTCGTATGTAATAAAAGATTGGAATTGAAATATTGGATTACGTTAACACCACCACATAATGGATTGATATTTGGTTGATTGAGTGATGTAATAAATTGTCGTTCTCCTGAAATAATACCCGGTTCTGATTGTGATGGCTGATTATTTGGATAAATACGTTTACCATTGCTTGTCACACCGGTAGAAGTATTTGTAACATCATAGAATGTCCACTTAATATTGGTAGTAAAGAGATTCAGAATATTATTAACCATCCACGATGCATTACCATACATGAAATAGTTACCATTGGTATCAGTTGCATACGTTCTCAGTGGAAATACATCTGATGTTCCGCTAATGAGCGCAGGACCGCCCGTTAGCGTAACGTTAAGTGACAGCAACTCAAGACCTGTGGTTGCTACAACACCGGTGACATTCAATGGACCTTCAACATCAAAAACAATGGCGCCTTCTCCTCGCGGATCAAGACTATTTTGAAGTGTTTTCAAGGTGAACGCATTTGGTGGTGATGGATCAAGAATGGTTGTGCCACAACAATTAACGGTCGATGCAAAAGCAAGCAACGATTCACCTTGTAAAGTTATCGATGCGGTACCTGCAAACGTTGTTGTTAGGTTACCATCAACAATGAACGCTCCGGGATTACGATCTTTGTACAGCTGCAGTAATGAGGTAATACAGCATGTATCAGTTCCACATGCAAGCGGTGTTGATGGAACAAAAGGACCATTAATACTGCCATCTAAGAAGAGCATGTATGATAAATTACCAATCGTCAGATTACCTTGAGCACCAAGGATAAATCCGGTACGAGCACCGGTATAAGTCGGGAAGTTTGTAGTACATGATCCATTTTGAATTAACAGTTGTCCATACGTTGACACGCTGTCCTGAACTTGGAATCCTGACCAACCGCCTGTTCCCGATTTGCTGTTAATTAAATCGACCGTTGCTAAAAGACCCGCCGGTGTTTGTAATTGAATCTGTGAAAAAGTAGGGTGACTTGCTGCTAGCGTTAATTCGCCATCGATAATAAATGCAGAGGATGAACCGGTTAACACCAATTCAATCGTTCCTGCGTCGGCAATCGCATTACTTGCATCAATTTGAACGGTTGCATGTTCTGTGGCGGTTCCTGATGAAACTGCTGTTGGCGCTAAGAAACTAAAGAGCGAATTATTTGCAATATTAATTGAAGCATCAACATTCGGTTGAGGGGCGCCCGCTGTATCACGTCGAATAATGACTAGCGGATTTGCTTGAGTAGCATTCATAATCACAAACATATCGGTGCCAACAAGCGCCGGATTGGTTGGATCTCCTGTTAATGTTATCGAGCTACCACCATCGATGTTAAAAATAAATTGACCGGTTCCATCACTGCTTTCGAGGGTGATCAAGAACGGCTGCGTTACCGTATTGTTGCTCGTTAAATTAAAGTCAGTAGTATTACTAATATTAAAAACAATCGTACTGCTATTGGTTGCCGCAAAGGCAAGATTGCCCGGATTTGCAATTGATTTAATTTGCGTTGGATTTCCTGCACTCGCCGTTACCGTATGTGTACCACCATCATTTGCAGTTACCAACACTTGCGTCGCGATCGTATTGTTTCCTGAAACAACAATATTTTGGTTGGTCACATTTGTTGTAATCAAAATACCATTCCAAAGAACAGCTCCTTGCATCGTGCTACCAAGAAGACATGCTCCTATGGCGGTGTACAGTATTTTTGACATCCATATTCGTCTCTTCATAGCACTATCCTTATCGAAATGATTCATGCCCACTCTCCATTTGATGAATCCCACTTAAATAACGGGATCAGATCTAGTGAGTTTCTTAACCAAAGTCAACAATTTAATGAAACTCATGATAAAAATAAAAAAAAGCATGCATACCAACATTTTTTGTTGGCATACGCGCTGTAAAAAGAAAAGAAACTAGGATTTGATATCAACCCACAGATCGTTCATGCGGTCTTCAGGCATGATGGGCTTGATGAAAACAAGATTACGAAATTCTTGTTCTGACATGGTCAACAGCTTCAACATTTCCGGATCTAATGTTTCTCGTGTGTCATCGGTTAGGAAGTCAGGCGTTGAGGGGAAATAGGTGAAAAGATCAAAATGACGCGCCATGATTTCGGCATCAAACATAAAGTTCATAAATTCATACACAAGATCATCATGATCTCCATGGATTGGAATCGCAAGGTTTTCAATAGTAACTAATCCACCTTCCTGTGGAATAAAAAATCCTAACTTTCCGGCAAACTGTTTTCTCCGACCAACATATGCTGATGATGAATAGGCAATAGGACTGTATTCAGAAATGAGGTAGTAATCTAAATTGGTTGATGTATACGCTTCAACCCATTGATGTTGCTGTTTCAAAAGGTTTTCAACCTGCTCCATCTGCTCTTCAGTAAGATCATCAACAGAACCGAAAAGATATTGTGCCGTTGATCGTACCATCTCCCGCAGATCATCGGTCATGACAACGCGGTATAAACCCTGCGGATTTTCAAATAACATTTTCCAACTCGAACGTAACGGATGCTGTTTGAAAAAATCCTTATCAAATGCAATACCGAAAACCTCCCACTCATAAGGAATAGAAAATGTATTTTCAGGATCATACTTCTGACGCAAAAGAAACGGATTGATACGCGACATAAATGCCATTTTTGATGCATCAAGCGGTTTCAGTAAACCCTCTGCTCGCAAAATACTGACTGCGTAGTCAGAAGGTGCAATTAAGTCGTATCCATATCCCTGAGATATTTTCAACTTTACCAATAACTCTTCATTGGTTGCATAAGAACTGAGCTGTACCTTAATACCGGTTTTTTCTTCAAATTCGCGGATTACACTTTTATCAAAAATATCGCCCCACACCAAAATACGTATCATGCGATCTGAAGATTGTTCAACTTCCTGGTGACGATTACCGAGAGTAACTATCAGCCACACAAGAACAATCCATACGCTGACAATGGCTATACGGGTTACTAACGAAATAATTGAATCACGATGCACCACGTTGTACCCTTTTATAACAATTTTGAACGTACATTGTAATAACAAAACAACATAACACAGATGCTGCTAATGATAAGCAGTAGTGTGGATAAAGCATTGACTACAGGAGAAATACCAATGCGGAGCATGGAATAAATATACATCGACAGTGTTTGCGCAGAGCTTCCTGCACAAAAATATGAAAGGATAAAATCATCAAATGATATGATAAATACCAGTAGCCCTGCTGCGTATAATGCAGGCCTTAATAAGGGCATAACAATGCGCATAAACGTTTGCCCTAACGTAGCCCCCAGATCCATAGAAACATCAATTAAATGAGGATCGATCGTCATATATTTTTGATAAACCACCGGAATAACATATCCCAATCCCAGAACTGTATGCGCAATGATCAAGGTTCTCATACCAAGCTCAACGTGAAGAAATGAAAACATGCTGAGCAATCCAACGGCAAGCACCACTTCAGGAACAACAAGATTTGCATAAAAAATACCCAAAATTCGCTGAACACGTACGCTTTTCATGAGAAAAAAAACAAGCATAACACCCATCAGCACACTTAAAAAAGTTGCCGACAGTGCAATAATACATGATGTTTTAAAAGCATCCCATAACTCGGTAGAAACCCACAACTCACGGTACCAATCAAGCGTAAAACTCGACCATGGCGCAGGAAAAGGATCTTTGTTGAAAGAAAAAACAACAAGGACAAACAGTGGTACATACAAAAAAAGATAGGTAAACACAACGAGCAAAAAGCTTGGCAAACGAGAAATCCAACTACTGCGCATAACTATTCCTTCTCATATCGCGATGGCACCAAGCGACCGATGATCAAATACAACATACCAATCACTATAACTAATACGAGCGAACTGATTAACGTAAAAGCAGACCCGGCTACTTCGGACTCTGCACCTAAAATAAGATGTTTAATAACTGAACCAACAAACATCGTACGATCCCCACCCATAAATTCAGGAATTGCAAATTCACCAAATGCAGGAATACAAACCAGCAGAAATCCAACACGAATTCCCGGCATCGTCAAAGGAAGCAAAACACGTGTTACTGTTTGCCACCAGGTAGCTCCAAGATCAAGCGAAGCTTCAAGCAACCGCTGATCAAAACGATCAAGCGCCGTATAGAGCGGCAAAATCATAAACGGAAGATAAAAATAAACCATCATAATAATAATGGCCCAATATGTATTGAGAATCATCAATGGACCTGATAAAATTCCCAACTTTTGCAATAAATAACTTAACAGACCTTGACGATCTAATACAAAAAACCATGCACAAATGTGTAACAAAAAATTAGTCCAAAACGGTAACATCACTAAGAAAAGCAGCAAATTGCGTAAACGATGTGTATGAAAAACCAAAAAGTATGCAAACGGATATCCTATCATTAAGCACATGCTTGCCGTGAGAAATGCCATTCCTAATGAGCGCACAATAATGCGAACATATACCGCCGAGAAAAATCCTTGAAATGCCGCATAGGGAGTATCTCCCGTAAAGCTTAATACAATAACACACAGCAGCGGCACATAAAAAAAGAGCGCTTGCCACACCAGGCTTAATGATCCAAGCGTAAAAGGAAGATATTTTTGTATCCAGTGGTTCTTCACAGCAATCAGCGCTCCAATATTACGACGTTTTCTTTTTGCCAATACAAGTAAACAATATCATCATAATCGATCACTTCTTGAGGAAAATGCTCTTCATTTTGCTCAAATACTTGTAGCGTCAGAGAACTGCTTACTACTACATTGTATTGTGTCGATCGCCCATAATAAACAATCGACTTGACAGATCCTTGCAGCATATTAGAAAACCCTTCAACGGGCGTCTTACTAATCTCAATTTTTTCAGGACGAATACTTAACAAGACATCCGCATGTTGCGCAAGGAGATATTTTTTGTCTTGTGGCACATCAACAAAGAATGATCCGAGTGATGCAACATCAATAACAGAGGCTCCCTCTCGCTCGGTAAGTTTACCTTTTATCATATTAGTGGTACCAACAAACTGCGCAACAAAAGCACTTTTTGGAAACTCATAAATCTCTTTAGGTGTACCAATCTGTTCGATCTGACCATCATAATTCATAATCGCCATTTGATCGGCAACGGTCAACGCTTCAAATTGATCATGAGTCACGTATAAAAAGGTCGTTTTTAATGATTCTTGCAATTCAATGAGCTCGATCAACATTTTCTCACGCAATTTAACATCGAGTGCCGCAAGTGGCTCATCGAGTAGGAGCACCTCTGGCTCGTTAATAATTGCCCGAGCCAACGCAACACGCTGCTGTTGACCACCTGACAACTGATCGATTCCTTTTGACGCATGACGTTCAAGCCCAACAGTTGCCAAAATTTTCATCACTTTTTCAGCGATCACGTCTTGTGGTATCTTTTTCAAATGCTGACTGTAAGCAACATTATCAAAAACTGACAAGTGCGGAAAGAGGGCATAATTTTGGAATACCGTATCAATTTTACGCTCATTAATAGGCATCGTCGTAATATCTTGGTCACCGAGCAAGATCTCGCCATCATCAACCGATTCGAACCCGCCGATCAATCGAAGCAGCGTAGTCTTACCACAGCCGCTTGGCCCCAACAACACGAAAAATTTTCCTGCTGGGATAACTAAATTTAACTTTTCAAGTACAGCTTCACCACCTAATGATTTGCTGACATTTTTAATATGGATACTTTTCATACAAACCACTTATAACGAGCAACATACATCGGTATTATCACATCTGATATAGTACAAGGCACAACAACAGCAATCACCAGAAAACAAAATAATATTCCCATCACACCTTGCCACTTATCAAATCCATACGAAGCAATATAACATGAAGCAGCTAAAGCGCTAATTAAAATATGAATAAAATGTGCATGTAATGAAATAGTGCGAAGGCCATGAACATGATGCCGCGCTATCATGAATCCGGTAATTAAACCCATCAGCATAAACGGTAAGACATTCATTGTATCATCCCAAGAAAAAAAGCAAATATGCAAGGGAACCCGTATTCCTAAAATATGAGCCGCCAATGCAGGAAGCGCTACGTCAGAAAGCGTACAAAAGACCGCGGGCGATAATGCCGAAACAACGAAGCACCTCCATAGACTGGAAGAAAAGCGGAGGAAAGTGACAACGGTACCAACCGTAGCGAATAAAATATGTACATAATGAAATGAATGAAACAGAAGATGATACGCACCGGACAATTTTGCCATATTGGTACAACCAGCGCCGAAAAACTTCAAAATACTGAGCGCCAAGAACCCTATAGCAACAGAAAATGTTGCATAGGGAAAATGGCACAGCAACTCCTGCCACAATGAGTGTTCATGCTCAATATGAGCATGTATTTTATCATCAACCATAAAACCTTACCACAATCTAAAAAACCATTCCCTGTAAACCACTATAATTTTTTTTTATGCGCATGGCAAAATTTTTCTAAAATGCCTGCCCTAATGTCACAAACCATGCATAGCTGCGATCACACAAGGAGTCCCCTGAGGCATCATAAGCGCGTGGCCCTATTTTCCATCCAATATCAAAACGAACCGGTCCAATTGCAGTATTAACACGCACACCACATCCTATAGCTTGAGAGATCCCATTCCCCTTAACAATATCTTTTAACCCTCCTGTAGACAAAGAGCCACCGTCCCAAAAAACAACGCCCGTAGCCCGTGGATGCACGGGGACACGTATCTCACAATTTATATTAACCATCGCCGTTCCCCCTGTAGGAACCAAACACAATGTGCCACAACAATTCAAGAAAGAACGCAGCGGGGGTGCATAATCGCCCTCATAACTTCGCAAAGAGTGTGACCCCCCTAAATAAAATCGCTCCGAAGGAACAACGTTTTGAATAGGCGCCGGAATGATAATACCTGCACGAAACCTCATAGCAAGAACCGCTTGCCACATGGGCATGAACCAGGAATGCTCAAGATGCAGTTTACAATAAAATCCATCGCTCAGTCGCAGTGGAAGCATACCTTTTCCCGCCATTAAGGTGAGTGTTCCCTGAGTAGGATTAACCGTATCATCAAGCCGATTAAGCAAGAGCGATGGCTCCATGAAAAGGTATCCAACCCCTGCATCAAAAAACTGCTTATTAATCGCTAACGCGTCAGAAACAATATGTGCTCGTCGAGAAGAGCTATGGCCAGATTGATCGCAGGAAGAAGCGGATAAATGTATATAACTAAGTCCTACATTAAAACTTCCACTTAACATGCCATAGTTATTGCCACACCCTACTAATAGCCCTCCCTGATAAATATGATATAAAACTTTAGGAGAACCGAGCGCAACCGGCTGATCATAACTCGAGCTAAAGAGTTGAATCTCTGCATCATACCGGTGCTTCCATAACCATGGTACGCGGTAACTTACTGTTATATCATGCATATACCGTGAGCAGTCAAAATCACCACGGAGAAGATCAGCATTACCACTTATATCGCGTACGATTCCGGTAAAACCTACTTTATATGAACCACCTCCAACCCAACGAAAAACACGCTGATTTACCCCTTGAGCTCCCACACGTGCACGAACTTCATACGAAGTATCAGCAATACAATGTACTATAACATCTTTGATTGCTGCTGGAAGGGTAATATCATCGGGAACTATTGATACGACATCAAAGATCCCCAAACTGCGCAATCGGGAAATAGTCGCAATAATTTTTGCAGTATCCCATACTTCACCTTCTCGATATGCCAACTCTCGCGTAATAATATTGGGACTCACTGGCCCAGTCATGCGAATCACCGTCTTGCCAAATTTTACCTGTTCACAGGGAGCATAACATTTCCACCGAACAACAAGCGCTTCGGGTGAGCCTTGAAATTCAACGATCGGAACGGCATATAAATAACCATTTTTTCGTAACGCACGTATAAGTTCTTGCTTCTGTTCTTGAATAATATGTGCACCGCATGCACGCGGCGTAGTAAGATTTTGAAATGCTTTAATAGACGGAGGAGTGTCAAGAGAAGGCATTGTGCTATCAAGTCCAACATGAGCAACACATCGCTTTTCACCCTCCTGAATTTCTATCACTAATGCGTAAGCATTCTCTTCTTCACCGCAGGCAACAAGCTCATATTGTATTAACTGTGCATCCCAAAACCCTGACGCTATATACCGCTGCAAAAACGCGGCACATGCATCTTTTATAGTATCCTCTCCTTGATAATACTTTATTATTTTATCAAAGTAACGGTGCACACAATCATCAGTAGCAAAAGCGTGTACACCCTTCAAGTCTACACGCTTGATTGTTGCGCGCTTTCCTTCAGTAATGAAAAAAAACGTTCGATCCCCATCCTCAGTCCATTGCACACAAGCTTGAATATATCCTTGTTTTTGATAACACTGTTCAAGCTCTTCTGCGAGTATTTCAGCCGGCAAAAGTGTTGCCGCATCACGAAATAACATAATCTGTTCAAGGAGCTGCTGACGAGAAAATACATAGTTTCCGCGAAATTCAAACAGGTTCTACCCTGAAACCTCAACGTCCCATATAAGATCAATGGTTGCTTTATCCCGATGAAGCTGCTCACGCACTTTAATGATACTTGTTATATACCCCTGATCAACAAGCATCGATCGAATTTTTTCTGCGCTTTGGTTGAGCAGTACGCGATCATAATACACATTATCGAGGTCATCTTTTACGATACTCTTTGTTGCATAATACAACTTCTTATATTCCTGATCAGCAACGCCACTAATATTGACCACAATATCTCGGATGAGAAAGCGATCACCTTGATGAACGTATAAATTCACCATGACTGCATGTCGTACCGTATCCCGCTGTAAAACATCATCTACTGTAGCATTAAAATATCCCTCATTATATAACTTAGAGCAAAGCATTCGGACACCCTCTTGATGCTTCGCTTCATCAAAAATATATCCAGGCTTTAAGAGATACCATTGACGAAGACGTTCTTTACCGAGCAAAAATCCTGATATGTTTACCCGATCAACGGTACATGCTGCATGGATTATGCACTTCAGTGCATATCCATGATCTTTTTTGCTCATGGTAAAACTGATCAGAGAAAAGCGCCCTTGCTTTGCAAGGCGATTCAAGCCAGTCAGTAATTCAATACGAGACATAGCAACATTGATACGAATACCCAAAAGATCACTGATAACAGAGGCTGTTATATGGGGAATATCGACATCGCAGGCAAACTCAACAATTTCGAATTGTTCTGGTATTCCACTTTTTTGAAGCGTGTCATGCGCTATGGAACCATACGTCAACGGTATTGACTCATGATACACGAAAGTATTACTGTCATGGTAAATACCCCCTCTGAGTATATTCACATAACCATACAGTAATAAAATTTTGAATACACCACCACACTTCACAGTTTTTGCAATCGCTTATGCTGCTTATATTCACCATCAGTATTAAGCGTAGCATCAAGTTACCTTTTAGTCTGCTATTCAATAACACGAAATACACCGCGATAATCACGTTCCTTAACTGCCGCTTCAACTTCAAAGGCACTTACCTTATTTTCATCTTTATAATGTGCAATAGCTTCAATAAATGTATCAACCCGCTCTTTTGCTCCTGAAATAATAATATCGTACGATGAATCTTCGCGCCTTCTCATTACCCCTTCTATACCAAGATCCCGCGCTTGCTGCTCCAATGCCTGCCGAACCATCTGAACTTCCGTATGAGGATAACTCACTTTTATTCGTACGCACTTATACATAAAAAGACACCTCCTCTGCTCTGTGTTTTGATGCCGCTTGAGCATAACAAACCTCTTTTTAGTCTGTCAAAAGTAAAGCTCAAGAAGAAAATACATATCCTCAAAGAAGCTTTTCTGATACAATTAATAAAAACTTTTTGAAAGGAATGAGATCATGACGTCTCGGGTGCGTGTACGTTTCGCTCCAGCTCCAACAGGAATGATGCATTTAGGAAATATTCGACAAGCGCTTATTAATCTTATATTTGCCCGACAACATCACGGATCATGTATATTA
>Ga0206845_1124_pt1 | contig 21512 bp, 22 predicted proteins | sample Alteio_BWOrgCont_19_FD_152887 | JGI IMG/M metagenome (GOLD analysis project Ga0206845, IMG submission 152887) | Enriched cells from forest soil in Barre Woods Harvard Forest LTER site, Petersham, Massachusetts, United States -... | ecosystem: Environmental > Terrestrial > Soil > Temperate forest >...
CTTGTAGCCCATCGCCACATACTTTTTCGCCGCAGCGGCATAACTTGCAGCATCCCACCCCTGGACCGCGCCAATTGGTGTCCACGGGAGCTTGGCTTTGCTATGTTCCTTCAGGAACTGATCAGCGTTCTCGATCGTGAGGTCATAACGCTCGTACTTCTCGGCGCCAGTCGCAGCCACGATCAGATGGTCAATCGAGACGCCCAAATCGAAACCGAGCCGCGTGTAGTACTCCAGAATCTCCTCGGTCGTATAAGGTGGGATCTTGTCGCTAATATATCCAAAGGCTCCGCAGTCGCCCATAATCGGAAAATCGCGCGGCACGCGCAAGAACCGGTGGACTCCAAGCTGGTTTATGCGTTCTTTCTTTTTCTTGCTTTTCTCCGCGACCACCTTCGAAATTAAGAGGCCGTCGTAGTTAGGTTCCGGGTACATTTGATGGGCATAGACCTCATTCGACCAATCCCCGGACCCGCCAGAATGAGTATCGTTATCGAAATCGAAGTCGCCGTCTACGAGATCGTCCCATTCCGGAATGAAATACATGAGCTTGTCGCGGTGCGGTTTATCGTGCCAGCTTGCCGGAATGGAGATGACTCTGTCGACCTCAACGTTCGGTCGGGCTGCCTCCCGCCGTGCCGAAGTTACAGGAGCAGTTGTTCCCACCAGTGCCAACGGTTTATCCGATACCGAAAGTTCCTGCAGTGTGAAGCGCCCCGAAGAAAGCCCTTCAAGGTACCGACTGAGTAATTCTCCCTTCAAACCCACAAGGCCGCACGAGAATAGTTTGGCGTGAATATTGGCCAATTCAACCTTGTGGAGACTGCGAATTTGGGGCAGCCGCTTGGCCGCGCGCCCTCCGCAGAAAAGGAGGCATGGCCCGCCCAGCTCCACTGTGGCATCGAACTCGCAGGCATCGAGGTAATCGTCACCAAGGAGGACGAAGATCAGGTCAGCTGGCTTAGCCAACACGGCGCGGATGGCTGACGGGAGTTGAAGCTGACGAGCCCACGATCTTCGCTGTGCGCTTGTCATGCCGATAAACGTAGCTTCATACGGCGCTATTTTGCGGTCTCCTGGAATCAATCCGTAGCCCGCCGATACAATCCATGTCTCTGTCGAGATCCCAGAATCGGGGCTGGCCCCAATCGACTTGATGCCGCGCATCAGCCGTTGGTGCTGTAGCCCGCTATAGAGATCGATTGCGCGAGTTCCCAGATTCTGAAGTTCGACCTCGCGCTTCGAAACGTGGTCGGTGCCAAGCTGAAAATCTGTGAGGGTCAGCTGGCGATCATTAGTGATCGTCTTTTCGCCGGTACATGACGTGATAATTCGGATGAACATTTTTGGGGGGCGCGCCGCGCACGTTATCGACGCCATTCAATCTGTGCAAAGGCGTTGTGGTTATGTATACTCTCTTCGTTCAGTGCGTGGACACGGAACCAGGTGACGCGTTCATCAGCTTGTAATTTCAATGCCACATTTCGCACAAGATCCTCAACGAAGACGGGATTATCGTATGCCTGCATTGTGACGTGACGTTCGTCTTGCCGCTTTAGGAGAGCATAGACCGGCGCAGAGGCCGATGATTCAGCGGCCTCAATCAACTCCTCGATCCATAACAGTACTGGAACTCCTTCGGCCGTCTTTCTAGTTCGGACGTCAATCGTGACCTGACCCCTTTGGTTGTGGGCACCGTAATCGCTGATCGCTTTGCTGCAGGGGCAGAGGCTGGTCACTGGCACGCGCACGGACAGAACAAAATCCGCACTGCCGCCATTTGCCTCTCCTATGAACTTGCATTGATAGTCCATCAGCGCGGTCGCGCCGGAAACAGGGGCAGTCCGCTCCAGAAAGTACGGAAACGTTACCTCCATGTGGGCGCTTTCCGCACTCAGCTTGCTTTTCAATTCGCCGAGAATGACTGGCAGCGTCCGCATAGTGACCTCGCCTCGGTGAGCGTTGAGGACCTCGATGAACCTGCTCATGTGTGTGCCTTTAAACTCATGAGGCAGACTAACGGACATCGAAAGCCTCGCAGTTGTCGATTGCCGCTGGCTCTGGCGGTCCAGAACGACGATTGGATATTGGAGGTCGCAGACGCCGACCTTGTCAATGGGGATCTGACGATCATCTTTATGGTTTTGAACGTCGTACATCATTGCTCTAGTTCCCCGGTATAGATGCAGCCGGTTGTGCACGTTTCCTGAACAACGATCTTGCTCAGTGTCGGAAGCGCTGGATGCAGACTTCGCCACAACCAGCGGGCTATGTTTTCGCTTGTCGGGTTCTCGAGTCCCTCGACCTCGTTTAAGTAATGATGGTCGATTTGTTCCTCGACAGGCTTGAAAGCTCCCTTAATGTCCGCAAAATCGATAATCCATCCAAGATGCTGGTCGAGGGGGCCTCGGATGTGAACCTGGATGTGGAAGCTGTGACCATGGAGACGCCCGCACTTGTGTCCTTCCGGGACATTCGGCAACCTGTGCGCCGCCTCGATGACGAACTCCTTGAAAATTTCCATGGTTTTCCCTATCGAATGCCCAAAATTTTGTGCGTTTGAGGGCTCAAACGCCAGACTGGATGATCGAGACAATACTGGGCCGCCAAGTCGGTGTTTTTGGCACGACTTGGCCCATCCATTGGCTGCAAATAGAACCGTCCGAATGGCAGGGCGTCGAAATCGCTGGGTTCTGCCCCGGATTGCGGGTACACCAGCTTCAACTCATCTCCTGTTCTTTGCCGCAGTTCAGTGCCAGCCTTCGGGCTGACGCAGACCCAGTCCAATCCGAAGGGTGTCGGGAGCGTCCCATTGGTCTCCACGGCGATTTCAAAACCTCGAGAGTGCAGTGCTTCAATTAGAAGCTCGTCCAGCTGCAGAAGTGGTTCACCTCCCGTGCAAACAACGAATCTCCTCCCGGCTGAGAAGGTGCGGGGCCATTTCTGCTCAACCGCTGCCGCCAAATCGTCAGCGGTTTCAAATCTCCCCCCACCCACTCCATCGATACCCACGAAGTCTGTATCGCAAAACCGACACTTTGCATTCGGTCGATCAATCTCATGCCCGGACCAGAGGTTGCAACCAGTGAAACGGCAGAAAACGGCGGGGCGTCCCGCCTGTGCCCCCTCACCTTGTAGCGTGTAGAAGATCTCTTTGACGGCGTAACTCATGCAGACGCCTCATGAGTTACATCCTGATATTCCAAGGGGTCGGTCATCCCGTTCTCGCAGAATCCCTTTCGCCTCAATAGACAAGAGTCGCACTGCCCGCACGGCTGACCCGTCGCCGAAGGATCGTAGCAACTGCTCGTTAGCCGGTAGTCCACGCCCAACGCGATCCCGGTCTGAATGATTTCCGCCTTCGAGAGCGCGATCAGTGGCGTGTGGATTTTGAGCCTTTGTCGGTCTTCCACGCCAGCCTTGGTGGCTAGGTTGGCCATCGCTTCGAATGCCGCTATGAACTCAGGTCGGCAATCGGGATATCCGCTGTAGTCGAGAGCGTTGACCCCGATGAAAACATCACTGCATCCAAGGACTTCGGCCCAAGCCAAGGCGAATGACAGAAAGATCGTGTTCCGGGCCGGGACGTACGTTATTGGAATACCATGGGACATCTCGTCGATAGCACGGCCCTTCGGCACTCCTATCTTGTCGGTGAGTGCCGACCCCCCGAAGGCACGCAAGTCGATTGTGATAATCCGGTGCTGGACTACGCCAAACGATAGCGCTACGTGCTCAGCGGCCTCGAGTTCCCAGCTGTGGCGTTGGCCATATGAGAACGAGAGCGCGTAAACGTCGTAGCCATCGCGCTTTGCAATGGCCAGCACAGTTGTTGAATCGAGCCCGCCACTTAGCAGAACCACAGCTCTTTTTGATTTGTTTTCCATCACGCACCTTCCTCACGTCGCGCCTTCCCGAAAAGTCCGAGTTGTACATTGCCACCAAATTCGATTGGCTCTAATTTGTTTGCATAGTTCCGGATGGCGTCGACTTCGTCAGCAGTAAACAAAACCTGACGCGTACGGTAACGAACGCCAGCAGGAATTTTCCCTTTCTCGCGCCAACGCCAGAGTGTCTGTCGGGTGATGCCCAACTGCTCAGACACCTCGTTGTTTGTGAAATACGTCAGCCCGACAACTTGTACCGGCATGTAAACCTATTTCACTCGATACTACATCTTGTTACAGCTCTCACGCAATGAAACACTATGTTGCAGATCGTAAACACGCGGACGCAGAGAGCTGTGTCGCCCATGAAGGTTCCCAAACTTCCTGTTTTATTTTTGATAGCTGTCATATTTGACAGCTATCGTTGGGGCACGCTATGATTGGGCGATATGGATGTAGATTCGAGCCAGTTTAGACTCCCAGATGTGAGCGGCCTAGAGTATGCTCCTCAGAATTTTCGATCTCTTGCAGAATCGGACCTCGGCCAGGAACTCTGGCGCGTCCTGACGCGCCTAGACAATGTTCTCCGGATGCAAACCGCGACGGATTTGGAGCAAGCGGCGGTCGAGCCGTTAGGTCCGGAGCTGTTAGAGCGCTTCTCCACTTTTGTTAATGACGAACGGGTGAAACAGATGGTGGGGCACATGGCCCGCCAGATCATGGAACGACTGGGGTACGAGATCGACCGCCCTGGCATCCGAATCATGCGTGACAGCTTGTTCACTACGGCGGCCCGATATCGGCGACCTCAGCAACGGCGGATTCGCAAGATGCTGATCACTCCTGAACAACGTTTAGCATGGCAGGAAAAGACGGCGCGAAGCCCGTTTAACGAGTGGCTTGATCCGCAAATAAGACGGCCGGACGGGACACTCGATCTCCAGAGACTTTATGAGATCGCGGAGTCGTACGGTATAACCGAGCGTTACGATCATCTGAATCCCGGTCAGCAGCGGATGAACATCGGCGTAAAACTGCGTGGCTGCGTACCAAAAGACGTTTATCATTCGCGGGCGCAGGACATCGGCAACAAAGACCTGCAGGAGGAGCATCAGTTCTAAACGCAGCGGGTCCGGATTTCGAGCTTTGACACGAAGGTCGGTTCAACGCGCTGCCAATCCGGCCCAACCGGCTGTCACTTAATCGGATAGTCGACTATTACGGTTTGTACGTGCGAAGGCCCCTCCGGTCCGTTTCAGCGCCGCACTCAACCGTATCATCTTCGAATAGGGCGAAGAGTTCGTTTGATTCGAACACTTGTTTGTCAAAGCGAAAACACGAAAACACGAAGTTGGACCTAAATTATGCAGTTGCGAACTGGTACGCTCGCCCGTTTGCCTACAACAGTGCGCGTATTACTGCCGTCGTAAGAATCGTCCTGCGACCGCACAGCATCGCGCCGCTTTTCCACATGGAAAAGCGGCGCTCTTGCTCCTACCTACTGCAGCGGTGCTGGCGGCCCAGCGGGATCTTCCGGCTCGTCCCATTCTTCGTCCGAATCGATGTCCTGCTTGGGGTCATCGCTTGGTTTGGTACGGGTGGTGTCTGCTTTGAGGCCGTTGGCTTGCTTGTAGCGGCGGCTCCAGTATGCGAGGTCGTCGCTGATGCCGGTGAGGCTTTCGCGCCATGCCGTGCACAGTTGCGCGTCCACGCCCTGATCCTCGACGACTGGCCGGCCGTCGTTGCCAAGGATCTGCCCGATTGCGGCGTACGCCTGATCGAGCTGTTCCATGGCGGTCGTAAACTTCCCGATCGCATTGTGGAGCAAGTCCTCAGGGGTTGCGCCGGGACGTGGGGCGCGGGCTTTGCCCGGAGGTGGGAACTCGCCGCGTAGGTACACGTCATTGATCATCAACTCCCCGTTGCCATTGGAGAGGATTTTGATGTTGCCATTCTCATCGACCGCGCGTAAGGATTGGTTGTTCGCGAAGTCGGTAAGTGCTTGCGCGAGTTGATGCACGCCTTGGATCTTGCGTCGCATCGCATCGATGACCTCGCCCGGATTGCGCCGGTCCGGTTGGTCGTTGTTTGCCGTGCCACGATCAGCGGTGAGTCGCCCGGAGAGGACGAGAGGGTACGCGGCTCGCACAGCAAGTTCGAGCGAGGCTGGTCCGGGATCGACGGCTTGGTCGCTGGTGATTGCCTGGCGAACTTCTTTGAGAGCTTCGTTCGCGAGTGCGTCCGCTGGCCTGTCGGTGCTCTCCCAAGACCCGCGTTGTGCCGCTTTGCCGTAGGATTCCCGTAGGTAGCGCCGAATTTGGTCGGCTTTTGCCGGGTCGTCGGTGTTGGCGCGCAGGATGAGTGCGGTCGCAAGTTCGATGCAGAGTTTGTCCGTGACACGCTTGCGTGTTGATTGGCTCGTGACTGCCACCCGAATCGCGCGAATTATGCGGTCATCGTTGCTGGTGAAGAGGCGCACGATGCTCGTGGCGCGCACGGCAGGATCGTCGGAGAGTCGTGCCGCGCGTGCTTCGGCGCGGGTGCATGAGCCTGCGTAGTAGTCTCGCTGCGCGGTACTGATGAGGTCTTGGCGGTGCAACTCGTCGAGGACCTCGTCGGCGAGGCTTTCGTTCTCGGGACCGTCCCCCCACGGTTTCGGGGGATCGACGTGTCGTAGCGCAACAAGGGACTTGATTGCCGTCGGGAATCCGACAGTGGCGCTAGGGTGGCGGCGCAGTCCCACGATGATGAGCGCCGGAATGCGCTCGCAGCGCAGTGCGATCGTCTCGTCCGAGTTCGGGCCGCGCTCATGCGCTTCGTTGAGCTTACGCACGTAAGCTCGCAGCTTTGCATCGTCGTCTGCATACGGAATATCTGCGGAGCGAACCTTGAGGAGGTCATGGGTTGCGGTCAAGCGCGACGACCCTTCAGCGGAGACGAGTGCACCGGCGGGGCTGTACCCGTCAGCGTGCTCATATCTGGTCGCGACGAGCCAGACTGGTTCCATCACGCCTTGGGAGGCGATGGATTCGCGCCAGTCGTTGTTGGCGAACACGTACTTGGCGGCTTGCTGTGACGCCCAGTTGAGGTGTTCGCGGTTTTCGATTTCAACGGCAAGTTGTGCAATAACGGGGCTGATCCCGTTTGGCGTTCGTGGTTCAGGTACCGGGCGGAAGCGCGAGTCCTCGCCGGCGGTGCCGGGGTCGACGGCAAATGGATGCTTGCGGGAGGGGCCGATGCGTGGATTTCGGGGGTCCGGCATGGTGCGTCTCGCCCACACGCTGGTGCGGATGCCCAGGAGGGTGCCGCCGTGCACGTTGATTTCTTCAACGTTTGGGTCGGTGGGTTCGCCGATGCTCTTGCGCACCGCGCTAGGGTCAACGACCGCATTGGCTATTGTGGTCGCCGCATCCGGCGCGAGATTGAAGGCTTCGGTGAGTTTTTCTGCGAGCGCTCGACGTGCTCTTGCGTCCGCATACTCAGGGAGCGGCTCGACGGGCCGCGGAATCACATGATCGTTTGTGTTTTGTGTTTTCATCGTAGTAATCCTTTCCAAGTCAAAAACTATGTCTGGAAGGTTTTCCCCCGGCATTGTGGGTAGGTCTACCTTCGGTCAACCGCTGTGCGTTTGTACCGAGGGTGCCAGGGGCACGATGAAGTGCCTGATAGCGCTTCCTCCCTCCACTTACCGAACCGTCTTGCTTCGGCGTCGTCGAGGGCGGCAACAATCGTGATGGTGCGCCTCTAAGGCATACGAAAGCACAGGACCTTCTCCTGATGGCCTTCGCGTAACCGCCCAGAGCCACAATTTCTGGCTTTGGTGAGTTGCGTACACGACTGCGTCGCGGACAGAGAAATCATAATACGACCAACAATAAGGTGTCAACAGGCACGAGTACTCGACAGCCGGGAGCCAGTGTGAGGCGCGTCGAAGAGATTTGCGACGCTCGTTTGGACCGCACCCTATTTGTCCCATTGATTCCTCGTTGAGCAATGTGACGACGAAGCGAACTCGCCGCTATTCGGCGCGCCCGTGGCGCCGGACCGCAAGAGTATGCTAGGTGCGTTGTCGCGGTATGTTCTGCTCGGAGCCTTCCAATGCGTTCCATGATCGATGCCGAAGCGCAAAGTGGGGTCACCATCATATTGAATGTCTACCGGGTTCCCATTCTCTTTCTTTGAAGTTGAAGAGCGAAGGAATTAAACTCTCGCAGGCACAACTTCGGAAGCTGGAACCGTTATCGCATTGCAGGCTGCTTAGACCCTATTTTGGACCTTACGCCCCTGTCCGTCAGGGACCGCTCTGGAACGGACCCTAACGAAGAATCAATGACTTACTCCGCATGCGAACGCCCCAGACCGACCGAAATGCGCTTGAGGTAGGAGTTTGAGCTAGTTGGTTCAAGACTGTAGTTGACGAAGAGCGGAAGTGGCGAAATTGGCAGACGCACAGCCTTGAGGTGGCTGCGCCCGCAAGGGCATGGGGGTTCAAGTCCCCCCTTCCGCACCACAGTTACAATTGTCCGGACCGGACACATAGGTAACAGATTGTTCCTAAGACATAGGTAACACTTTTGGGCCGAAGGGGTTGTCGAGGGGCTGCAGAGTCCTTTCTTCCAGTTCGATATAACCCAGATCGTAATCCATAAAACTGACGAGCCAGATTCCGTTGTCGACTTCGTTAACGCCCACAGCCTGGCCCGCGAGAGACTTGCTCAGATTGATCTTCTTGCGATAGAGGCAGATCCGGCCGCAACTGGTGACGTTCACGATTTTGTCGTGGAACGGGTAGTGCGGATCCGGGATGCCCTGATAAGGGCGGCAGGAAGGGGTATAGACCTCCGCCGGGCACCTCATGGCGAGGGCCTCGTGCGGGCGCTCGGCATTAAATTCCTCAATGAAGGTGTCGAATTTTCCCTGCTGCTGGAGGATATTGGCGCCGGCGGGCCGTGTCGCCTCCTGCTTCAAAGTCAGGTGCATCCGTTCATGGCGGCCGTTCTGCTGCGGATGACCGGGCCGAATGCGCTCAATCGTGATTCCCAGCCGCAACCACCAGACCGAGAGCCTGGAAAGCTGAAACAATCCATGCGGAGATGCGAAGGGGACACCGTTATCCGAGCGGATCGCCCGCGGTAAGCCGCGTTCTTTAAAAAGGCGCTCAAATGCCTGAAAAGCCAGCTCTGTCCGGTTGGATTCCATCGCCTCGCACAGCAACAGATACCGGGAGGCATGATCGGTGACGGTCAGCGGATAGCAGTAGCGTTTGTCGCCGAGCTGGAACTCGCCCTTGTAATCGGTGCACCACAGATCGTTCGGACCCAGACCGTCGGATAACGGAGTGCCCTCGGCGCGAGTCCGCGGCCTCGCCGCTCTCGTCACCAGGCCGTGACGATCCAGAACTGCATGAACGGTGCTCGCCGCTGGAATTTTGATCGCATGCGGAAGACGCCGGAGGAGTCGCTCCCGGATCTTGCGTGCTCCCCAGTGAGGCTTTTCCTTTTTGGCGGAAACAATCGCCGCTTCCACCTGCTCGGGCAACTGATTGGCATACCGGAACGGCCTCCGGGAGCGATCGCTGAGACCTTCCAGCCCACACTGCTCATAACGTTCAAAGATCTTGTAGCCGGTCTTTCGGGAAATCCCGAATTCCCTGCACAGCGAAGCCATGCTTTCGCCATCTTTGAGCCGGATCACAAACCGCATTCGTTCGTCCATAACAGACCTTTCCTTCCACGGCATTCCACTTCTTCCGCCCCCTTCAGGCGAAAAAGTGTAACCCATGTCTCCGGAACGTTCGAACGTTCTGTTACTTATGTCTCGGGTCGCTCACAAAGTTATCCGGAACTATAGAGTTCCTCTTTTCACCCCCGTGTGTGTTCGCGAATTTTACAACAGCTGCTCTTTCGACAAACGCCTCTCAATCTTCGCAAATATAGACTCCCGATTTGTGAGACGTACCGACTTGCGTCAAGTGCGGCGGTGGCAGTTCTGGACCTGCGGGTCGCTCTCAGCATCGAGCACGTTGAAGGGTCATCACTGATAGATGTCGGTCTCAACAATCCTACTGTCAGGCAACCAATCCAGAAGCGCGGGCGTCGAGCAACGCGACAGTGCCGAACAATCGAATCACACAGATTGTGAACAGTCTTGACGGTGCCCGCGCTCGCGTCGAATCGACTTCACTACTTGGTCGCGCAGATATTCAAATGTTCGCTCATCTGGGACCTTCAGCCGGTACTCTTCCTCCAGCTGTTGCCTAGCCGTTACGGAGATATCCGACCCCATGGCTATGTATTTATTGGTCCACTCGTATTTAAGCTTGACGATCTCGTTCACATCTGTCGAATGCCTGAAAATGATTTCTTTGGGCATGATGACCTCACTTTTCTGAAAGAACTGATTAGTATCTAACACTTCATCCAACACACACGCTCCAGTCTGGATCGCGAATAGCGTGATGGCTTTCCCAGTGGAGGTGAATACTTTAGTTCCACCGAAACCTAATGACGAATCGAATATATCCCGGGCGCCTTTGACTCAGCCGCCCGCCTGCGAATGCCGAACAGCCCTTCCGCGCGATTATTCTCCACACTCTTCTAATCAACTACAAGCGACCACACCGCGCAGCGCTCAAGCGACAGTTGGCGGAGCGTCGCCACAAGATACTTATACATAAAAGCTAACTGAGTTAGTTTGTCGCAGATTCCGGTTCTCGCAGCACACCGGGCGCGGACCGCACAGACGGGATCGCCCGCCTGATCAGCCCCGGAGCGCGCGAGCGTTTTACCCGCGGGGCGAACGACATTTCCACGACTTTGCCGGACTGCACAAAGTAACCAGTCAAATCATTCAATTTCATAATTTCCGAATCCATCACGACTGGAACGGTGACCCGCTCCGAGTTGTACATCCGCCCCCGCTGGTTGAAAACACCGGCGGGCCGAGACTCCCTCACCCGCTCCACTTCGGCGTTGCCAATGCGCTCAGAAAGATGCAACGCAGCCTGGGATTCACTAGTTCTCAGCACGATATTGGTGAACGCCTGAGACAGGATCGTCTGGGCCATCTCTTTTCCGTACAGGGCTTCAATCTGACTCATGCCCTGAAAACCCAGAACGATTGGGTGGCCGGATCTACGTTGGCGCGTAAGCGCGGAGTGCAACTGTGGCAACTGGTTGAGTGTCGCCAACTCATCCAGAACGACCCATACCCTGCGAGTGCTCGTCCCGGCCTGTAACTTCAGGATCAGCATATCCAGCCAGAGCGATTGCAGCGGTCGGAGGGCCTCTAGAGTATCCGGAGTACTCGTGATAAAGATCCAGCCCTGTCGTTCCCCGGCCCACTCGCGAGCCGTCCACACGCGCCGACCCTCCGGGCCGGGCATCATGCGCAACGGCCTTCCCGCTTCGTTCATAGAACCGATCACGCCGGACCGCTGGTTCGGAGAAGCCTCTGTCAGAGTTTGCCGATGTTCAGTGTCTTCCACGCGCTGATCAATCTCATCCGGGTGCGCCATCCAGTGCGCCAGTTCAGCGCAGGAAGGGCGATATTCTGCTAGGAGAAATGCAAAAATTGCGCGGGTATGATTGAGAAAGAACCTCTGCACTGTAGGACCCTCAGGAAAAAGTCCGCTTGCGATTGCGCTAGCCTCAGCTTCGTCGTTTGCCTCCGCGCCTATAGGCCAGTACGGGCAGCGGTTGTCAGTCGGATTCAGTACCCAGTCCCCCCGTGAATCGTCGAAAAATTCCTCTATGTACTGTCGGTCGGGATCAAAGATTACCGCCGATTCGTTCCGCTCCTCAACTTGATAAAGGATGTCCCGGATCACTGTAGACTTACCCGCACCAGTGTCGCCGGCAATTTGAATATGATTCGCCTCCTTGTCGCGCCGTATCTGGATGAACGAGTTCTTCCCGGCCTGAAACCGAATGCCATCGCCTTTGGTCGCCCGGTTGAACTCTGCCGGACTTACCTTCCGCGTTCCGCGTATCAAGCTGCCCTCAAACACCTTCCGGCTATAACGTGCGTCATAATATATGCCCACACTCATACCCAACGCGAAGAGAATCCCAATACCATCCAATAGCAGCGTGAGCTCGCCATGGGAGTAAATATGTGAAGACAGCCAAAGATTCCAACCGCCAGGATAAAGTGGAAGCGGCCAGACAGTACCATCCGATTCGAGTACATTAAAAACTTTAATAGAGTTACCAGCGTATATACTAGTTACCGTATAATCGCGCAGGTAGAACCTCTGGTCAGGGTAGTTGGCTGACCACAATTGAAACCACCCGGCGCACACCACGCAGGATAGTGCCGCGCCGAGCGTGGCGAACCGCGGAAAGCGATTAGGCCAGTGCGTCATTTATCTCTCCTTATAGAAACATCGTAATGCTGTCTTCGTCCTGAGGCGCCTATTAGAAAGCCTCGATCTCACAGTTAGACACTGACCTGCCGAGATCATTAGTTTGGCTTGACTCGAAACATGAGACCTATCCGTGACCGTAATGTTGACGGTCGATGACGCGCTGGATAGCGGCGCGAGCCTGCATGGTCAGAGGCTATGTTGTCGCTTGCCGTTTTCTTCCGACTGCCGGTGATGAGCTCAGTGTCCACGGACATCAAGTCTTGCCTTAGTTGTGGTTCGCAAACGCTTGATCCTCCCGGATACTCATGATCGTGAAGCCCAGTGGATTGATCAGCTTCAGCTCGTTCGACACAGCCGGTGAGATGACAAAACTGATACTGATGACCCATTTTTCGCGCCGCGTTTCTGTTCCCGACATGTCATGAAAAATTTTTTCCATGTCAACCTGCGCCGAGTACGGCGGCTTGTCGAGCGGCCCCAAAATGATGTTACTGATACTCACGGCAATTTCATCATCGGACGACTGAATAAACTTACCGGTAATGTTTCCCTTCCGGTCTTCCTGTAATAACTGGGTCGCCTTCGGACTGTTGATAAACATTAGCGCACGAGCGAAGTCCTTTTGGATCGTTTGGCGGTTCTTGCCATAGTAGTCGGCTATGAACTGACCTATGAAGTATTTCACTTCTGGCTCACGCAGCGTCCCGATTAGTGACGTATCGGTGTACTGTGGCTGGCCAATGTCGTTGACACGAATGATGCCGATTTCCACCGGACGGTGATCTGCTTTGTACCATCCGACCGAAGTAGTCACTAGGGCCATCAGTAACAACGGAATGCACGGGGCAAGATAACGAACCGTGCGCCGGGGATCGCCCATCACCTTCAGAAACTCCCGTTCAGCATCGGCTTCGGATTTGGGGTGCGGTAAAAGATGCGTGCTCATTATGTCCTCCACCAGCCCATGCCGGGAAATGATGTCAGTGCGCCGCCGCCGTTAAAGATGCTCGTCACCGCATACGGAATCTTCAGAATCCCGTACACACCCGCCAAAATCAGGCAGATCATCTGGACGAGAGCCGACGCTATCTGTGTCGAATCCATCCCCCCGGAGAACTGCGAGAAATAGTTGAGCCATATCGCCCCGTAGACCGATATGAATGCCTGCCCGATGACCGGGTAGAAGCTGAACATGATGAGCGCCCTGAACCAGCCCGACGCAAGATATTCGAGCTTGGGAACAAGAGACATCGGGATCAGGATCGGACCGATTAAGACACACACCCCGACCATCACCATTCCGAATGACGTAACGGCCAGCATGACCCCCTGGGCGACGATGAGGCCAATCGTGATCGTGAAGTACCGCGTGGCATTCGTGTAGTCCGTCAGCATTGACCACGTGGAGCCATTCATGCCGCCGATGACCTCAGACAGCTTCGTGCCTACGTTCTCGGCTGTGTGATTGTCCATCTGATTGGCAAAGTATGTCCCTGACCCAGTGATTACCTGGGTCAGACTGAGGCCGATACCCGGAAACGGCGTGGAGTAGTAATGGAGCGCCATGTTCACCATGGTCAGGGAGACAAACAGAGTCGCCAGCCGGTTTAGGGACTGCATCCGGAAGATAATTTTGTAGGACTCCCAGACCAGCAGAATGGCTGCAACCGAGTGGAAGATCAAGAGGCCAGTAGAGGCGAACAGCGAGCCGTCGCTCGCCACTAGATTGTTTGTTCCGTCGATAACGTACCAGAGGAATCCGTGCGGCGTCATGGCTTCACGCCCTTATGTCGGGTGCTGGCGTCACAGGCCCAGAGTACGTTGTAGGTATTCTTTGCTTGCCGCTTCTGCCGTTCGGTGCCGGCGGCCGCATGACTGCAATCCTCAAAGAAGGTCAGCAAACCATCAGCGCACCATGAGCACACCAGGCGAAAAGATGTTGCCATCGGGGTGTGCTGACCCCCTCGCCAGATAGATCGGTACTTCATGCCTTTGAAGCAGCTTTCCTGTGAGTGCATGGGGGGGTGCATTAGCGACTCCCCGGCAGTGTGGAGCGCACTGAAGAGTCGCCGCCCCACAGAGTGCTGATCGTAGCCTGCGTCGCATCCTTAGAGCTGGACGCGACCGAGACATTGATGGCGTTTGCCATAGCGTCGTGGCGTTCCTTCATCGCGATGTTCTGTTGGTCCACCAGCGAAGCCATCAAGGCGTTCTGGTCATGTACGGCCTGCGCGACGGCTACGACACCGACGTTGGTTTTGTTGGCGATACCGGTGGCGGTATTGAGCGCCGGATCGTCCGACAGCGATGCCGCCTGCAACATGGCAAGACTGGCTGCCCGTTGTGCGGCGACCGACCGAGTAGAGCCAGAAGCAGACATGGCGTTCTTGGCGATCGCATCGTTCAGCTCAAGGGTCGCCTGATAGTTGGCCAGACGGCCCTGCTCATAGGATCCGAGAGAGGACATCAATCCGGAAGGGCTTGACATCTGCATTGTGGCTTGGTCCCACGCCTGTATGTTTCTGAGGCCGGTGTTAAGTGTGTCCGACCAGCTTCCGGAACTGCCCATCGAATTTGGCGTGGGCGGAATTGCCGTCGGTATCGCAGATCTGACGAACTCCCACGCGCCTTTGCCGGTGATCTGGCGCGCGGCGTTCTGGATCTGGTTGTATGTGTTCACGGTCGTTTGATAGGTCAACAGAAGTTGGCCGTACTCATCGATCATGTGTCCGATCTGGACCATCGCATTCATGTCGGCAATGGGTGAGTCCACGATGTCACCGATGCCCAAGATGGCATACAACGGCAGCGAGATCATAACCAGCACGGCCAAAAGCTTTTTTGTCATTTTTGCTACTCCTTAATCGTCATCGTCACGAGAAGGTGCTCCAGCACTGTTCGCAAGTACCCCCGATGCCCGTTCGGAGGGGCTTATCCGAAAATAGTTCTGGTCCGGTTACCCCTCTTTCCAGTTGCTGCTAAAGCATTCGGGGGGGCAACAGCGAGCAGCGCATGAGAAGTCAGCGATCGCGTCAAGATTGAACGAGCCTTGCACACAGCGGCGCCAGAAAGGCCGTATCATCATGCGCGACCAAAAAGAAGAACGGCGGTAGGTCCTCACAAATCCCCCCCTCAGTGTGTGGCTCTTGTAATCGGGGAGCTGGATGTCCTGCGTCAGTACCACCAACATCCGGTGGCCTTCCCTGATCTCGATGGTCGGCAGGATATTCAGGCGGCTTTCAATGATGCGCGAACTCGACTGGCCCAGAGAACTGGAAACACCCTGACGGTACTGCCCGAATCCACCTGTCGTGAGAGCGGACCCTGTGCCGAACTGGCTGAAGCCGCTCACTAATCCAAGAGCGACACTGCTACCAAAAACCTGAAAAAGATGGTTATCCACTTTGTCTGTGATTCCGGTCGCTCCATTCTGCTCGAGCCCGTTGAACTGATCCAGATCGACCGAAAAGCCATCTGGCATGAGGATACGGTGGAACGCAATGGCAAGTCTTTTCTGCCCGGTAACGGATGTCTGCTTTGCCGTACCCAGAACATGACTCCCCGGCGGAATCAGAATATGCTGGTTGTCGTGCGAGTACACTGCGACCGATACCTGACAGATGACAGGTCCCGTGAAGTCGCCGATAAGGCGGTTCAGGAGAACGCATTCGATCAGGGAATCCTCGAACAGACGGTATGTCGGTCCCGAAAAGTACTTCGGTTCCGCAGCAGTGGACCTGGCCGGAGTCGTATACGACGGACCCGGTACGGGTGGCGCCGGTTCTGCTGAGGCGACCGCAGCAGCAACTGGAGGCAGGCTCTTCATCTGTGACACCTCCATCAGCTTGGCGAGCTCCGCTTTCTGCTCCTGAATGTAGTTGTGCAGCTCAGATGCAGGGCTCGCCGAAACCGACTTCTCCTGTCCCGCCGTTGCTCCCTCCCTGAAGCTCAGAGCGACGTTGCTTACGCGCTCGCGAGCGGTGGGTGCGATAGCTGGGGGCGTATACGCATACTGCGGCGGTGCGAACTGGGCCGCCGAGGCGGCTGCGCACGGTACAGCATCAACGCGTGTGTGCTCGATGCCTTGGTTGAGGGTATAACACGAACCGTCTTCACCCCGGAATGTGTGCTTCTCCAGTGCTTTCGACACTCTTTCCGCCGTATCCTTCGCCCGTGCTGCCGCGTCTTTCTGGCGTTGCAATTCCTCGGTTTCGGCTTTGACCTGTTCGGCAAAAGTTTTACCGGTCGTGGCCGGCGGGAGGGACACAGTCGTCCCTCCGTTGCGCAGCTCCTCGTGCGTGGTGTTTGGCTTGGGCTTCGAGGAGGGGCACGCGCTCTGGATCGACATGGCGATAATCGCCAGCCCGGAAATGCCAATCATCAGCATCTTTTTCTGATCGGCGGTGATGCGCGGGAACCGCGAAGTTTTGTCGTTTATAACCGGAATCTGCTCTTCCATATCGTTCTCCAGTTAGGCGTGTAAACGGTTGGGTGCTGCGAGTCTTCCGCAGGCGCTGTCAGGGGACTCGAAATCGAAAATCTCGTAATCCCCGACCGTCTTGTGGGTTGCGTCGGCGCCGCGGACCAAAAAACAATTTCGCCCAGTGTCTTTACTGTGGCCTAGACTATTGGTCTCAATCACTCCTCCCGTTTAAATGTCATCCTGTGTTTGCCAACCGTCAGCCACCCGGCCCTCAGAACTTTGGGCACTACGTAGACGCCATTGGCGTAAGAGAAGTTAATGAGCGATGGCTTGCCGTCCAGGTCCTCGTACAGCGCCGGCGTTTCCTGAGGGTCTGCCCAAATGTATGTGAACTCCTTCGTGTGCGCCATGGCGCGGACGCTGAATTCTTTCTGATCTTTGTAGGTATAGTCATGGACTAGCGATGAAGAGAAGCCAGCTTTGAATTTCGAGATCTCTTCTTCGGCCTTGGTCTTCTCGGCTTCGATAGACTTTCGGGAAGAATCGGAAACGCGCGCGATCTCAGTTCTCGCCTCGTCCAATTGCTTCAGCGCAGCCAGCCTGCCCGCATTAGCGCTTTCCAGTTCCACTACCTGAACCCACTTCGGTCCTTCCGCAGCGGCCTTGATCATGGCCGGATCTTTCGCATTCACGAAGACCTTCAGGTCAGGATTTCCGCCTTCTTCGAGAAGAAAGCTGTACACGTTGCCGGTGGCCACCACCAAATTCAGATTGGTCCGAATACCGGCCTTCGTCGGGCTGATGTATGCGAAGTTGGTACCCTTGGCCCCGTTGACTTCCCAGTTGGGCAAATCGCCGATAAGGTAGTCCATTATCACTTCGCCCTTTGGCAGAACGAATACGGTTGTGTACTTCATTCGGGTATGAATAGTTGGCACCGAATGCTCGTTGTATTCAATTGTCCGGGTCTGATCCGGCGGCGCAGTATTAGCGGCGCCTTCCGCGCCCTTCCCAGCCGACAGGAGGGAGCAGAACGCAAGCGCAACAGTCACGCATTTTGTCATTGTTTTTTTGTCCTTTCAAAGATGAAGTTGCAAAATTGTTGAGGGCCCGACCGCCGGTTTCCACATGCTTTCGAGCTTGGCCATGAGCGGCCTTGGCCCACCCGCGATCATCCCAAGTTCGGTGTCGTTGAGCTTAAATACCTCCCTGTACTGCTCTGGGTCCATCCGCGGGTTGGGAAGCATGATCAGATACCCGCATTGTTCCGCCACGGTCCGAAGCATCTTAGACTGACTGAGATCATCAATGCTTTGCGTTGCGATCCAGAGTGCCGCATTCTCTTTTCTCCACGTCTTCAATCCTTCGTAAACGAAGTCACGTACGATATCCGACATGAGGAATTTCCACGCCTCATCCAGCATGAACACCTTGTGATTCGCCCTGTCCGAGCTCTCCGGGGTTGCCCGCGACAGGATGTAATAGAGCATCGGCTCAATGATCTCCGGGTGATTCTTGACCGCCTCGAAGTCCATCACCTTAAGCTTGGCGAACGTGAACGTATCCGCCGCGTTATCGAAGTTCTCGCAATGCTCTCCGTCCTTTAGAAACGGATCGTCTGGGGCAGCCGGGTGATGCACCCACGGCGCGAGGTGTGGGACCATCAGTGTCGGCTCTTCCTTCTCACCGCGGGACGGACATCTGAGCAGTTTCCGGTACAGATCGGACAGGGTCTTGTTGCCGTCGATGTTTTCATTCAGCTCGATCCGGTCCTTAATGCCCAGCTTGTAACCGCCGCGCTCAACCAGAACCTTCACGAAGTTCAACCGGAAAGCCCGGTTATCCACACTGAATGGGTTGATGGTGAATTCGTTTCTGACACCCACGGTCACGTAGGATCCCCCCATGCGCTCGCACATCGCCCGGTACGACCCTCCCATGTCGACTATCAGAACTCGCGCGTCATAGCGCTCGATGGCGTGTTCGATCAGATGGGCAGCTAGCACCGACTTGCCAGAGCCATTTTGGCCCGAGATCATCACGTGCGGGACGTCGCCGAAGTGAGTTACCGCCTTATATTCGGTCCGGTAGCGCGTCTGAAGCTCGGTCAGGTTACGCGTTTCCCGCCCCGAGAACCGGGTCAGCGTTTCAGTCCTGTCGATCCCGGCAGGGGGAGCGAACAACAGGGACAATCCGCTGTAGTTTGTACAGGTCAGATACTGCGCGCGCCGTTGATGCAGCCGGCCATCAGGCAGGTGCGCAAACCACGGGGCAAGAGGGTTATCCATCTCGGCGAAAAGGACAGCTCCGCAGTCGAGCATGGAGCCTCTGACTTTGTCCGCCGCTTCCTTTGCCCGCTTCGGGTCCACATCGAACACCACTACCGTCAGCGCGAATTCGCCGATTCGAACGCTCTGCTTTTCGATCTCGACCATCAGGTCTCCCAGTTCGCCTTCCATGGCGATCGCGCCCTGATCTTTCTGCATGTCATCGGCGCGCTCGACGGGCCCCGAAAGACCCAAGGCCCCGCTGATCGCTGTAAATATCGCAGAGCCAACGGAACTGGAATATTTCTCCTTGTGAAACTCTCCGGATTTCTTCATTACCAACGCCCGCGCTGCCGCCGGCGGAAGTTGCTTCCACTCCGTTACGACCGTGCATTCGGTATCGGCGTTCCGCAGCGGCTTCAGCATGTCCGAGATCGTATAGCGTGGCAGGCTCTTGAGAGTCATCACGCACGTCGTGTGTTCGCCTACGAGCATGCGGCTCGAATCCGCACTGATACTCGAATCCGTGGTGAAATAATCGACATGCTCCCGATAGTCGGTCTGGTGGGCGGCTAGCTGAGCATCGTAATTGACGAGCTTGCGCAGAAGCAAGTTCATCTGCTTGCGACCAGCTACCGCTACCGAAAGTGAACCCTTCATCGAGAGCACAAACGTATCAACGGCTTCCACAAGCGCACGCGAATTGATTCCGGAGCGGACGACCACCAACCATGCTTCGGTCTGGTACAAACCCTTCGGAGCTTTCCTTTTGAGAAAGTACTGGTACAACGTGAAGTCCGGACCGAACGAGTCATTAATCCCCGCCCGCCACCGGTCGGTTACCGCATCTTTCTCCTTCTCGTCCATGCATTCGGAGTCGAACTGGTGAATCTGTAAGGCCACACCGGTATTGCCGCGTTTAGTGGCAAACACGCCGTCTTTGATGAAACGGCAAATCTGAATTTCGGTGTGCGCGGCCCTCATTTGTCATCCCTCGAAGCAGCGTCGTACAGGCGGTGCAGTCTGAACCATGAAAACATCACCTGCGGGTATTTTGGATCGTTGCGCATCAGGCGCTGCGACAGAAAGAACAAAGACAATCCAATCAGCGCCGCCCAAAGCAGTGAGCTGAATAAAATAAATACGACGCCGCCCGCCACGAACGACACCGCCACGACGGCGGTGTCCGCTCCCATCAGCAGGGAGCGTTTGTTCATGGCTACGTACACTGGGTGTTTCATCTACGGCCACATCGTAGTAACGATAGTCTGCGCGTAGTTCATGACACCCAGACCGATAAACACACCCACAAGGCTTGCCATGCGGTGGTCGCCGAACATCATGGTTGCGCCCGCGTAAATCACGCCGAGAACGGATATGATTTTAACGATGGCGATTACCCATGTCTCCGCAGTATTCAGGGACACGCCCAGGGGGCCTGCCCCCTGGGCAAACATCGGAATCGCTGAAAAGCACATCAGCAACAGACACTGGAACACCATCTGCTTTTTGCTCATACGTCTACTCTTCTCCTTGTCTATTTCTCGCTTACGCCTAATCAACCGAGACATCCCCCGTCCGACATGTTCAGGCTTCGGGCGGTTAAAGGCTTTCGTATTGGTGCAAAACCGTTTCTGCCAGAACGTTCTCTGTACAGGATTTCCATCAACCTTCCTGTTTTGCTTTTGTCAGCCCCTTGCCCGCACCGATATACAGGCAATCCGGCCGCCTGCGGTTACAAAAAAACAGTGAGTGGAATCTGGAGTTGACGACAGCTCTCGGTAAGCATCAAAACTGGCCAAGCCTGATCACCTGAAAAGGAGTCCCGCACCACTGATGAAAGTCAGCGAGCGTGTTCAGGGCACGGGGGTGGGAAAGTAACCGTGCCCAAGGCAAGAGAGGGAATCCGCCGCAGCCATATGGCTATGACTGCCTCTTATTAATTTGCGCCAGCAGGGTCGGTGACCCCTCTTCCCCGCCTAGTTGGCTCTGCCGGTATTGTGCTGGCCGCAGGGCGTCGCGCAATTAGGGGCCACAGCCCCCCGGTTGCCCGGCTGAATGTGCACCAACTCGATCTCCTTCTGTGCAAACCACGCCAGAAAGTGCCAGGCTGGTGAACCTCCGGCCCGTAGTACGTGCAAAATGAAGCTGTAGCACTTTCTCGCGTGGGGAATGGATCTGCGGATCGCGCTCGACTACATCCAGTCGGGTAAGCCAACGCAGAACGCATACGCGGAGAGCTTCAACGGAAAGTTCCGGGATGTATGCCTAAATGCCGGCTGGTTGCGCAATCTATGGGAAGCACGGCGGCGCATTGCGGAGTGGCGGGAAGAATACAACAGCTTCAGGCCGCACAGCAGTCTCGGCAACATGACTCCGCGTGAATTCGTTGCCGCGCTCACTGCGGCGGAAAAAGCTGTGCTACAAATTTAGGCGGTACACGGACGAAAAATGGGTGCGGGTCAGTAACCGTCGGCATAGGCACCCCTACGGTCAAGAGTGCCGTGGATAATGGGCTGATCACGGAGGTTCAGCGTTAGTGTTCCGGGAGTGAGGCACCGAAGAAC
>Ga0206845_1125_pt1 | contig 21135 bp, 23 predicted proteins | sample Alteio_BWOrgCont_19_FD_152887 | JGI IMG/M metagenome (GOLD analysis project Ga0206845, IMG submission 152887) | Enriched cells from forest soil in Barre Woods Harvard Forest LTER site, Petersham, Massachusetts, United States -... | ecosystem: Environmental > Terrestrial > Soil > Temperate forest >...
GGCGCCAAGGCGCAAACGCAGGCGCTGGCGGATTCAAAAATTAGAAAAATTGTCATGGTGTCGTGCAACCCGGCCACCTTCTCGCGCGATGCAAAAATCCTTAAAAACGCAGGCTTTAAGCTGATGCGGGCGCTAGGCATTGACCAGTTTGTCTATAACCCGTATCTGGAAATTGTAACTGTTTTCGAGCGTTAGGGCTTGCCGCAGCACGTATTTTCCCTTATGTAACCGCCCATGACCGATTTAAGCAAAATCCGCAATTTTTCCATCATCGCCCATATCGACCATGGCAAATCGACGCTCGCTGATCGCCTGATCCAGAACTGCGGCGGATTAGAAGCGCGCGAGATGACCGAGCAGGTGCTCGATTCGATGGATATCGAGAAAGAGCGCGGCATCACGATCAAGGCGCAAACCGTGCGCCTCAATTACAAAGCCAAGGATGGCCAGACTTATGTGCTGAACCTTATGGATACACCAGGCCACGTGGATTTTGGCTATGAAGTGTCGCGCTGTCTGGCGGCGTGCGAAGGTTCTTTGCTGGTGGTTGATGCGAGCCAAGGCGTGGAAGCGCAGACACTAGCCAATGTCTATAAAGCCATGGATGCGGGCCATGAAATGGTGCCGATTTTAAATAAAATTGATCTTCCGGCCGCCGATGTGGAACGTGCTAAGGCACAAATTGAAGATGTGATTGGTATCGATGCGTCCGATGCGATTCCGATTTCCGCAAAAGCTGGCATCGGCATTGAAGAGGTGCTCGAAGCCATCGTCACCCGGCTGCCTGCGCCCACGGGCGATGCAACTGCGCCGCTTAAAGCCATGCTAGTCGATAGCTGGTATGATACCTATCTGGGCGTGATTATTTTAGTGCGGATTAAAGACGGCACGCTCACACGCGGCATGAAAGTACGCATGATGAGCAACGGTACCACGCAAAATGTCGATCAGCTCGGCGTATTCACGCCCAAAAAAGTTTCGGTGGATAAACTCGAGCCAGGCGAAGTGGGTTACATCATCACCGGCATCAAACTCGTCGCCGATTGCAAAGTGGGTGATACGATTACAGACGATCGTCGTCCGTGCGCCGAAGCTCTACCCGGTTTTAAACCAAGCCAATCGGTGGTGTTCTGCGGGTTATACCCTACCGATGCCAGCGACTTTGAGCATTTAAAAGATTCGCTCGGAAAATTGCGCCTCAATGACGCGAGTTTTGAATATGAAACCGAAAGTTCGACGGCGCTGGGTTTTGGTTTTCGCTGTGGGTTTCTGGGCATGCTGCATCTGGAAATTATTCAGGAGCGCCTTGAACGTGAATTTGATTTAGACCTGATTACCACAGCGCCAAGCGTGGTGTATCGCATGCATTTGACCGATGGAACTATGGTGGAATTGCATAACCCCAACGACATGCCAGATGTGACGAAAATCGAGCGCATTGAAGAGCCGTGGATTCGCGCCACCATCATGACGCCCGATGATTATCTCGGCAACGTGCTGGCGCTGTGCACCGAAAAACGCGGTTTGCAGGAGAATTTGACCTATGTCGGCTCGCGCGCCATGGCCGTCTATAAATTGCCGCTCAACGAAGTGGTGTTCGATTTTTATGATCGCCTGAAAAGTTGTTCCAAAGGCTATGCCAGCTTCGATTACGAAATCACCGATTATGTTGAAAGCGATCTGGTGAAATTAAATATTCTGGTCAATGGTGAACCGGTAGATGCACTGGCGTTGATTGTGCATCGCTCACAGGCCGATTTCCGTGGCCGCCGCTTATGCGAGCGCTTAAAAGACTTGATTCCAAAACATTTATTCCCGATTCCGATCCAGGCGGCCATTGGCGGCAAAATTATTGCCCGCGAAACCATCTCTGCCATGCGCAAAGACGTGCTCGCCAAATGTTATGGCGGTGACATCACCCGCAAACGAAAACTGCTCGACAAGCAGAAAAAAGGTAAGAAAAAGATGCGCGAGATCGGCAGCGTGAATATTCCGCAAAGTGCATTTTTAGCAGCGCTCAAGATGGGTGAGGAATGACCATCCTCTCCGTTCAGAATCTCAGTAAAAATTATGGGCTAAAGCGCACCGTTGAAAATGTTTCGTTCGAAGTGCGGCAAAATGAAATAGTGGGATTACTCGGCCCCAACGGTGCTGGAAAAACTACCACCATCAACATGATTTTAGGGCTCGTCACGCCCACCAGCGGCGAGATTTTTATCAATGGCGATAACAGCACCAAAACGCGTGCGAAAACCATTTCGCAAACCAATTTTGCCGCGGTTTATTCTCCCCTGCCCGGCAACCTGACCGTCACACAAAATCTGCGCGTATTCGGATTGCTCTATGGCGTCAAGAATCTTAAATCGCGCATCGATGAGTTACTCAAAGAATATGACCTTGAAATATTTCACGATACCAAATGCGGCGTGCTTTCCTCGGGCGAGCAGACACGCGTGAGCCTCGCCAAGGCCATGCTCAACCAGCCGCCCCTGCTCCTGCTCGACGAACCCACCGCCTCACTCGATCCCGCCAGCGCGCGCGATGTGCGTACACGCATCAAACAATTCGCGAGCGGCGGTACCAGCAGTGTGCTGTGGACTTCGCACAACATGCATGAAGTGGCCGAAGTGTGCGACCGCGTGTTATTCATGTCGAAGGGAAAAATTTTACTTTCCGGCAACCCGAAAACCCTGCCGCAGGAGCATGGGAAATCATCACTTGAGGAACTGTTTATCGCCGTGGCGCGCGAACCGCTGACGCTCGAGGGCCAAAAAATGGAAGCTCACGCATGAACGCCACCCGCATATACGCCATTTTCCTGCGCCAGATCTATCTTATGCGCGGCAGTTACACGCGCATTATCCCGCTATTTGTGTGGATCATGGTGGATATGGTGCTGTGGGGCTTCATGACGCAATATCTCAATTCCGTGAACAACGCCGGCATGAATTTTGTGCCACTGCTACTAGGCGCTGTGCTGATGTGGGATTTTTTCAGCCGTGTGATGCAAGGGCTGGCCACGGCATTTTTCGAGGATTGCTGGACGCGCAATTTCCTCAATTTCTTCGCTACACCGCTTTCCACCGGCGAATATATCAGCGGCCTGGTGACGACCAGCATATTCACCAGCATCGCTGGGCTGATTGCCATGATACTCTTTGCCGGTAGCGTCTTCGGGCTCTCATTCTTAAGTTATGGCGTTGCGCTATTTCCGGCGCTGCTAACGCTTTTTCTATTCGGCATCGCCATCGGCATTCTGGGCATTACGCTAGTGCTGCGCTTCGGACCGGCGGCAGAATGGCTCATCTGGCCAATGCCCGCACTGCTTTCACCGTTTGTGGGCGTGTTTTATCCGCTTTCCGTGCTTCCCGCTTGGATGCAGGCGGTAGCTAAAATCCTTCCACCTTCCTATGTATTTGAGAATATCCGCGCCATTGTGCATGGCCAGACCGCAGATGCTGCCGGCCTCTGGGGCGGGCTTTTGCTTTCGGCGGGCTATGTGGCTTTCGCGTCGTGGGTTTTCGCGCGTATATACCGCTATGCGCTCAACACTGGCCTCATTGCCCGTTATGGCTCGGAAACCGTATCTTGACAGTTGCCTGAAAATAGCTAGAAATCACCTTCCCAATAAGACCGTAAAATGTGGGGCATTAGCTCAGCTGGTAGAGCGCTTCCATGGCATGGAAGAGGTCAGGAGTTCGACTCTCCTATGCTCCACCAATCAAAATTTCAGTGATTAATCGTGCGGCGTTACGATGGTTGTGTTGTGATCCGGGCATTGCGGGCAATGGCAATCCGACGAGCAGGCCGCCAGCGTAACTAATGCGATAAGCGCCATGAGGCATAATTGTAATTTGGGCATAACATCTCCTGTAGGTTGTTACACCTTCATTGCATGTGAGATTGCATAAAGAATCGATGGGTAAACAGCTGTAAATCTATTCATTATGCATGAAGCGGCCTTGCGGGCACCAATAAATAGGGATAGACATTCGGTCGAAAACCCGACCCCTTCGTCTAACGGTTAGGACACGACCCTCTCAAGGTCGCAATACGGGTTCGATTCCCGTAGGGGTCGCCATAGCGATTTTTCTGTGCTATGATGCGGTCATCGCTTATGGACGATGAAGACAAAACCATCAAGTGTCGTACCATCTGGCTTTCGGACATCCATTTGGGAACGAAAGACTGCAGGGCGGATTTCCTGCTTGATTTCCTACGCAGTTATGATTCCAAAAAACTTTATCTGGTTGGCGATATCATCGATGGCTGGAGCCTGAAGCGCCAATGGTACTGGCCGGCGACGCACAGCACGGTTGTCCAGAAAATCCTGCGCAAATCACGCAAAGGTACGGAAGTAATTTTTATTCCCGGCAATCATGACGAATTTTTGCGGCCGTATGTGGGGCTTGAAGTCGGCGACATAAAATTACTCCGCGATGATATTCACACCACCGCCGACGGCAAGCGTCTGCTCGTCATGCACGGCGACGAATTCGATAGCGTCATTGCTTATGCACGCTGGCTTACGCATGTCGGCGATTATATTTATATGCAGCTGCTGAGGATCAACCGCTGGCTGAATGCGCTGCGGCAAAAAATGGGCCTGTCTTACTGGTCGCTGTCGGCGACGGTCAAACATAAGGTCAAACAGGCGGTGCAGATCATCAGCGATTTTGAATATTACCTGGCCGATGTGGCCAAGCGCAGGCAGGTTGACGGCGTGGTGTGCGGACATATTCATCATGCAGAGATCAAACGCGTGGGCGAAATTTTATATTGTAACGACGGCGACTGGGTGGAAAATTGCTCGGCACTCATCGAATGGCCCGATGGCCGGCTGGAAATTGTTTACTGGGTCAGTGGCCAATAATTCTTCGTCTTTTAGGCTTTGTAACACTCATTCGCGCTTCGGCCAGCATGCTGATACATGCTTCCGCCACCTTCTGGGCCGCATCCGGGTGACTAGCACGCAGTGCCGCATTTTTCATTTTTTGCAGGCGTTCAGGATTGCTGAGCAATCTCTCCAGCTCCGAGCCAATGGTTTCAATATGAAACGGTTTGATGGCGCAGCCATTTTGCAGCAGGAAATCGCTGTTGCGCTCTTCCTGGCCGGGAATTGGATTGACGACCAGCATCGGGCAACCCCGCGCAAGAGATTCCGACGTAGTAAGCCCGCCCGGCTTGGTGACCACCATATCTGCTGCTGCCATGAGCTCATCCACCTCGCGCGTAAATCCAATAATTTTATGATAGTGGCGCGCATTTTCGCTGATGGCTTCCAGCCGCTTTTTAGCACGTTCGTTTTTGCCGGTCACGACACAGATTTGTATCGGCATCCTGATATGCTGCAGTGATTTATAAATTTGTTCGATATCGCCGACTCCAAATCCGCCGGCCATTTGCAGCACCAGCGGAATACCATCGGAAAATCCGTGCTTGCGCAGGCAGTCACTGCGATTTTTAGATTGCGCAAACACCGGATCGATGGGAATGCCGCACACATGCACATGGTCTGGGTTAATGCCCAACGAAATCAGGTAATCGCGCGACTCCGCAATGGCAACGAAATAGGCTTCGCACGGATTATTGATCCATAAGCCATGCACGTCGAAGTCGGTCACCACTATTGCCTGCGGAAAAGTAAGCGGGTTGCGCTTTACCGCGCGCAAATGAGCGATGAGTTCCGGCGGTAAGAAATGTGTGCTCACCACCAGATCCCACGGTTCGCGCAAAAGCCGCGTGAGTTTGGTAAAATTGGTACGTTGCAGCATAATGCGCGTATTCTTGCCCAACCCTCGCTGGTCTGGTTTATCGAGCATGTTGTAGAGTTTGCCAACCAGCAGTGGCGTACGTTTGACCAACTCGAAATAGCCATCGCTATAGGTTTTACGGAAAACGGTGTTGGTGAGCTTAAGCACATCTATATGCAGGATCGTTGCGTCCGGTAGGCGCCGTTCCAGCGCCAGTTTCAGGGCATCGCCGGCACGCACATGCCCTGCACCCACCGATGCCGATAAAATCAGAATTCGCGGTTTAGAAACAGAGTGTTCCATGCGATGTTATCCTTAACGCATGGCGCTATGATGGCCCGCAACGGTTCAAATTACCAGCGATAAAATCAGGCTTAAGCTGCTAGCAGCACGAATAAAAAACGAAATGGTCGCGTCCAATAGCTAAATCATAACTTCCCGATTGCCTGTAAGGTTTGTCTGGGTTAAGCTAAGTGACTGAGTAATCAGTTGGGATTTAAATATTTGAGCACGGAAATCACGTCACAAGAAATCCCCGCAGAATCCATGGCAATGATTAAATACCTGGGCGCGGTTCTGCAGGCGTGGAAAGCCAATCCCACTGAATTTTCTAATGCTCCCGATTGCATTGTAATTAGCGATGCCAGCGAGAGAGGCACCAGCAAGAAATCCGACGCTACACCAGCTACGGCTAAAAGTGGTATCACAGCAAGCGTCACTATTTTCCCTGACCACGCCATCATACAAAGACGCAGCATACCCCAGCCAGCAGATGGCAGCGCGTTTAACATCAACACCCTTGAATATGACGCTGCTTCACAAGGCTTCAGGCAGATTGTGCATGAGCAGCGAACTCCTGCACACATCGCCAGTTTTGTCGATAATCACGAAGCAATAAAAAAATTGCGCCATGACACACCGGATATTCTTTCCTCCATGAGCATACCCGGCTCAGCGCTCACTGTACTGCACCCAAACCATCTATTGTATAGCGGACTTAGCAATAAAGTGATTAAGATTCATAACTATATGGATACGCTTGCCTTTGCTGTACCAGATGCGCCTGAACTTAATGTAAGGATAGATTTCGAGAAAAAGCCAACCCTTGCGCCGCCCAAATTTGAACATCGCGATTTATCCGACGACAGGCGTGGACGTAAGATATTGACGAGTATCGCATTTGCGGATAAACTCAAGGAAACGGTCACCAGCAACGATGCGAGTAAATTGCCACCTACGATAAGCAGAAGGTTGCAGGCAATATTTGTAGAACGGATCCATCCTTTCCCACCCAATACAACGGCGGACATATTTCATGATGATACGGGTATGAATCGTGTTTTTTTAGCTGTTATAGGTAATAAGGCGAGAATTCTTTGCAAACCGAAGGATACTCCGGATTTTAAAGAAATGTACGAAGATACGGTAAGATGGTGTAGATCAGAAGGCGCCAAGCTAATCGAAGCCCGCATCGCTATAAAAGATAAGTCTGTTTTTGAAGATATAAAAGGTACAAAATTTACTTATCCTCCCCGCCAAGATCACGGCAATCCCGAAAACTGGCAATTTGAATCCCAAAATCTGGCACAATTTCTCAGCCGCGGGCAGGAAAATTCTTTTGAAATTACGATAGACTTATCGCAGCTTCCTCCTGTAAAGCATGGGACACATAAGATTAAACAAAATGACATTAAAAGGTAAAAAAACGCATGACAAACGTTGTAGTAATCGGCTCCCAGTGGGGAGATGAAGGCAAAGGCAAGGTAGTGGATTGGCTGTCGGAGCGCGCGCATGTGGTGGTGCGTTTCCAGGGCGGACATAATGCAGGTCATACGCTGGTGATTGACGGTGTGACGTATAAACTTTCGCTCTTGCCATCTGGCATTGTGCGCCCAGGGAAATTATCTATTATCGGCAATGGCGTGGTGGTCGATCCGTTTGCGCTGTTTGATGAAATCGAGGCGGTAAGTAAATTGGGCGTAAAAGTATCGCCGGATAATCTGCGTATCGCCGAGAATGCGCCGCTCATTCTGCCGGTGCACCGCAAGGTCGACCAAATGGCGGAAACCATTCGCGGAAAAGGCAAAATTGGCACTACGGGGCGCGGCATCGGTCCGGCCTATGAAGATAAAGTCGCCCGCCGTGCTATCCGTGTGTGCGATTTGGCGGATGAGGATATTCTACGTGATAAGTTAGAAAACTTACTTGTATATCATAACGCATTGTTGCAAGCCGCCGGAGCACCGAAAATGACGGTGGATGAAATACTTGTGCCGCTGCTCAAAATAGCACCAAAAATCTTGCCGTTCGCAACGCCGGTGTGGATGGCGCTCGACGCTATGCGCAAAGAAGGTAAACGCATTTTGTTTGAAGGCGCACAGGGAGCGCTGCTTGATGTGGACCACGGCACTTATCCTTATGTCACTTCTTCCAATACCTTAGCGGGTGCAGCAACGGTCGGTTCCGGCATGGGCATGGGTGGCATCGGGTATGTGTTGGGTATCACAAAAGCCTACACCACACGCGTGGGCAGCGGGCCATTTCCAACGGAATTAACCGACGAAATCGGCGCAAAAATCGGCAAGGTTGGTAATGAATTTGGCACCGTAACAGGACGCCCGCGCCGGTGCGGCTGGTTCGATGCGGTGCTGGTGCGCCAGGCAGCTAAAATTGGCGGTATTAATGGCATCGCACTAACGAAATTAGATGTGCTCGATGGTTTTGAAACCATTAAAATCTGCATAGGATACAAGCACGAAGGAAAACTCTATGATTATCTACCCGCATCGATGAAAATTCAGGCGGAAGTCGAACCAGTTTATGAAGAAATTCCGGGCTGGAGCGAAAGCACGCATGGTAAAAAAAGCTGGGCCAATCTGCCCGCGCAAGCCATCAAATATATCCGTCGGATTGAGGAGCTGATTGAGTGTCAGGTGGCACTGCTATCCACTTCACCAAAACGCGAAGATACAATTCTCGTGCATGATCCGTTTGTGGACTAAAATACCGCCCGTTTAAGGTGCTTTTGCGGTACAAAAAGGTACAGTTTTCGCCCATTTTTTGCACATGAATTGTTAATTTACAACTGGTTATATGAAATTTTCCGGGAGGGTAAAACTTCCCCGAATCATCGCCAATCCACCCATGATCTTAACCGAAAATGCGCGTGCCCGGAAGGCAGCCTCAAATTTAACCATAAAGTAATCATGGCAATGCTAAAGTAAAGGCCAAATGGCTTTTGAGGCATTTATGTCCGGCGATCAAACATTCGCACAAAAAATACAAGATCTCTTATCACAATACGATCCGCCTCATACTTTTCATTTTGGGCGCTGTTCACCATTGGACAACGGAAGTTTCAATATGTACATGCCGGAAGATATGTCACAAAGACATATTTCTGAAACATGTTTATTAGCTATCCTTGAGCCAGGTCATGATTATTGCCATTGGGAAAGCCCTACTAGCGCGCGCATGATAATCGATGAAAACGGCGTACGAATGCTTGGGCTTATGATCGCCGCGCAGCTGCATGCCCAATATCCGGACAGCAAATTTGATTTCAACGATTTGATTGATGCGTACCAAAACAAATATAAAGGCGTACTGAAATACCAAATTGAAGTTCACCTGCCGGACGGCATCGATGAGGAAAAATTTTTTACCGGTCTAAAAGCCAGTGCACTTGCCGAAGTAGAGCATAGCCATATGCTACAGTCATCGAGTCTCAGGGGGATCCCCACCAATTCGCAAAGCCGATAACAACACCTTTCACCCTTTCTTAATTTCTTCTATAGTATTCTTGGAGTTGTATTCACAGCCAATTACAGGTAGCTTGGCGCAGGTAGCGTTGGCATATGGCAGTTGCAGAGAGAAAATCCGTCATTATCGATGAGGCATCCGAAAAGGAAGTCCAGGTCGATGTGCAATCGGCGGCAAAACTCCAGGAATTTTTGCATAGCTATCGCCCGACAACGGAAATGCGGCGCGATCATCTGGGTGAGCATTACCGCGTCGAAATCAGCCAGCCCCTGCCCGAATTTGACTGCAAAAACGCCCGCGCTTATGCAGCCACCGATCTCACCAACCCGGCGCGCAGAATGTTCGCACATGTCTGCCAGCCCGGTACCGTGCAGCGACAACGTGTCATCAGTGAGCTTAAGGGCCTTTTACACCCCAGCCTTGCCATGATCGCTACCAGCGGCCCGGTGGAACTATCGCAGCCACTCGAGGAACGCCTGGTCATTTTTTACGAACGCCCTGATGGCATCAAGTTGTCAGAGCTGCTGCAAAAAAATCCCGGCCTGCGCAATCCCACATTTCTGTGCACAAACATTATTGCGCCGCTGATCGCCGGTATCCAGCAGCTCGCCGAACTCGGCCTCTCGCACGGGTGCATCAATCCTGACACGGTGTATGTGCATAATATGGCCATGCTCGCGCCCGCCATGGCCGAGCCGTGCGGTTATTCGCAGGTTTATTATTATGAGCCACTGGAGCGCATGAAGTGCTTGCCTGCGGCTAAAGGCGAAGGCAATACCGCGCAGGATTATTACGCGCTTGCGGTGCTGGCGCTCTATGTGCTGCACGGAACGGAATATTTCGAAAAATTTACGCGTGAGCGCCTGCCCTACCGTATTTTGCAGGAAGGCACTTACGCCACGTTTTTACCCAATGAAGATGCACCGGAAATATTCTTCGATTTTTTCCGTGGTATTTTCTGTGAAAATTCTGCCGATCGCTGGGATTATAGTTATATCCGCCCATGGCTGGACGGCAAACGCTACAACGTACTGCCGCCGCCGTCACCACTGGAAAGTGCGCGGCCGTTTGAATTTGCCGACATGACCGGAGACACGCGCCGTCAGGTGGCGTACGCACTCACGCAGAACTGGGATAAAATTTCCGATGTACTGCATAGCGGGCGCTTGAGCCACTGGATCGCGGTGTCGCTGCGCAACAAGGAACTGACCGAAAATGTCGCGCGCATCGCCAATTCGGTTACGCAAATCAACAGCAAAAATGAAATCCAGCTTAATGAGCAGTTTATGCGCGTTGTATTGCTGCTGGACGCGCAAGGTCCTATTCATCTGGGGAAACTCGCGTTTAATATCGACGGCATCGATACGTTGTTTGCCGAATTATACGCTACCAAATCGCAGGAATTACAGGGGCTCATTAAATATATCGAGTTCAACATGACGAGTTTCTGGCTTGACCAGCAACGTAAAGACCCCGAATATATGCCACCGCCGCTTTATAATGCGATGCTGGCAAAACTCGACCGTATCCGCCCCATCATTCGCAATAACAACCTTGGATTTGGGCCGGAGCGCGTGCTGTATGATCTGAATTCCGATATGGCCTGCCAAAGCCCTTTGCTTTCCGGACATTATATTGCCACGCTGCCTGCCCTGCTTAAACGGCTCGATCAGCTGGCAGCGAGTATGTCCAGAGAAGGCGATCCGATCGACCGTCACATCGCCGCATTCATTACCAGCAAGCTGGGCATTCAGCATGAGCTGCGTATCAACGAACTTGCCGCCAATCCGGCACTGGCTGGTAACAAAAGCATTATGTCCCTATATTTGTTGTCGCTGGTGCAGGATAAAGTCGGGACTGCCATAAAATTGCCAGGCCTTACGCATTGGCTAAGCCTTCGCATATTGCCGCTGCTGGAAGACGTACATAGCCGTACATTGCGCCAGAAGCTTAAAAACCTCCTGATGGAACAGGCGCGCGGGGGTAGGCTGTCAGGGCTGGCCGAACTTGTAATCTACGGCGACTACGTCACCGCTGACCGCAACGGCTTTCAGCAGGCATGGCAAAAATACCAGGCCAACGCCATTAAAATTGAGCAGTACCGCAGTGAGAATCTGATCGCCAAACAAAGCGTGCGTGTGGGGTTTAGCTTCGCCAAGGGTATCGCCTATGTTGCCCTGCTTATTGCATTCATCGGATCATTGAAGGGAATGTGACATGAGCAGCGACTTATCGTCTCTACGTTCCGGCGGCATCAAAATGGCAATGCCGCTTACTATTATCGCTTTAATGGCATCGGCGGTGATCTTGCAGTTTGGGTTTATTTTCCTGCTCCTCGCAATTCTTCCCACGATCGTCATTTTTTTTACCGACAATTCACCCGGCAAATCGGCTTTTAAAGTCGTGGGTTCGTGCAACTTCGCCGCCACCCTGCCCTATCTCGCGCCGATCATCCATGTAGGCAGGCATTTCGGACATTACGATATTTCTTTCCTGCTCTCCAACATGACAGCGTGGCTGATTATTTACGGCGCTGCTGCGGGCGGATGGTGCCTAATTTTCCTGTGCCGCGTGATCGCCAATTTTATTGTCATTCTGGTGTATGAATATAGCCGCACCGCGCTGGAATCCGTGCAAACGCAGCTGGTCGAGGAGTGGGGTCAGCGCGTTACCCAGAAAAACTGATGACGCCGGATCAACTTCTGGCGCGGCTGCTGTACCGCGATGCGCTGATGCTGGTGATCGATAAGCCAGCGGGCATACCGGTGCATAAAGGCACCGGCGGCGGCGAAAATCTGGAGCAATATTTTGATGCGTTGCGCTTTGGCCTGCCGCGCACGCCAGCACTCGCCCACCGGCTCGACCGCGACACCAGTGGGTGCCTGGTGCTGGGCCGCCATAGACAGGCGCTGGCTAAACTCGCTAAATTATTTGAGAACAACCGGGTGAAGAAAACCTATTGGGCGATTGTTTCCGGCAAGCCGCCCGAACCCGAAGGCATTATCGATCTGCCGCTGGAAAAACAAAACAAGGACACCAGCCGCTGGCATATGAAAGTGGCTGAGTCCGGTGGGCTGCCGGCAGTGACGCATTATAAGGTAATGGGTGAAGCGGATGGCATCAGCTGGCTCGAGCTTTATCCGCAAACCGGCCGCACACATCAGCTGCGTGTGCATTTAGCCACCATTAGTTGCCCCATTCTCGGCGATAAAATTTATGGCCAACGTGCGTCAACCCTTATGCAGCTGCACGCCCGCGCCATCGAGATCCCGCTTTATCCCAAAAAAGATCCGATCAATGTTTGCGCCCCGGCGCCGGAGCATATGCTGGAACTTTTGGAGAAATGCGGATTTAATTCAGCTTCAGATGATACTGCACCATCAGCCCATCGCGCTTGAGGGTGCAGTGGATATGCGAGTCGTCCGGCGTGTAGCTCAGCTCAAGCCGTTTGGAAGAAATTCCATCCAACTGATAACGCAATGCCACATTGCCGCCCCACATCTTTTCTTCGTTCAAATTGAGGTAGCCGTCCTGGATATGCTTGTTACTTTCGGTGATGAAATCTTTGATATCGGGATCGGTGATGCCAAGAGTATTTAGGGTTGCGAGGACCTTCTGAGCATTTTTGGATTGTTGCTCGTTAAGATTGTCGGCCGCTGCTGCCACTGTCGGAAGGCCTGTCAGCAGCAGCGCCGCTACTACTAACGTGTTCCTTATCATGCTTACAGTATAACATTCATGCTGCGGCGCAGCAAACAGCCTAGTGTGAATTATTTGTGACAGCCTTCACATATATCTCATAGGCGCAATTACCCTGCTCCTGCGGCGTGCAGAAATTAATTTTTTTGGCCAGAGCATAGCCTTTCCAGGCCTCGGAAAACTCAGGGTCTTTCATCAGAAAACTCAGCACATTATAGGAATTCGGCAATCCACGCTGAGACACACTGACATCATTGATCACAAGGTCCGGCGCATGGCGTTTTAAGTCATCAGTGATGCTGCCGCTTAAGTACGCCGAGAGTTTGCGGTAATCTTCCTGGCGGGCGGGTTTATCCTGCAAATCCAGTATGCCCGGCAGCGGCCACAGGTAATAAAACCGGCCGACTTCCTGCCTCGGTGAGTCTTCTTTGAGAAAATTCGTGGCCCATATATTGGTGCCTAAAAACATAAATCTTGGATGGTTTTCGAGCTCCTTGTCAATCACCGCCTGCGCTTTTTCTACTACTTCAAAAGTGGACAGCGTATGCCCGCGGTCACGCGTAAGATTGATGTCCCAGCCGGCGCGATATTGCGCGGGATCGACAAAAAATTGCCACAGCCCTATTGCCAGCACTAGGGCCATCTGCGGGCGGTGGCCATAAATTTCGATGAGCTTGGCACCCGCCAGAACCGCCAGCACCAGCGCCAGTGCAATGAACGGGTATTGCGTGTAATACCAGCCGCCATTGAACAGATAAGACACAGCGGCGGCGGCCAGAAGAAAATACATATAGCTAAACAGGCGGCCGCAATATTCCGGTTTTGCAACCCACAGCGCAATAGTCGCCAGGCCGCCAACCACCGCGTATTTGAGAATGAGGTCATAAAAAACGATATTTAATTTGCTGTGCATATCCCAGCTCAGCACACCGTAGGTTTTCCAGCCCAGCGGCAGCATGGTCAGCGGATATTGCGGGAAAAATGCGAACACCATCGCCACATACGCTGCCGCAAAACCCACCACAATCCAGTGTTCCGGCTCTTTTATGATAGCACGCCAGGATTTCCCCTGTCGGTGCTCAAAAACCAGTGTAGCCGCATAAAACACATAGGAATATGGCTTGATAGCAAAGCCGATGGCCGCAAGTATGGCTACAATTATTCGCACACGCAGTGAAACAGCATCGCGATTGGCCAGCGGCGAATAAAGCACAAACCACGGCGCAGCCAACACCATCAGCAAATGATCGCGGTCGGCAAACACCTGATGAATGAACGACGCACCCAAAAGCGCCAGCGCAACAGCACTCGCCGCAAGTTGCCGGATTAGAACCGATACGCGGCTTTTTTTGAGAATATAATCGCACAGATATAAACTTATACCGGTCAGCGCCAGCGTAAACAAATTAAGTGAGTCGGCTAGCTTAAAACCGAGCAATTTAGACAACATAACCGGCGCCATATATATAATGTGAATGAGCGGCGGGCTGACATCGGTGAAATCAACATAGGGAATCGCGCCGGACATGATTTTATTCGCCTGGTCCATGAGCACGAGATGATCATTATTAAGACCGATCTGCATATGGCCCCAGAGGGAGAGAAGACACCCGGCCAATGCCACCACCAGCCATATCCGCGCGATCTGGCCAGCCATCAGCGCGCCTTCCCCCAGAGATCGGCAAAAATGAGATTGTCCAGTGGCACTTCCGGCAACCAACCCGCGGTTTTAAGCTCCGGCTCACTGGCAAATGTTTCCGTGTGTCCCACACATAAATATGCAATCGGCACCACCGGCTGAGGCAATTCCAGAATCGCGCGCAAATCTTCCGGTTTGATGATGCTCACCCAACCCACGCCGATGCCTTCCGCACGCGCTGCCAGCCACAAATTCTGTACCGCGCACACCGTGCTGAATAAATCCATGTCGGGCTGGCATGTGCGACCCAGCACCACCGGGCCAAAGCGGCTGCGGTCGCACGTGATGCAGATATTAAGGCCAGACTCCAGAATGCCTTCGAGCTTAAGCTGCGCATATTGCCGCGCGCGCTCATCGTGGAATAAATGTTTGGCTTCATTATTGGCCAGCTGAAACGCCGCGTGCACTTTTTTGCGCACCCCCATGTCGCGAATCACCAGAAAATTCCATGGCTGCATATAACCCACCGAAGGCGCATGCGCTGCCGCGCGCAGCAGGCGTGCCAGCACTGCATCATCCACCGGATCGGATTTAAAACGCCGCACATCGCGCCGCTCGCGTATGGCGCGGTAGACGGCGTCGCGCTCTGCTTGAGAAAAGGCGTGCGGTGAAGTCATGGCTTCTTTTTAACGCCTGCGCGCAAAAATGCACCCTAAAAAAGATTGACCAGGCCCATGCGCCTGTTAACGTGACAATCGTTATCAACGTGAAGAGGCATTTATGACGGCAAATACCGCATCGCAAACCGCTGGCGCCACACGCGCATCCGCCAAAACCAAGCGTATCGCCGCCTCCATCCTCGCCATTTGCATGGGGCTTGGTATCATTGGCTTTATCGGGTTTTCGCATATTGATGTAGTGCACAATGCCGCGCACGATACGCGTCATTCCTTCGCGTTCCCCTGCCATTAATATGACCAGAATTTTATTCACAGCGCTCATCGCAGGTTGCATTGCCGGTATTTTCGCATTCGGAGTGCAGGCCACCAAGCTTGCTCCACTGATTCTGCAGGCTGAAGTGTATGAAGACGCCGACAATGCCAAAAAAGCCGCCGCGCAGGAAGCCATGGAGAAATCCATGCATATGGACCATCAACAGATGGAAGAAGGAGCGTGGGAACCCGCCAATGGCTTGGAGCGCAATGCATATCGCCTGCTCGCCGATATTGGTGTTGGCGTGGGCTTTGCGCTGGTTTTAATCGGTGCATTCACGCTGCGCGGCGAAAAAATGAATGCGCAAAAAGGCCTGCTGTGGGGTCTGGCCGGTTTTGCGGTATTTGCGCTCGCACCTGGCTTCGGCCTGTCGCCCGAACTTCCAGCCACCATGGCCGCCGCGCTGGATGAGCGTCAGTTCTGGTGGATCGGCTGCGCACTGGCAACCGCCATCGGCATTGCGCTGGCCGTATATGGCCGCACACCGCTCAAAATTGCGGGCGTTGTGCTGATGGTCATTCCGCATGTGGTCGGCGCGCCGCATCCGCCGCTGGGCGGCGTGGTGCCCACCGAGCTTAACGCCGAATTCGCTGCCGCATCGCTGGTTACGGCGGCTGTGTTTTGGATCATGCTCGGGCTTATGAGCGGCTGGTTATATGGCGTGAAAGAACGTACCGGTCACGTTGCCTGATTTCTGTCCCGCCGAGCCAAGCGCCGTAGCGTTCGCATCCATTGCTTCGCCCAGTGACTGCGCTTCTCCCTGCTCTACAATACTCGCATAGTGAAACTCATGCCCGCGGGCTAGCGCGCCTTTTTTGCCCAGCGGCGAATCGCACGAAAGCGCCACCGCGCGATAACCCAGATGCAATTTGCGCTGTGCAAATGATGTGACAAGCGGCAGCAATCCGGCCATCGGCCATGATTTACCATCCGTATCGATGAGCGCATCGGCCAGCACCATATAACCGCCACATTCGCCATGCACAGGTTTGGTTTTCGCAAATCCACGCAAGCCTTCTAGGAAATTTTTATTTCCCGATATTTTTGCCACATACAATTCCGGGTATCCGCCCGGCAGCCAGCACATATCAGCATCCGGGGATGGCACTTCATCTTCAAGCGGTGAAAACGGAAAAATCTCAGCGCCGGAATTTTTCCACGCGGTCAGCTTATGCGGATAGATGAACGAAAACGCCACGTCCTGTGCCAGCGCAATGCGTTTGGGTGCTGGCGTAATTTTTTCCGCCGTATTCATTATGTCGATATCGCCGGTTATTTTCAGCAACGCATCTATATCGATATGCTGCGTTATGGCATCGGCCAGCGCATCAATCATTTTGATCACGCCGGGAATTTCTTCCGCCTGCACCAGCCCCAAATGCCGCTCCGGCAGCACCGGCACGCCACCGCGCAGCAATGCACCAAATACCTTAAGCCCCGCCCGCTCTACGCCAAGGGCCGCCTGCACCTTATGGCGCTCGCTGGCGATATTGCCCAAAATCACGCCCGCAATATGCACATCCGGGCGAAAATGCTTAAACCCAAGCGCTACCGCGCCCGCCGATTGCGACTGGCCGCTTACATCCACCACCAAGACCACGGGTAATTTAAACCGCGCGGCGATATCTGCCGACGAGCCATCGCCGCTAGCGCCTGCCTTCATCACGCCATCGAACAGCCCCATGGAGCCTTCGGCAATAACGATTCCCGCCCCTGTCGCGCCGCGCGCAAAAATGCCGTCCAGTAATTCGCCGTTCATTGCCCAGCTATCAAGATTATAGCTCTCGCGGCCAGTGGCGATTTTGTGGAACGCCGGATCGATATAATCCGGACCGCATTTAAACGACGCCACTTTATGCCCGCGCCGTGCGAGTGCACGCAAAAGTCCCAGCGTCACCGTGGTTTTGCCCGACCCGGAACGCGGCGCGGCGATCATGAAGCCTTTCGTTTTTGTCATAATCCTGTATGTTTAGCGCATGAACGACCAATTGCCAAATCCTAGCTTACGCAAAGGCTGGACGACCGGCGCCTGCGCCACCGCAGCCGCCAAAGCCGCCTTTACCGCGCTCATTACCGGGGAGTTTCCCGATCCGGTACAAATCACCCTGCCCGGCGGTCAGCAACCACTATTTTCATTAGCGCAACACGCGCTGGAGGGCGATTGTGCCTTCGCTGCCATTGTCAAAGACGCTGGCGATGACCCGGATGTTACGCATGGCGCGCTGATCTGCACGCGTGTACGGCGCACGGCTTCCGGCGGAGTGACGTTTAAGGCTGGCGTGGGTGTGGGAACAGTCACCAAACCCGGTTTGCCGCTGGCAGTCGGCGAGCCGGCGATCAATCCTGTCCCGCGCGAGATGATACGCGCCGCTATTTCCGAAGTTGCGCCAAATGCCAATGTAGAAATTGAAATTTCTGTACCGAGTGGCGAACAGCTGGCAAAAAAAACCATGAACCCACGCCTGGGAATCTTAGGCGGAATTTCTATTCTCGGCACCACGGGCATCGTGATTCCTTTTTCCTGCTCGGCGTGGATTCATTCGATCTATCGCGGCATCGACGTTGCGCGCGCGGAAGGCCTTACGCATATCGCCGGATCGACCGGCAGCACCTCGGAGGCCGCCATACAAAAACTCTATCATCTTCCCGAATCCGCGCTCATTGACATGGGCGATTTTGTCGGCGGCATGCTTAAATATCTGCGCAATCATCCGGTGGAGCGCGTCACCATCGCGGGCGGTTTTGGTAAAATGACCAAACTGGCGCAGGGCTTACTGGATCTGCATTCGCGGGCGGGCGAAGTGGATATGAATTTTCTGGCCCAGCTGGCCGGTAACGAAAAAATACGCGAATGTAATACGGCCAAACACGCGCTTGAAATTACCGGGCCAGAGCTCGCGGAAAAAGTCGCCGCGCGTGCATTGCAAACTGCCACCGACGTCATAAAGGGTAGCGGTATACAGCTGGAAATTATAATATTCGACCGCGAAGGAAAATTGCTATCCCAAGCCTAATTGCATTGGTAACTAAACATTGCCCCGATCGCGCCGCCTGAAATACCAATAAATTAATCCACTTATCAAGGCGGAAAAGAAGCACCAAACGGATGTGGCCGCATAGCTGTAAAAATAATCAGTAATCAAATAAGCAAAAACAAAAATGCACCCCAGCAAGATAATCATCCGGTTACTCGAGCAGAAAAACGCCCCGCACGTAACAACCTCGTATGGAAATACCGCATCGTGAGGAGGATAAACATACCCATAAGCAATACAGGCGTTTATGATACGGGCAATGATATGAAATGGCAGAATATACGACTGTGCCAAAACAGCATGATTCACTCCACCCAGCAGGATCACCATTATCATGAGTCTGCGAATAATCTGCTTTTCAAGCAGTAATATTCCCAGCGGAACCAGCACCGGCCACACTATGTAAACAAAAGCGATATAATAGCCCGGCCAATTGCCGGACGTATGATTGCCGCTATGTAAAAGACTCAGCCATATCATCCCCTCGATAAACTACTGCACAGAAAATAATAACGGTATAGCAGCAAAAAACCACTCGCGTTTTGATGAGGTATGTCTGAGCGTCAGGACACCTGTCGCGGCCAGGAAGGCACTGGCAGAAAAACTAGCGGTAGGAGAAAAGCACATGCAAATTTTCTTTGTTTTTCATCTATTATAAACGGTAACGCCGCTTGTAATCGGTATCATAAAGCGCGCTCTCACGGAAATCCTCATCAGCCAGCACTTTACCAACGATAATCAGTGCAGTGCGCTCCATCGGAGACTCAGCCACCAGAGCTTCAACGGTGCCAAGCGTACCACGGATAATTTTTTCATCCGGCCAGGTGGCTCGGTATACAATTGCCACCGGACAGTGCATACCCATATGGGGTATAAGCTGCTCCACCACTTGCGATAGCGCATGAATAGACAAATGCACCGCCAGCGTGGCACCGGTTTTTGCAAATGCTTCCAATGTTTCGCCTTTCGGCATCGATGATGCACGGCCCGGCATGCGTGTTAGCACTAGCGATTGCGCCACTTCCGGCAACGTTAGCTCCTGTTGCAATACCGCTGCAGAACCTGCAAATGCAGGCACTCCGGGTGTAATCGTATAGGGAATATTGAGGCGCTTCAAACGGCGCAACTGCTCACCCATGGCCGACCACACCGATACATCACCGGAATGCAACCGCGCCACATCAAGATTTTTTTTATCCGCGTCGATGAATTCCGCTTCGATCTGATCGAGTGTCATTGGTGCGGTATCGATAATGCGCGCACCCGCCGGGCACCACGCAAGCATCGCCTCAGGAACCAACGAACCGGCATACAGGCACACCGGAGAGCGACTAATCAGTTCGCGGCCGCGCACGGTAATCAAATCCGCTGCGCCCGGCCCGGCACCAATAAAATGAACCGTCATGCATCGTCTCCCTTGGCAATTGCGCAAGCAGCGGCGTTGGATGTTATACGCGGCATTAGCAGTGTGGCATTCTTTCCTGCCGCTGCCAAGGCAGCCGTTTCTGCAATGGACGGAATTTCATGCAGCGCCAGCACGCGCGGCGAAATTGTTTTCGCATGGACTGCCACCGCTTCCAATTCTTCGCGGGGCACATATTTAATCTTAAGGCCGAGCATCACCGCCGCCCGCTTGAGCATTACTTCCTCTAATTTAATCGATGCAGTCGCAATAATAGAGGCATCTTTAATGGTCAGACCGCATTGCGTCAATGTCCGGTTAATCAACCCTACAATTTCGTCTGCAGAACAATCTTTGCGACAACCTACGCCAATCACAATCATATTTTAGCCACACTCCATTGTGTTACAGTCATTGCTGGGCGCCAGCCATGCATACCCCCAAGGGGTTCAGCATGCTCGACACCGATACGAACCAACTGTCCGCCATGTTTTGCATGCGCCACCAATAACAACGTCTCCGTTTCCAGCGAAATCGCGTTAATAACCAGCCGGCCGCAGGGCTTTAGTACATTCCATGCCGTATCAATCATACCCGGCACGCTAGCACCGCCGCCGATAAATATTGCATCCGGGGCATCGCGTCCAGTCAGCGTTTTAGGTGCTTCGCCTTCGACAACTTTAAGGTCAGGAACACCGAGCGTGAGCGCATTGCGCCGCGCGCGATCGGCACGTTCAGGATTTTTCTCAAACCCAATGGCGCGGTTGGCCGGGTATGATTGATACGGCATGGAATGTACTAAAGCCCTGCGGCCGGCTGGTTATTAACGCGATTTCGCTGGAAACGGAGACG
>Ga0206845_1128_pt1 | contig 20670 bp, 17 predicted proteins | sample Alteio_BWOrgCont_19_FD_152887 | JGI IMG/M metagenome (GOLD analysis project Ga0206845, IMG submission 152887) | Enriched cells from forest soil in Barre Woods Harvard Forest LTER site, Petersham, Massachusetts, United States -... | ecosystem: Environmental > Terrestrial > Soil > Temperate forest >...
CGGGGTGGTGGCGCCGGTCCTGGTGGAGGCGGCGGCCGAGGGCGCGGCAGCGCCCCGGCAGAGCGCGATCCGAACGCGCCCCCGCCGGTGTCGAGCATGCAAATCATCAATCGGTTGCTGGCTGCCGGTGTCGATGTGAATCCGGAGATGAATTTCCATCGCCCCAATGCTCCGAACCGTGGACGATTTGCGGATAACCAGGTGAGCACCCGTACGACGCCGCTGTTTCGCGCAGTTCAACTGAACGATATCGAGGTGGTTGAGGCACTGCTGAACAAGGGGGCGGATCCAAACATCAATACCATGGGTTGCACCCCCTTCGGGCTCGCTGCGGGAAACGGCCCGAATGGGCGTGGCGCCGGCCAAACCGTGAATTTCGCGATGATGGATCTGCTGGCGAAGCATGGCGCCAACGTGAACGCCGGGATCAGCGGCACCCTGAGCTTTTCATTCCACATCGGGTACGGCAATCAGAATGACGGGGTCAACAGTAAAGAGGGCACGTCGGCTCTCCATGAAGCGGCCCGAAGCGGGAACCTGGACCTGGTGAAGCATTTGATCGATCTCGGCGCCGATCCCAACCTCCTCGACGGAGACAAGCTGAAGCCGGCGGATGTCATCGGCAAGGCCCGCGCAGCCGCAGCGGCGGGTGGTCCGGCGAATGGGAGAGGCGGAGGCAGAGGGAGGGGCCCGGCTGGACCCAATGAGGCTGCTTTGGAGCAAATTCGCGCGCTCCTGGCATCGGCGTCTGCGAACCCCGCAGTTGCCAAACGTTAGATTTGCAGTTCAATTCGCCCAGCCAGTTCCGTCGATTCCACGCTTCGAGAGGAGCCGTTCCCGGTCACCGCTGTGTAGCTCGCTTCTGAACATCGCCATGCCTTTGTGGCTCGGTTGCCGACACCTGGATTGGGAACAAATCGTCGGAAAACTGGAGAGAGGCAGGAGGGATCCGGCAGCGAAAGCTGTTTACGAGTAGCGGGTAACTCACCCGGAGTTGTGCAACGAGAACGCCGTTTTTGGAGAACTTCGCAGTCGATGACCACGGGATGCTGTTGGGCGTTGCTACCCGAAGACAATGGCGATCGGATTCGCCCGCGGCTGGCTCTGCGGTGCGGTACGAAACAAAAAACCCCGGCTCGCGCCGGGGGCTTTGTTCAGTTCGCGAATAAGGTGCTTATCGCTTTACCGTAATGCTGGTTTGAGTATCCTGCGGGCCAAACTGATCCATGCCAATGCCCTTGGGGGCGGTCGGGATTACCAGCTTCACCCAGACGGCATCCGGACCCTTGAAATACGAAGTCTCGGTCGCCTTGCGCAGGGCGTCGATGCTGTCCTGCTGCTTCCCGGAGGTCGCGTTGGCGAAACCTGGCAGCTCGAACACGACCCATGAGTCTTTGGCCATTTCGGTCAAGCTGATAGAAACTTCCGGTCTTTCGGTCTTCACACGGATCTCGGTACCGGCGCGCACAGTGCTCTGGTTGGCCGGCCCCTCGCACGTTGCCAAGGAAAACCCCGCTGACGACAACAGCAAGAGCGTGGAATCACTCCTCCAGGATCTCACCGCTTACAAGAACCGCAATGGCGGCGCCTGGAGCCGCGGCGAGCTGCACGTCTACAAGAACTTCAAGGCGGCGGACAATGCCATTGGGTTCACGAGTTCAACGGGTTCCTTCGGCGCTGACACATTTACCTCACTGGTGGTTGATTCGCTGTTCGTGGGCGAAACCGACAACATCGGCAACCCCGTAACGCCCGAAGAAAAGGCCTACGGCCGCAGCCTGCCGAAACGCTCGATTCCAGATTTCCCGATCCGCGCCTACGAGTACTACGACTATCGCCATGACGTGGTCAACACGACATTCGTGAATTTCCAGGACAACAAACAGCGCGGATCAGGCGCGCTTTCCTGGCTGTTGTATACGGGCGCCGGGGTTACCACCGAAAATACAGTCAAGAGTGCGAAATACATCAATGCCAAGCCCGTGTATTTCCCGAAGATCGACTCCAGATTGATGTTCCGGTCCAGCATGAATCCGTCGTAGTTGGAGTGGGCAACGTTGCCCCTGAATTCTGCCATCCTGGTTCGACGCGGCCAGGTGGCCTTGCTGATCTCCGTACCTTCGAACTTCCCTTGCGGGTGTTCCGGCAACGACCACCAGAAGCCATTCTCATCGGAACCCGCTGCCACGTTGTCGATGAAGGCATTGTCCGGATTGGTGATCCAGTAAGCCGTCACCGTGTTGTCCGAAGGCAGCAGGGTATCCTTGCCGGACATGCTGTCCGCCCTGTAAGTCGCGCGATTCAGCGAATTACTTCCCATGTTCTCTCCGTTTGCGGCGAGATTGGTCGGGACGCAGGCCCTGGAGGTATGGCACTTGACCTGGATCGCAAGGTTGTGCACGAACTGGTTTCCGTGTTCCGCGCCGTCTTCGAGGAAGAAGCAGTGGCCCACGGTGTTGTAGGTCACGTTGTTTTCGACGCGCAGGAAATTCGTGCCATGCACGGTCACGCAGCGGTTGTAGGTGTCATGGAGCGCGGAGTTCTTGATGTACTGCCCCTGTGCGTCGCCGATCAGATGCCAGTGGATCGGATATCGGGCGAGAGTCATGTTCTGGCCCATTCGATTGAATTCGACGCCCTCGACAAACATCCTGCTTCCGGCCATCGCCATGACGTGCCCGCCGTAGAATGACTGTTCCGCGTCGGCCGATGCCTGGAGTTTGATGTTGCGAGTCAGCAAGCCGACTTCGCCGCGTTCATCCACGCCGAAGGTGATTTTGCCGAAGTGCATGTAGTCGAGCTTCCTGTCGAGCCTGATCGTGTTTCCCCCGCTCGTATTGGAAGAGATGGCCGCGATGTTGCGTCGTTCTGCCTGCCGGGGATCGAAATCCGTGGATGCGAGAACGATCTCGTCGCCGACGCGCCAGCCGGCAGCGTTCACGACCTGGATCGAGGTGGCGCCGGCGTTGGCTGTGCTGGACAGCTTCGTCCAGGAATTGGTGCGGTCACCGTGAAGATTGAGGGTTCCGCCCATGAGCATGATCCCGCGGTCCACGCGGTCCGTCGTTCCACCCACTCCACTGATGTCTTCGCCTTTGACGTTGTCGGTGAGGGTAATGGTCGCATTGCGCTTGTGGGGCTTGGCTTCCGTGCCAATCTCCAACTCCCCGTGCACCATGATCCACTCGGTAGTCAGTCCGAGGTCCTTATTGTCTGCGAAGCTCAGTTTGCCGTTGATTGTCAAACCGTGCAGCGCCGGTGGAGTGACATCGAGGACTACGTCCATGTCCCTCCCGACAGTGACAAGATCGTCTTTGGCTGGCACCTTTTTGTCAGGCCAAGTGGCTGGATCAGACCAGCGTTTCCCGCTGGTCGTCGAAGAAGTTCTTTGTTGAGCCTCAAGGGCGGCGTATCCGCCGAGGACTAAAAAGGCTGGAACCAGCAACGAAAGGATCAAATGTGTGTGTTTTCGCATCGTTAAGCCTCCACGCACGATCATGTTACGCTACTTTCTACTGCGCGGATCGAACGAGGTATAGCCAGGGACAATTTTGCACCCATCCTCAGCCGGACAAGATCCTCTGGTTTCAACGTGTTCGGCCTGCGGATGGGTTTGCGGAGCACAGGACTGAAGGCATCTGAGCGCGGCGGTTCGGACGCCAGAGCCGCCGGATGCCAGTCACGATCTGGCGTGCCTTACAGACACCCTCCGAATCTTCCTGGATCAACGAGCTTTGTCCTGCGCTTCCGTTCACCCGCTCACCTGCACTTTGGACAGGTGTCTGCCAACTTCCTCCGACCCGACGTCTTGACTTTGCCCGCGCAAACGCAGGCGCCTTCCTTCAACATCTCTATCCGAAGTTACCGGCGATGAAAATTCTGTCTTTCTCTGGCACTCAAAGGCCGGGTCACTCCAGATAAAGTCATAGCGGTAGGGCCTGAGCCCATCCCATGACCAGTGCGGGATGCTGAGGCCCTTTGGCACATCATCGGCGGAGTGGAAGTAGCGGGACATCGTTGTCCCCAGGAGAAGTAGTGCAACACTGTCGCAGAGCACCGTCGTTGGCTAGCCCGATGTCGGTCAGAGCCTGGTCGAAGCAGGCAATCGCCCCAATGCGCCGAATCGGGGACGATTTGCGGATAACCAGGTGAGCACCCGGCCGATTTTCGTGCCGCACGTTGTAGTCTGTTAACGATGGCGGCGCAACCGCGCGAGGGCGATTTTGCCGAGGACGGGTATTGGTACGACGTATTCATCAGCTATCCCCGGGGAGCGGTCGGCCGATGGGTGAAGGAGTTGTTTCTGCCATCCATTACAGACTGTTTTTCAGGTCCGGTGTTTGCCGACTCGTTTATCCAGCCAGGAAAAAAATGGCGCAGTGAGCTTCGCACGGCGCTTCTGCACTCCAAGGTCCTCGTACCTGTTTTATGTGGTGGTTTCACGGCTTCAGACTGGTGCATGGCTGAGCTGGGAAATATGCTGCAACGAGAACGTTTGCTGGGTCATGGGAGCCTCATCGTCCCAATCCTGCATTCCGAAGTGAAACTCCCGCAGGAGTTAGGGGATCGTCAATTTGAGGATTTTCGCCAATGGCCCCGAGGCTTTGACGGAACGCATCTCGATCCACGGCTGCTGACAAGTCTTAAATCCTTCGCCAGGGCGATCGGCAAAGTCTGCGTACGAGCACCCGCCTGGCGATCGGACTTTCCGCTGTTGCCGCTGGAGCTGTCAACGGAGAGCAGCCTCACACCCTGGGATGCCGGGCAATCGGAAAAGGGGCTGGGACGATTTCTTCGAACGCACAGGTTCAGGCCTCGAAGCAAACCACTTGACAAACAACTCGCCCTGGCCGGGGTTGACCCCGGGCGGGGCATCTCCGCCATGGCCCTGATCAATCCCGACACATTGATGCTTGGTCAGGCGAAGGGCGCCATGATCTCCTGGAATCTGCAGACAGGCGCGCGGCTATACCGAGCCGACGCCCACCGTCTGGCAATTACGGACATTGCTGCGATCCCGGGGGAAAGGAAGGTGTTAAGCGGTTCAGTAGACCGAACGATAAGAGTCTGGGAATTAGACGACAACCTTAGACTTGTCCGCGTCCTCGAAGGACACAGAAGAGGAATCCGGCGTGTCGCCGTGACGCCTGACGGTTCGACGGCGGTCTCGATATCCGGCGATGATACGGTCAGGACGTGGAACCTCAGAGAAGGGGGCGAGCTAAGCAAGCCTCTGGAATTGGCGGACCCTGCTTATTCGCTGGCGATGCACCCCTCGGGAGATTACTTTCTGTACGGTTCTTCCAAAGGAACGATCAGACTGGTCCGGTTCGATTGCCTCAACGAACCCGAGCTTCTGATGGACCATGGCAATTCAGCGCAGCGTGAGAATACTGTTTTGGCGCTGGACATTTGCGAAGACGGCTCTCGGGCGCTCTCAGGAACGTCGGACCACAGAATCGTCCTGTGGGATCTGCGAGAGCGAAAAATACTCAAGACGTTTGAAGGCCATCGTGGAATAATCCGAACGCTGCGCTTCACTGAAGACGCCCGTTCAATAGTTTCCGGTTCTGCCGACATGACTATCCGGCTATGGGACATCGAGAGCGGAGAAGAACTCGCCTCTCTGTATCCGGGACACAGCAGTTGGGTAAACTTCATCATTTCTCTGGGGGACGAAAATCGAATCGTTTCGGCCTCCTTTGACGGTTGTATCCGGCTGTGGAATCTCAGCCGGGCTTTCAGCGGGCCGAATGAAGGCAGGAGCCACCTGAAGCGGATTCGCGGTCTGGCCGCGGCAGAGGACCTCGTTGTTTCAGCGTCTTTCGATGGCCGGGTGAAAGTCTGGGAGGTAGCGGGAGGAAAGGAGATCTTCGACCTGTATGACGCGCCCGCTGACGAGACAGACCGTTTCTCTCGTGGTCAGGTAATCGATGTGGCGGTAACGCCTGATGCCGGTTACGCAGTGTCCGGGCACAGCGATGGGGGCGTGAGGATATGGAATCTGAGGTATCTGTCGGCTGTGGCAACCGGCGCGTCGGACTTTTTCAAACCCGAGACGGTACTGTGGCCGCCCGAAACAAAACGGCGGGATGTCTTTGGGGTAGCGGTTTCGCCGGATGGACGGATCATCGCCTCGGCTTCGGAAGATAAGATCGTGCGCGTTTGGGAGCGCGTCGGTGATCAGTGGCAAGGTCCAATACGGCTGGCGGGGCATGAGGAAGGCGTCAACTCCGTCGCAGTCTCGGAAGATGGCAGCACGATCGTGAGCGGCGCCGACGATCGTAATGTGCGGATATGGGAGCGGTTGCGAATGCGATCCGAGGTCCTGCTGCCAGCTGACGAGCGGACGAGCCACCATGACGAGGTGCTGGACGTAGCCATCAGTCCTGATGGGAACCATGTTCTGTCAGCTTCCAAGGACACCAGCGTGAAGCTCTGGGATCTGAAACGCAAGCGCCATATTGCGGACTTACGCGGGCACGGGGGTTGGGTCTTGGGGGTAGCCTTCCATCCAAACGGTCTCTGGGCGGTAACTGCGTCTGTTGACAGGCAATTGAAGCTCTGGAATCTGAGAACGTTCGCGGAGATCGCGCACTACGAGGTGGACGCGCCGCTGTTTTCCTGTACTATGGCCGACGGCGGGAAGGTGATCGTTGCAGGCGATTCTGCCGGCTACATGCACTATTGGGACACTGGCCCCCTGCTGGAGAAGCTCGAATGGACCAGGACCGTTTGAGGGCTCCCGCCGATCTGACAAACCGAATGGAGGCCCGGGAGCGGGATTTGCTCTCGACCGAATCCGTGGCAAGCAGTTACGGAGACACGGTCCACTACGCGGCACGCCCGCCGATCTTCTCGCGTTGTGAGGGCAGTTTCCTGTTCGACCTGAAAGGGCAGCCGTACCTGGATCTGCAGATGTCTTACTCGGCAGTTAATTTAGGATATGGGAACAAGAGAATCAATGCGGCCGTTACCAGGCAGCTGGAGACGCTGCCTCAACTTTCGTCTCAGTTCCTGCACGAAGGGAGAATCGAACTCGCGTCGAAGATCACCGAAAGCGTCAAACGGGCGTTTGGGCTTAGCGGGCGCGTGCAATTCAGCGTCGGCGGCGCACAAGCTGTTGAAGAGGCCCTGAAACTGGTCCGAAAACACACCGGAAAGTCGCGTATGTTGGCTTTTCAGGGTGGATACCACGGCAGGACTCTCGGGACCTCAGCAATTACTTCGTCGTATCGCTATCGCGAGGGCTTGGGTGAGTTTCCTGAACGGGCCGAGTTCATACCTTTTCCTCACTGTCTGCGATGTCCTTTCGACATGCAGCGGCCGAGCTGCAACCTCTTTTGCGCCCGGCAGTTCGAGCGCAGGTTTGAGCACGAATACGTGGGTTTGTGGAATCCCGTCACAAACAGCGCTGAGTTCGGAGCCCTCTTCTTTGAACCTGTTCAGGGAACCGGCGGATACATCGCTCCTCCAGACGGATACCTTTCCCGCGTTGCGGCGGCTTGCCGGCAACACGGGATCCTGCTGGTGGACGACGAGATTCAAATGGGCTTTTTTCGCACCGGGCGTATGTGGGCAGCGGAGAGGTTCGACGTTGCGCCGGACATACTTGTGTTCGGAAAATCTCTCACAAATGGCTTAAATCCGCTTTCCGGAGTTTGGGCGCGGGAGGAGTTGATTAGTCCGGAATGTTGGCCGCCCGGGAGTTCGCATACGACGTTCGCCGCAAATCCGCTTGGCACTGCAGCGGGTAACGAGGTAATGAGAATTTTCGAAGAGACCGACTACCGAAGCGATGTAGAGCAAAAAGGAGATTATTTTCTGGATGTCCTGCGTAGCCTTCAGTCGGCCCATCCGGAGATTGGTGAGATCGGTGGGATCGGACTTGCGTTACGCGTGGAGATCTGCAACCCGGACGGCCGCACTCCGGATCCGGCCCTTACAAACCGGATGTTCCAGCAGGGATTGGAAGCAGGACTGGAAGTGGGAGGCGCCAGATACGGGGTGGTCCTCGACATCGGTGGCTATTTCAAGAGCACATTAACTCTTGCTCCTTCGCTAAACGTGAGCCGCCAGGAAATAGACCTCGCGGGGAATCTGCTCGATCTGCTCATCACTAAGTGCCGGAATAAGTAAGGGGCTTAAGCGTGCGAACATCGATAAGTGGCCTGCGCGAGCGTTTCGGAGGGAGACCGCGCCGGGCCAGACCTCTTAACTGCGAGCGCGGCCTCATCGACTGCTGTTGATAACAGCCCTTCGCAAATGCGGAATCGCAGTGTGTCGTCTACAGGTGAGCGCCTCGGCCACACGAGCAATAGCGGGAGGACGTGGGCGTCGGTTTCACCAGGTGGCCATCGTAAGGGGTGCGTAAGCAGTATCTGGTCCTGGTTTCGTGAATGGCTTGGCGACAGCCGCGCTGGGCGTCCGGGCAGAAAAGGCTGTTGAGCACTCTGGACTTCGTGACTTCAAGATCTGAAAGTCGCAGGACCGATTGGCCCCGAGATCCATCAGGGCGTTTTTTACACACACAATTTGCTTGGCTGGGGATCTTGCGTCATAACCGGTCGCGTCAAACGGCGGCCAACGACGATAGCTGCCCAGATGAAAAGAAGCACACTCGCGACAAAGCCAAGAAGCCATTCCCAGTGTTGCATGGGGTGGCGAAGTACCCGCGCGAAACTTCGTCCGTATCTGTCGGCGATCAGCGCCACAGCGGAATAGCGGAAAGCACGGCTTAATGTCACGATGATCAAAAATCGATCCACGCGATATCCAGACGCACCCGCCGCGGCGAAAATCACACTGGTTGGAAACGGAAACGGAATAGCGGTCGATGCAACGAGAGTCCCGGAACCCCTCTTCTGGAATAAACTCAGCGCTCCGGCGACTCGGATGCGCTTGAATTTGCTATTCAGATACGCGCTACCGGCTTTGCGGGCAAGCGCAAAAGTGATGTACGCGCCCAGGATCGAACCCGCGGTTGCCGCGGTTACATATTCGTACCAGGGATTCCGACGACTGGCGACGAGCAGTACGAGAAGGATGTCGGGGCCGCCGAATGTCGGCACCGGCGAACTGTCGAGAACGGCGAGCGAAAACAGCCCTAACGCGCCGAGATGACGGAACAAAGACAAGACGCTGCGCCTGCGAACTGAAGAGGGAATCTGAAAAAGGCTCAGCATAGTCGTTCGTGATCGTGAGGGCGTTCGCTGCCCCGATGATAGCCCGCAAAGCCGCCGAAAAATTGTCATTTTGCGTAATCGCGATGTTGTGAGGCAGAAAAGAAGCCGCGCGTGCCCAAAAATGGGAGTCGCAAATTTTTATCCGGATAATATTGAAACGCCAATTTTATCCGGGTATATTTAATATTGTGAGTCTCACAGCCTTTCATCGTTTCCGAAAACTGGCGTCAGGGAGCGCCGAAGACCTCGTAAGCGTGGTCCGGCGGCGTCCGCAGGGCGAGGTGCTCGTCTTCGACGACACCACCGGCTCCCGGATTGATCTTGATATCCGAGGGAAATCACGGAAAATTGCGGATGAACGCCAGGCTGCCGAGCCGCGCCGTCGCGGGCGTCCGCGGCTCGGGGTCATAGCAAAAGAGGTGACGCTGCTGCCGCAGCACTGGGACTGGCTCAATCTGCAGCCTGGCGGCGCCTCGGTCGCCCTGAGAAAGCTGGTGGACGAGGCTCGGCGAATGACCGGAGATCGCGATCGGGTACGCGCCGCGCAGGAAGCAGCGTATCGGTTCATGTCGGCCGCGGCCGGCAATCTGCCCGGATTCGAGGAAGCGGCGCGGGCGCTTTTTGCATACGACCGGCGGAAGTTCGCGCAGCTGATTGCCGACTGGCCTGAAGACGTGCGCGACTTTGCCGTGAGACTTGCCTTTGCCGATCAAAAACCGGCGCAGTCTTAAGCAGGTTCCAGAAACAATCGACCCCCGGAAAGCTTGCGGGACCCGTGTGTCCGCTCATTTTCGATTCGAAAGGAAAGAGGATATGAAACCACTGAACACGCAACTGATCGCCGCTTTGGTCGCGGGCGACGCGTCGACGCGGCTCAAGGTCGCCCTCGCGATCGGCTCCAATCCTGAACCGGGTCTGGTCGACACCCTTATAGCGCGGTGCGCGATCGAGCCCGATTTCTACGTGCGCGACATGCTCACCTGGGCGTTGACCCGTCTCCCCTCGGAGATCACCGTGCCGAGACTGGTCGCGGAGCTGCGTTCGGAGCGCGCTCAGGCCCGGAGCCAGGCGTTGCATACACTGTCCAAGATCAGGGATTCCAGCGCATGGCCCGCGATCACTCGATCCCTGCTGTGCGACCCCGACGATGAAGTCGCCCGGAGCGCATGGCGTGCCGCCGTCGTCCTCGTGCCCGACGGCCAGGAGAAGGACCTGGCCGAGGAACTGGCCGCGCAGCTCGGTCGCGGCAATTGGAAAGTGCAGCTCAGTCTGAGCCGCGCCCTCGTCGCCCTCGGAGAAGAAGTGGTCGGGCCGGCTCTTCGGAAGGCGATGGCGCGTGGCGACCCGCGCGTCCGCCCGCACGTGAGCGCTACTGAGCGACTCCTGCGCGACCCGGACGCCGGTTCCGGGAATGCCGTCAACGAGGCGAAACGGATATTCGCTCTCGGTAACGAATGAAAGGCCGGAACAGTGTGCTGATCGGAGAGGTCGCGAGCCGCTCGGGCGTGAGCGCCAGCACGCTCCGACATTACGACAAACTGCGGCGGTGCGGCCGACCGGCCGCACCGTGGGCGACTACCGCAATCACGCCGTGGAGGACATCTGCCAGCACGCCAGACGCATGACGATAAGCGGCACCGGACTGCGACTTGCGGGGCGGAATGTCCTCGAAGACACCATAATCGGCGAACGCCAACCGCGACACCGTCACCAGGAGTTGTGTCTGAGGGCGCGCCTGCCCTCGGCCTTGGTCGGCGAGAGGTTGATTCTGCCTAAGCGCGCATTCCGGCACGGGCTGCTGGAGCGCCGGGATCGAACCGAGGTTCACCCCGACATTAAGCCTTGCAGGCCACAAAAGGAAACGATTAACGCGGTCCTGGACATAGTTTGATGAATCGAGTGTTCGGCGGAATCAGGAAAAACCCGCATTGTTGATCCACTCGAATGTCCCGCCCCGGAGTGTTCATGTTCGCGTCCGGAAAAGTCAGGGTAGCCTGCCCGCTTTCAGGTCAGTAGCGGACACAGAGTGCGCCAGGCTGCGCTGCTCGCGGTCTTGCATCGCAGCGACCAGCTTTCCACAGCCCGAACCCCATTGCGAGACAGCCTTGAGCGCCTGGGTAAAGGGAACGTCTATTGGATGCACCCGATTCGCCGTAAGAACATAGACAGCTCCGGCGAGAGGCGTCGGTATAGAAGGCACGAACACCGTAAAACTCCCGTCCTCCAGTTGTTCAATGATGAAGGCAGGTACGAGGGCCTCTTCGATCTCAGCCAGCGCTGGTTTCCACGCCGTTTCCTGAGTGCTTCCAGCCATTTGTTGCGTCAGGCTTCGAAAAAGAGCGTAGCCAGGAATTTTCTGAAAAAGAGCATGCTCCATTTGCTCCCAGGTCGACCGTCCCATCGAAGTGGACACCACAAGCCCCACAAGGAAGCAGAAAATCAAAACCATGATCAAAGAGAGGACCTGAGCCCCGGGCATCCACTCCGGAAGCATCTGCGAGATAGGCTGCACCAGGCTCATCAGGGAACTCGCCACTTTCAGCAGCAATAAACCAGCCAGATAAATCGGAGCTATGACGAGCAACCCCGCGACCGATTTCTTGAGCACGAATGCGGCGCGGTCCTTCATGTCGAAGTCACTCCTTTGGCCTCGAGCCGACGACGGGCGCAGACTCCGAACCGCGGGATTCTGTCGGCCGGCACAGCTGAGTCTTTTGCGGTTTGACCCGCGCGGCTGGCCCCGCGAACGCCATCCGGCTTCGTCACTCTAAATGTCGCGCCGCCACGCATCAGAAGTCCCGGGGTCGTTAATGTCGAGAATCGTTGATGGATACAAAAAAGTATCGCGGCACATCCAAAGCTCAATCCTCCGGATCGATTCCATTTCGCACACCCTTAAACATTTTTATCCGACTTGAACGATCTCGCTTGACAAGGCGACGATTAAACTATAAATTCGATAGAGTAATAGGCGATTACGAATGGCTTCGTTTTTTAACTCCTCCCTCCGCTGTTGTTGTTGACGCCACCCTTCGGCAATTGAGAACGACAGATCTGCACTCAAGAGGAGCATCAAATGGCAGCATTGGCCTTTCGAAACAGCATTCAGACGATTGATTACATCCGCCTGGACACGAGCACGGCGGAAACCGACAGAGACAACGCGTTCCTGCTCGATGCAACCCGGTTGCAGACAGGTTCCCAAACCGCGGTAGTCTACGCCTATCAGGCCGAGGACTTCGAACTGAGAGGAATCGCCGCCCGCTCCAGCATTGCCAGCCGCGTGAGGGACGCCGCGGTCACAATCGGCGCAGAGATGAGCGAACGCATCGAGTCTCTGCCCGGTCCGGTGCAAGGCAGCCCGGTCGACGCGCGTTTTTTCGAGAGATTCCCGGAAGTTTTCCAGTATCACCTCAAGAGACTCGCCGTGGTCCCTTTACGCGCCGGCAACCTGTTAGGCCTGCTGACGTTGGGACGCGCCGAGGAGACCAGCTTCAATCCATCCGAACTCGAAACCGCTCAGCGGGCCGCCCGATTGCTCGCGGCGGTGCGCGAGCGCGATTCGCTTCAGCAAGACCTTCTCGACCGGAAACTAGTCGAACGCGCCCGGGGGATCCTTCAACGACGCCGAAGGCTTTCCGGGGAACAGGCTTATCGCCTCATGGGCAACAGCAGCCGGCGTCGGCGGGTTCCGATGGCGAACCTTGCAAAGCAGATCATCGAAGCGAGCCTGCGGCGACAACTGCTCCGCAACTGCCCGAGGGGCTGAATCGGGCTGGGGGCGCACGCGGTGTCCATTCTCACTTCCGGCCCCGACTTCCTCGAGTCGATTTCCTGAAAGGTTTCGCGAAACCCCGCCCCTGCCGGTGAACGTCTCACCCGGTTGTTATACTCAAGTGTTAAATCGTCAGATCCCCAACGGTTCTATCACAAGATGAAAGCTTTCCGCGCCCTTTTCCTGACGGCCGGGTTCGCCGCCACGTGCGCGTCGGGCCAGACTCAGACTCCCGGATTCACCACCGGCCAGGCCGCGCGTCTCCTCATAGGTCAGGTGAACTGGACGACCGGTAACTACGGTACGACCAGTACGCTGCTCGGATCCCCCAGCGCCATCGCCTACGCGAACGGCGTGCTTTGGGTCGCCGATGCCAACCGCCTCGGCGCCATCCCCGACAACAATCGCGTCCTGCGATTCAGCGATACCGACACTTACCCCAGTCCGACTCAGGACCCCACGATCATTGGAAGCACGTGCGGAATCTGCAGGGGTGTCGCCAGCCTTGTGCTCGGTCAGCCGGATTTCATCAGTTCAAACGCGACCCTCACGCCAACCGGCATGCGAAATCCCACCGGTGTCGCTACCGACGGAAAGGTTCTGGCGGTAGCGGACACGGACAACAACCGCATTCTGATCTGGCTCAACCTTCCCACGACCAACGGCCAGGCACCCGACGTTGTAATCGGACAGGCCGATTTCGTGCACAATGCCACCTCCGTTCCTCCTACCGCGAAATCGCTGCGCGGGCCCACCGGCCTCTGGATGGCCGGCGGCAAGTTGTATGTCGCCGACACACAGGACAACCGTATCCTGATCTATAACAAGATCCCCACTACAAACAATGTTGCCGCGGACCTCGTCGTGGGCCAGCCAGACTTCACCAGCTTCGTTCAGCCGGACCTCACTCAGGCCAGCGCAACGCCGGCCGCGAATAACATGCAGGATCCCGTGTCGGTAACTACGGACGCGACTCACATGTACGTTACCGATCTGGGACAGAGCCGCGTTCTTATCTTCAACACGATCCCCACGACGAACGGCGCTTCGGCCGACGTGGTGGTCGGCCAGCCCAATATGACCAGCGCGGCCGACAACAACAGCTTCCTCGTCCCCACCTCGCCCACGGTCGATGCGGACGGCAATACCATGGGCGTAACGCCGGTTCTTTGTCAGTCGAACGGCACCGACAGCGACGGCTCTGCGCTTTTCCCCGAGCGATGCGCCGCTACTTTGTCTTTCCCTCGATATGCCCTCTCCGATGGCAAGAGGCTCTTCATCGCCGATGGCGGTAACGACCGGGTGCTTGTTTTTAATTCGATCCCCACGACGAATGGCGTGAGCGCGGATGTGATCCTCGGCGAACCGGACGAATTCACTGATAACACGGGCCAGAATCCCTCCGGGAGCGACGCGTTTCAAACGCCGAACAGCCTCATTTGGGATGGCGTAAATAACCTCTACGTTTCCGATACTTATAACAACCGCGTTGTCGTTTATTCACCCGGCGTCCCGAACATCCCGCTTGCCGCGGCTCGCAATGCTGCAAGTCTGCAAATCTATGCTCTCGGCAGCGTGGCCATCTCGGGTACGATTAACGCGAAAGACGTCGTCACCATCGGAATTAACAACACCACCTGCACCAGCGGCGCGACCACGGGCGGCTGTTACAGTTACACCGTCGTGGCCGCCGACACCCTCGCGACCGTCACCACGGCGCTCACCAAGGCAATCAATTCAGGCCCGGATCCGAACGTGACGGCGGGTGCCGATACGACCACCGACACCATCGTCCTGACCGCGCGCGTTCCAGGAGCGGACGGCGCAAACATTACGCTCTCGACCGTTCTGTCCGCCAACGCGCAGATTACCGCGACTGCGAGCGGAGCGAATTTGAGTATTTATCTGCAAAGCCCGACCTCAATAGCGCCTGGAACCCAGATCTCGATTTACGGTGCCCCGAACGCCAGCCTCTGCGACACCAGCGCCGTCGGATCAACCGCAGGGACTTATCTCCCGTTCACGCTGAACGGCTGTGAGATTTTTATCGACGGTACGCGCGCCCCTTTGATGTATGTGTCCCCGTCTCAGATCAACGCACAGATGCCGGTCGAGTACAGCGATCGTACAAGCGTCAGCCTGTATTCGCGCGTGACTCACGCTGACGGCTCAATCACCGTCGGCACTCCGATCGGCGTCACAATCGTTCCCGAGAATCCCGGCGTCTTTGCGGAATACGGAAACGACCCCCGGCAGGGCATCGTTTTCCACGCTTCCAGCAATGCGATCGATGGGATTGCCTTTGACGGCACCGTAACAACCGGCGACGTCGACACCATTGGCATCAACAACAGTGCCTGCACTTCGGGTCAGACGACGGGCGGTTGTTACAGCTATACGGTGCTCGCTACCGACACCCTGCCTTCGGTCGCCCAGGCCTTTGTCAACCTCATTAACTCGGCTCCCGATCCATACGTCACCGCCAGCCTGACGAACGAATTTACGACCATTCTTTTGACGGCGCGCGTCCCAGGACCGTCCGGGGAGGGGATAACCGTGGATCAACTGGTCGGCACGAACGCCACCGAGATCCTGACGGTCTACAACGGTACTCTCTGCTGCTCCAACACTCAGGGCGCCATGGTAACGGACGCTAATCCGGCAGTACCTGGCGAGCTTCTCTATGTGTATGCCACGGGCCTCGGCCCCACGAATCCGAACGATCAGAGTAGCGGACAGGTGTTCCAGGCGCCAGGATTCAACCCGCCCGCGACGCCGGTCGATTCGATCCTCGCAGGCGGAACGTCGGCCAATATCTACAGCGCCGCACTGCTGCCCGGAACGGTGGGCGTCTACTACGTGCTCTTCCAGCTCAGCACCGGCCAGGTGACCGACCCCACGACTCAATTGACGATCGCGCAACAGGCCCACGTAAGTAACGTCGTGACCTTCCCCGTTGTGATCCCGCCGACGATAACCACGACATCGGGATCGCCCGCTGGAGCAGCCGCGCGTCCCGCACGAGACATGGCGCGCCCCGCCGCGAGCAGCGGATCCGCAGCCAAAGGCCGCCCAAACTAAACGGCGGGGCTTGCCAGCATTTCCCGGACGCGCCCTTCAACCGCGGACTGAATCTTAGCCTCGCCCACGAATGTCTTCGCAATCGCGGGAAGCTCGCACAGAATCGTGACGTTCGTATCGTCCACTGTCACTGTCCCCAATATGGGCAGCGCAATAAACCCCGCCTTCGCCGTCAAAGAAAAATCCATCACCGGCCCGGCCCAGCTCTTTCTCTGATCGGCCAGTTCGAGCGCAGACCCTCCGATTCCCCCAAACAACCGGTCCGAAGACCGGTCAACCGCCTCTTTCGCCTTTTCGGCTGTCGTATGGTGCGGCACAATAATTTGCATGGAATTAGTTCGCGTTATTCCTTTTGAGCTGCCCGCAGGCCGCAAAAATATCGAGCCCCCGGGGCTTTCTCACAAAACAAGGCGCAAACCGCCGCACAATCTCCTGAAACGCCGTTACCCGCTCGGGCGCGGGCGTCTCATAGGGAATGCCCGGACCCGGATTCAGCGCAATCAGGTTTACCTTGCAGTTCAAATTCGCCAGCAGTTTCACCACCCGCCGCGCATCCGCATCTGTATCGTTGACGCCGCCAAGCAGCACATACTCGAACGTCAGCTTCTCCCACGGCCTCAGCGGATAAGCCCGGCAGGCCTCCATCAGATCCTTCAAATGCCACTTGCGCGTAATCGGCATCAGCTCCTGCCGCGCCTCTTCCGTTGACGCGTTCAGCGAAATCGCCAGCTTCGGCCGCACCTCCGCCTTCCCCAACTCCTCAATCCGCGGAATGATCCCCGAGGTAGAAATCGTGATCCGCCGCTCGCTCATTCCGACCCCCTCCGGATCGCACAGAATCCGCGTCGCCTTAAGCACATTGGGCAAATTGAGCAGCGGCTCGCCCATCCCCATCATCACCACATTGAACCGCTTGTTCTCCGCCAGCAGCCCGTTATCCCGCGCAACGAACAGAATCTGTCCCACAATCTCGCCCGCCGTCAACGACCGTTCCAGTCCCATCAGCGCCGTCATGCAGAACTTGCAATCCACAGGACATCCTACCTGGCTTGAAACGCAAACCGTATCGCGTTCGCCCTCCGGCATTAGCACCGTCTCCACCGTACGGCCGTCGCTGAGGCCCAAAAGATACCTGCGCGTTCCGTCAACCGACTCAAACCGGCGATCCAGCCGGGGCAACCCAACCTCGGCGCTTGTTGCAAGTTCGTTTCGAACCCGGGCGGGCAGGGAAGAAATCTGTACCAGATCATCCACTTTCTGGTGATAAATCGCCCGATAAACCTGTGCTGCGCGATACGCCGGCTCCCCCGCCGGGAGAGCCTGTCGCAGCTCACTAAGTTCCATTCCTACAAGAGCTTGCGGCATTTATCTCAGCTTAACACGGCGGCCCGGAGTAGCCGCGGCTAGCCCGGAAATGGTACAACTAAGCAGGTTCATAACTTTGTCATCCATTCAAAGCGCAATCCAGAGTACGTCGCGGCAAGTCTCCGCGATCGAGCGCGACATCCTTACCACCACCCTTTCGAATGGAATCAAAGTCATTACGGAAGCAATGCCGCACGTGCGCTCGGTCTCGGTCGGCATCTGGATCGCCAGCGGTTCGCGCCGTGAAAACGCAGAAGAGAACGGCGTGTCTCACTTCATCGAGCACATGCTCTTCAAAGGCACCCAAACCCGCTCCGCCGAAGCCATTGCCCGCTCCGTCGACTCCATCGGCGGCAACCTCGACGCCTTCACCGCCAAGGAAATGGTCTGCTACAACACCAAGGTTCTCGACGAGCACCTGCCCCTCGCCATGGACGTTCTGGGCGACCTCGTCCTGAACCCCGCCTTCCGTGCCGAAGACATCGAAAAGGAAAAGGGCGTCATCCTTGAAGAAATCAAGATGGACGCCGATAGCCCAGACTACCTGGTCCACGAGATCTTCTCTTCAAACTTCTGGAAAGACCACGCCCTCGGCAAGCCCATCCTGGGTACGCGCGAAACCGTGAAGCGCTTCAACCAGGGGCTCATTCAGGATTACTACCGCAGCGTCTACACCCCGGCTAATCTGCTGATCACAGCCGCCGGCAACCTGAAGCACGAGCGGCTGGTCGATCTGGCGCGCGAGCGCTTCGAATCCCTCCGTATCGGCGCGCCCGAGCCGCCGCAGAAGGTCCCCGCGACCCACGCCCGAATCTCCCTCAAATCCAAGAAGGATCTGGAACAGGTGCACGTCTGTCTCGGCGTACCGTGTTACCCGATCCCGCACAAGGACCGCTTCGCCTGCTACGTATTGAATACGATGCTCGGCGGAGGCATGAGCTCGCGCCTGTTCCAGAACATCCGCGAGAAGCAGGGTTTGGCCTACGCAGTCTTCTCCGAACTGAACCCCTACAGCGACACGGGTTGCTTGTCAGTCTACGCGGGCACATCGCTCGAGTCGGCAAGGCAGGTGGTCGAATCGGTGCTGCGCGAATTCACCGACCTGAAGCAGGGCCCCGCGCCCGCCGAAGAGGTGCGCCGCGCCAAGGACCACCTCAAGGGATCTCTGATGCTGAGCCTGGAATCGACCTCCAGCCGGATGTCGAACCTCGCCAGGCAGGAAATGAACTTCCACCGTTTCTTCTCGCTCGACGAACTGGCCGAGAGCATCGAGAAGGTGACGGCCGAAGACGTCCAGCGCGTAGCGTGCACCTTCTTCGATCAAAAGAACGTAGCCCTGACGGTGTTAGGCAACCTGGACGGCTTCAAGATCGGCCGCGAAGACCTTGTTTGTTGATCGGCAAAGCCAGCTGATCACTTTCGCCCTGGTCTATTCAGATAAACGCCATTCAGCGGCGCCATCGCACTGGGATCACTGAGCCACCGGTCCAGGCTTTTCTCACCCCACCGAAGCTTCAACTTTCTGAGCGAATCCGAATATCCGAACCCGGGAACCCCGGCTGCAGTGCGCCCATAGACCCCGCGCAGCCGGGGACCTTCCATGTCGATGTCCACTGCGTGGCACCCGCTGCAACGGCGCGCAAACAAGTCCTTGCCCTGATCCACCTGGGCGTTCTCTGCAGGGGAACTGAACGCCGGCGCAAACGCCTCCACCGTCAAAACCACGATCAATAGCCTCGCCGCACCCATCGTTTACTCCAGCGTCGAATCCACAACCGCGAGATGCCGGGGACTCCGCGCCAGTTCAACCTGGCTGATTCCCAGCACGCCCCGAAGTTTCTCCGCTGGTACCTTCATCGGGCCAGGTGAAGGCGCGCTCCCAGGAACTCGGATCGAAGGACGCCGCCCTCAATGGACCACACCACACCGGAACCCGCCCATGCCATGCAGCGCAGGAATCCCCGCCTGTCGACGCCGTCCGCGTCAATCTCCGTTACGTGAAGTTCCTTCACCCAAATCCCGCGAAAAAATCTTCGGCCCGCGGGAATAAACCAGGCGTCGTCGGAGTCCTCAAATGTGTCAAAATGACTGCTCGGGCTCTGAACGCGCCGCCGCGCTTGACAACTGTGCGAACGATGGACCCTGCCAGAAAACTGGCGCTTTTTGAGCAGACGGTCATTCCTCACCTGAACGCTGCTTACAATCTGAGCCGCTGGCTGACACGCAATAGCCAGGATGCTGAGGATGTCGTCCAGCAGTCCTATCTCAAGGCTTTCAGCTCCTTCGAAACCTTTCACGGGAATGGCGTCGATGAGGCCCGCGCCTGGCTGCTCACGGTAGTGCGAAACACCTGTTTCACCTGGCTGAGGAAGAAGGGGACGCAGCCGCTTACCGAATTTGACGAACAATTGCACAGTCCCGACGACCAGACTCCCGATGGCGAATCCATCCTTCTCAACCGTGCCGCGTTGAGTTCGCTGAACGGCTGTCTTGAGGCGCTCCAGCCGGAATTCCGGGAGGCTATTGTGCTGCGCGAACTGGAAGAATTGTCTTATAAAGAGATTTCTGAGATCGTGAGGGTGCCCGTCGGCACCGTAATGTCGCGGCTGGCGCGCGCCCGCAAACGCCTTCAGGGATGTATGGGAATTGCACAGGGAGTCGCAAGATGAGCTGCGAAACCGCCCGGCTCCTTGCGGAGAATAACGACCCGGCGCTCGCCGATCACCTGGAATCCTGCCCCTCATGCGTAATCGGGGCAAATGCTCCGTACTATGAAGCGCCCCCCGGCTTGGAGCGGAAGATCCGCCAGAGCCTGAGCCGTGAGACCGCGGCGCCGTCTTACTGGCGCGATTGGCGCCTCGCTGCCATCGCCGCATCAGTGCTCCTCATAGCTTCACTAGCGGCAAACATAGAACTTTTCCGATCCCGCGTGCCCGCGCAACAGCTTACCGCGGACGCGGTTCTCTCGGCACACCTGCGCTCCCTCGCGGGCGAGCACCTGTTGGATGTGCCCTCATCGGACCAGCACACCGTGAAACCGTGGTTCAACGGCAAGCTGGACTTCTCCCCCTCAGTCCAAACGCTACCCGGCTTCCCGCTGATCGGAGGACGTTTGGAGTACCTCGAAGGCCGCCCCGCCGCCGCTTTGATTTATGGCCGCAATAAGCACATCATCAACTTGTTTATCTGGCCCGCGTCGAAGCCCGCGCCGGAAAGCACAAGGACGCGCAACGGATATCACATACAAAACTGGTCCGGCGACGG
>Ga0206845_1123_pt2 | contig 20646 bp, 21 predicted proteins | sample Alteio_BWOrgCont_19_FD_152887 | JGI IMG/M metagenome (GOLD analysis project Ga0206845, IMG submission 152887) | Enriched cells from forest soil in Barre Woods Harvard Forest LTER site, Petersham, Massachusetts, United States -... | ecosystem: Environmental > Terrestrial > Soil > Temperate forest >...
CACTGAGGCTTCACTCTTAATCCATGATTTTCCCGAATTATTTGTCTCGATCAGGACTCCGTAAGTCGGCAGCTGGCGGCGCTTCGACGCCTGCTCCGGTTCCATCCAGGTCGGACCGCCCGGACGCGGCGGAATGTTCCAGCCGGTGATGATGCCGTTGTTTTCAGAAAATTCGATGGCGCCGAAGGTGGTATACGTCGGGTCGCCCTGGACATCTTTGACAATGGGCAGAAGCGTCCACGTCTGGCCGCCATCCGTTGTCTCGAAGATTCGTTTCTCAAGCCCGGCAGCGTAACCGTGGCTTTTGTCCAGAAACCAGACTCGTAGCATTCCTGATGGCGCTTTGGGAAGCTTTGTCCAGCTGCGTCCCGATTCCTCGGTACGCCAGATGCCCTTTTCGGTCACCATCCAGCCGGTGGAATCGTCGAGGAAGAACATCGCCAGGCCGGCCTCCTTTACGGGTGTTTCGCTCCAGCGCTGACCGCCGTCACTGGTGACGAGAACGAGCGGGCGGTCCTTGTCATGACGATCGGTGGTGAAACCGCACGCGATCCCGCGCGTGGCCGAAGGAAACTTCAGGTCGTTGATCGTGAGGGCGCTATCGATCTGCCGGTACTGATATTGAATATCCCAATGGGGATCATCCCCGAACGCTACGGAGGTGACCGCCAGTAATCCGACTAAAATTCGTAACATTGATACGTAAACTCAGGGTGCGTAAACTCAGGTTGCGTAAACTCCAGCCTCTCATACACGGGGCCGCGCCGGACCGGACGCCAGCACCAGTTCCGCGTGGTTGATGGATTCCACTGTCGAAGGGGACATCCGCGCCAGTGCGAGCGCGCAGCCCACCTGTTCGCCGAGTGTGGTCAGCACTTCCATTTCGCCACCGGTGTGCTGATGCGCCTGCCGGTGCTGTACGTTAATTACCCCCACGACCTTATTCCGCGCAATTACCGGAGCCGACAAAAACGCCTCGAACGTATCTTCGGGAAGCTCGCCGAAATACTTGAACCGCGGATCGCGGTAAGCCTCTCGTGAAATCGCGAGCAAGCGCCGTTCTCGCGCCACCCATCCGGTCAGGCCCTCGTTGAGTTTCAGGCGGACCCGGCCGATTTCCGCGTCATGGTGCGCATTCGAAGCGCACAGAACCAGGTGGTCGGCGTCGCAGAGATAGACGAGGCACGAATCGCACTCCGTATACTCGACTACCAGCGAAACAATTCCCTGCAGAACCTCCTGCAGAGTCATGTCTCGAACCATGAAACGGCTGACCTTCTGGAACAGGCGCAGCTGTTGTTCGATCCGCTGGAAGCGGGTTTCGAGGTCCTTTGCCTTCGACACGGCTTTCATTATAGTGTAAAGTTTGCCTGAAACCGCCCAGCTCTCCGCGCCCAGCAACACGCTGCGGATTGAGTACTCGAGAACAGAGATGGAGAAGATTCGCCAGAAGGCATGTGACGGGCTGCTTGCTTTGCCACGCGTCGGCATGGGGGTCGGCGGGTTGCTTATCGGTGAGAGCGTAGTGAGTGAGGGAATGGCGGGGGAAGGGCAGTGCCTCAGCGTTCGGTTACGGGGTTCGCTCGATATACCATGCTCGCATGCCGCCGGTCCGGCTTTCCGGTTGACGGCGCAAGAAATCCAGCAGGGCAGGGAACTCATTGCCCGCTCGCCGAGAGACATTATTGGATGGTATTGTTCCAAAACGCGAGGCGCGACGACACTCGACGAGGCCGAACTGGCGCTGCATCGCGCCTGGTTCCCGGAGCCCGGTCGAATCGCTCTAATGGTTCGCCCCAGCACCGTCGAACCCACCCAGGCGGCTTTCTTTTATACCGATCAGAACGGCAAGGTGGTAAAAGGAATCGAATCCGACCTGGATGAATGGGTTGCGGAGGGCGACTCGGAAGAGGACGCCTCACAATTCGATCTGCCCCCGTTAGTCCAGGAGCCCAAACCGGCTCCGCGGGTCGAACTGGAGCCCGCGCCAACTGTGACCCCGCAGGTGCGCCCACCGGTACCGGCCGCGACGCCGGAGGTGAGTCCGCCCCTGCAGGGGGCGGTCAGGAAAGCGGTAAGCGCCCCTTCGTTCGGGTACTCGGACACCGCTCCCGGCCAGCGCCGCCGGTTTCGGATCATCGCAGTGATCGTACTCCTGGTTGCTGGAGTACTGGCCTTCCTAACCCAGAATTTCTGGCTTCCCCGACCGCCCTTGAAGCTGGCCGTCAGCGAGACGAACGGAGTTCTCACGATCCGGTGGAACGCTCCGGCCGTTCGTGGGTTTGATTCCGCTTCGTTGTTTGTGAATGACGGCGGGAAGCTCAGGACATTGACTCTCGACGGCTTCGTGTTGAAGCGGGGTTTTCTCGTTTACGAGCCGATATCGGTGCGGGTCACCGCGACACTTTCCGCCGGCGACTCCAAAGCGATGATCGCCTGGTTTGCGCCGATACCAAATCCGGCGCCCGATTCGACGCCGTTGCAACCTGCTCCCCAAACTCCTGCCCCTCAAGCTCTATCCCCTCAAGCTCCGGCTCCGAAGGCGCAGATAGATGGGGTCGGCCGCTGATCCATCTGCGATTGACTTTGCGGATGATCGCCGGTGTCATAATCGAAAATCTACTTCATGCCCATTCGCAGCATGACCGGCTTTGCCCGGGTCTCGCGCTCTACCCCGTCAGGTGAACTGGTCCTTTCAATAAAAGCCGTTAATCACCGCGGCCTGGACATGCACTTCCACATGCCGCTCGATTTCGATGCCGTGGAAAATGCCTTGCGCGCAGCCGTGAGGAAGCGTATCGCACGCGGCCACATACAGGTGCAGGTGAACCTGAGACGCGTGGATGGCTCCGCGGTGGCTACCGTCATCAACGAACCTTTATTGCGCGCCTGGCTCGACACGTTTCACGACATTGCCCGCCGGTTCGGAATCGAGTCTCAGCCGGATCTCAACCAGGCCCTCCGACTGCCCGGCATGATGGAATCCCGCGCCGAGCATTCCGCCATGGGATCCCCAGCCGACGAATCAATGGAAAATGATGCGCTCGCCGCGGCGGCGGAAGCGCTCGATCAACTCGATGCGTTCCGGGCGCGCGAGGGCGCGGCCATCGAAGACGAAATCCGCATGCGGTCGGCGTCGATTCGCGAAATGGTACAGCGTATGGAGGAGATCCGCAGCCGCGCTCTGCCGTTTTTTCAGCAGAGGCTGCGCGACCGTCTCGGTGAGATGCTCGGAAGCACGCAGATCGACCCAGCGCGAATCTCCCAGGAGGCAGCCATTCTCGCGGAACGCAGCGATATCAGCGAGGAACTTGTTCGGTTGAAAACCCATGCGGACCAGGCAGATGCCCTGCTCTCCGCCGAGGGCGAAACCGGCAAAAAGCTGGATTTTCTTCTCCAGGAGATGAATCGCGAAACGAACACTATCCTTTCCAAGACGGGCGGCCTCGGCGAGACCGGCTTGTGTTTGACGGACCTCGGTCTCGCCGCCAAAGCCGAAATCGACAGGATTCGTGAGCAGGCTTTAAACATCGAATGACCTGCGTTTTTATCATTTCGGCGCCATCGGGTTCCGGCAAATCGACCCTTGTTTCACGCCTGATGCAACAGGTCGACCGCCTGACGTTCTCTGTTTCTTACACGACGAGAAAGCCGCGGGGGGACGAGATCCCAGGCGAGGCATACCATTTCATCGAGCGCACGGAATTCGACCGGCGCCTCGCCGCGGACGAGTTTCTGGAATCAGCCGAGGTTTTCGGCAATTGTTACGGGACCCATCTGGACGCGCTGACGATCGCCGAAAAGGAGAACAAAGACCTCGTACTCGACATTGACGTACAGGGTGCGGCACAATTGAAGAAGCGGATCCCGGACGCCGTCAGTATTTTTATCCTGCCGCCTTCGCGGGAAATCCTGGAGCAACGCCTCCGCGCCCGCAGTCAGGATAATGAAGAAGTGATTCGCCGCCGTCTGGCCGATGCGGCGCTGGAGATTCGCAATTACAGCCTGTACGATTACGTGCTGGTGAATGATGATCTGAACCCTGCCGCTGAAACGTTGAAGGCGATCGTCAGGGCAGAGCGCGCTCGGCGCGTACGGGTCGAAGATAAGATCCGCCCAATTCTGGCAACCTTTGGTCAGGCATTGGGAGTATAGACAGGCGCCGGGAGTATAGAACTGGGAGTATAGAAAAGATGACCGAAACACCGCCCCGCAACAATTCGCATTGCTCGATTCCGGATGATCCGGACCAGAGCACCTACCGCTTTATTATCGTGGCCGCCAAACGCGCCCGGCAGCTTCAAGGGGGCCAGCGGCCCGTGCTGCCTACGTCCTCGAAGAAGTCCACCGTCATTGCGATGGAGGAAGCCCGCCGTGGACTCGTGAAGTACGAGATCCAGAGTGACATCGTTCTGGTCGAAGATGTGCCGGAACTCGAGCAGGTCTGAATTTAACTGAGGCGGGACTTTGCGCGTTATTTTGGGCGTGAGCGGCGGAATCGCGGCATACAAGGCCGCTGAGCTCGCCCGTTCCCTCACGCGGGACGGCTACGAAGTCCAGGTTATTCTTACACATGGGGCGGAAGAGTTCATCCGTCCCCTGACCTTTGCTTCGCTTACCGGGCGGAAGGTCATTACGGACCTTTTTTCCGGTAGCAGCCCGGAGGCCATTCTCTCCAGCGCGGTCGAGCATATCGGTGTGGCTCGTGAAAACGATCTGCTTCTTGTGGCGCCGGCGACGGCTCATGTGGTGGGGAAATTCGCGCTGGGGCTGGCTGACGATTTCCTTTCAACTCTCTATCTTGCGTTTCGCGGGCCGGTAGTTCTGGCTCCCGCGATGAATGAAGACATGTGGGCTCATGAGGCTGTCCGGGCCAACATTGAAACGCTCCGCCGAAGAGGGAATATCGTCGTCGACCCCGATGACGGTTATCTGGCTTGTGGAACATATGGGCCGGGCCGGCTTGCGGAATTGCCTAAGATCCTTGAAGCCGTCGAACGTGCGTTGCGGCCTCCCCTCCGGGATTTGGAAGGTGAAACCATTCTGATCACTGCGGGACCGACTCAGGAGCCGCTTGATCCTGTCCGATATCTCTCCAACCGTTCGAGCGGCAAGATGGGTTACGCGCTCGCCCAAGGGGCGATCGACCGTGGCGCGCACGTGATCCTGGTCACCGGGCCGGTAAGTCTTACGCCACCCGCAGGGGCAGAAGTTGTGCAGGTCCATACAGCCGCTGAAATGCACGAGGCTGTCTTCGCGAACCTGCAGCCGGCAACGGTCGTGATCAAGTGCGCAGCCGTGGCCGATTTCCGCCCGTCTATTGAATCGAAGGAAAAGATCAAGAAGACATCCGCGCGCGTGTCGCTCGAACTCGACCCCACGCCCGACATTCTCGCAGAGCTTGGACGCAAAAGAGGGGACCGTCTGTTGATCGGCTTTGCGGCGGAGACAGCCAATCTCGAAGCCGAAGCCCGTCGAAAACTGGAAAGCAAGAATTGCGACATGATCGTGGCGAACCTCGTCGGTCAATCCGATACAGGCTTCGAGTCGGATTCGAACGAGGTGGTGCTCGCCCTCCGCAGCGGCGAGATGATTCCGCTCCCGCGGGCGTCGAAGCGCGAAATTGCGGACCAGATCCTGAGCCAGATTCTGAAGCTGCGCCGCGCCGCGACCGCCGTGCGTTGAGATTAACGGCAATGAGCCCCGAAGAGCTTCGCCGCAGGCTGGAATTCTACCAGGATCTCGGGATTAAACAGATCTATCGGCGAGCGGCGGCGGGTCCCAGTGAAACGCCGGCGGCCGCGCCTGAAAAGCCCTCACCGGCTGTTGTGGAAAAAATGCCCATCGATATTGCTCTTCCCGGTCTCGTGCCGGTTGGCGACACCCTCGATAAAATCCAGACGGACATCGGCGACTGTACCCGCTGCCGGCTTCATAAGGACAGGAACAAGATTGTCTTTGGCACGGGCGATCCTGGTGCAAAGCTTGTGTTCGTAGGTGAAGGGCCGGGAGCTGATGAGGACGCGCAGGGACTTCCGTTCGTTGGCCGGGCGGGCCAGCTTCTAACGCAGATGATCGAGGGCACCTCTGCGAAAGAGGGCATTCCGCTCAAGCGGGCAGATGTCTACATCTGCAATGTGGTCAAGTGCCGACCGCCTGAAAACCGTACGCCCGAGCCTGATGAGATGGAAATCTGCGGCCAATTCCTCTTCCGTCAGCTTTTGACAATTAAGCCGAGAGCGATCTGCGCCCTGGGTTCGACCGCTGCCAAAGCGCTGCTGGGCGGGCGGGACGGTGTTACAAAACTCAGGGGTAAGTGGCATAAGTGGCATGACATTCCTCTTATAGTTACCTTTCATCCGTCTTACCTGTTACGGCCCTACAACCAGAACGCGAAGCGCGAGGCATGGGAAGACCTGAAGAAGGTCCTGCACTTCGTTTACGATTGATTGATTGTCAACGCTGAAGGCTTTCTTCGAGGTGCTGGAGGCGCGTCGAGCACTGGCGTCATCCGAAACATTTCACCGCGGAGCAGGTTCTTTCACATCGTCAAATCGCTGCTACCAGATGAATTCTCTGGCCTTGTCCCGTTTGTCGTAGCCGTCGAGCACGTGCACCACTCGGATTTTCTTCATCGTCACAGGCGATAACTGACCGATCGGAATATAAACGATCGTCCGGCCGAACCGCGCCGCAACGTTCCGGAAGACCGACCGTGGCGGTTTCGCCGCCACATAGACCACATACTTCTGGATCGAATAATCCAGGCCCGCGAGCAATAGCCGCTCCGCTTTCGTCTCCGCGAAATCGTAATCCGGATCGGCCCAGACATCGTACATTCTGCGCGCCGGCAGACTCATCAGAAATCCGCCGTACTCGGCCCGCCCGATCCCGGGCCCCACCAGATGTTCGAACGGGTAGGTCGAATAAAAGGCCATGTCCGACTCGTTCTGGTGCTCGCCCAGCCACGTAGTCATGTAGTTATATCGCCCGTCGCGGTCGTCGTCGAAAATTACCACCACCGACCCGACCTCGCCGTGAATCTTCTGGATATTCCTGACGAAGATCTTGCCATCGTGCCAGTTGCGAATCGTTTCCCTCAGATCGATGCCGTCGAGCAGCGATGCAGTGAATGGCTCTACGGTGGCGCGCTCCTCTGACAACACGCTCTTACCCTTTTTCTTCAGGAACCGGCCGAAATCCTCAATGACCATGTCTTCCGGCGGATAAGAGCAGATACTCGCGCCGTTTAGTTCGCTGGCCCACTCTCCGGGAAACTTCTCTTTCCGGCGGGGCTTGAGTCCGAGGCTGCCGAGCCTTCGTTTGGTGCTGGGTAGCCTGCGCCTAAGCCGCATTCGGCGCGTGTTCAGCCAGACCTCGTCGCCGGAAATCCGAACGGTTTCGATGTCGCTGATGGTCTGCTGGTAAGAGTATCGTGATGCGGTCTCCCAGACATCCCATGCGTAGTTCTCATCCACGATCGAGCGGGCCGCAATTGTGAGATCGAACAGAGGCGCCGTCAGATGGTGGTTCATCAGCGCGAGGTTCCTGCTGTAACGCGCAAGCAGCCGGCGCTGCCAGGCATGCATTTTCTCGCCCGTGTTCAGGGCATAGGCGTGCTCGGCCTCCTGAAACACGGCCATCTGCACTCGCGGACGATCCACCATGGCTGGATCGCGCATCTCCACGCGGAACATCTCATAACGCTCCTGGAGGAACGGATACTCCGCGGTAATCTCGCCCAGGCACTCCGGATGCGCATTAACCAGTTGCAGATTTTCGCGCCGACGCCGTTCGGGTTCGGGTTGCGGCATTTCCATCGCATCAAGAACGGGGTCAAGAAGATTCAGCGACACAACCACAAGGACACGCGCCAGTGGGTCCGCGCCTTGCAGTTTCCAGGCGATCCCCCCGGCGAAGCGCTCCAACTCCGGGGTGCGTTCCTGCGGATAAACGCGATACGCCTCCACATACTGGCTGAGCGGAATTGACGTCAGCGCGTAGGAATCCGGATAGGTGTCGGGGAGGTGCGGGCGTTCACAGGAGTCCGGATCCGCGAACACGATCTGTGCACCGATCTCCTGCGCGGTGCGAATCGCTTCCACAAACGGATCGGCCGGCTCAACCGGCACATATACAGCCTGCTCCGTTTCTTCCTCGCTGTGATAAGCCTTGTCCTGGGAAGAAACGTCGTTGTAGAAGACGATCGAAACCTGCGGGAGCCTCTGAATGGCGTCCAGATAAAAGCTCTCCAGCGTGTCCGGAAGTTCGATGGCGACCACCTGCGGACGCTCGGCGAGTATGCGCCGCCGCACCTCAATCGCAAACTCAAGATGACCGGGTACTACCGGAAGATAGACAAACCGGCCGCGCTCGAGACTTGAGAACTCAACTGACGACCCGCTGTCGCCGGACATAGCGTAAGGCCTCCTCGCCCAACGTCTCGAGAAGCGCCGTTTCGAGCGCCTCCTGTTCGTGCTCGCGGCCCGTCGCCAGACTCTTCAGCTTGATCGCATACCGCGCCAGGTTAATACCATCGCGCACGCTGTAGCGCTCGTCGGCTGCGTGCGCCTGCTGCAGGAAGTCGGTCACATATTCGAGAATGCGGCCTTCGGCGAACGGAAGGTTTTCTTTGAGGATCAGATACTCCTCATCCTTCTCGGGGAAATCGATCAGGATCTGCGGCTGCAGACGCGAGTGGATATACTCGGGCAGTTCGAACGTCGAGGAATCGTCGTTCATCGTCGTGACCAGCCGGAAATTCGGATGCGCCTTGATTTTTATGCCCGCGACAATGCTTTCCACGTAGCGGCGATTATCCAGCAGCGGCGCAAGGCTTGCCCAGCTCTTCTCGCTCATGCGGTTGCCTTCGTCAAGGATGACGATGCCGCCCAGAATCATTGCGCTTACCAGCGCGGAAGCGACATAGCGGAGGCGGCCGGCGCCTTCGATTACGGGGGTTACGAGGAGATCCTCCGGGCGCGTGTCCAGCGTTGCCTGCATGATGAAAACGTCCCGCCCCATCCGTTTGGCGGCGGCATAAGCCAGCGTCGTCTTGCCGACGCCCGGTTTGCCGATCAGCCGAGGGCTCATCGGAATGTCGTTTTCCGTCACCACCATCCATGCGGCCAGCAGGTGCCGCATCAATTCCTCCTGTCCGACCCATCGGACAGGCAATTCGTCGGGATGGGCCAGGTGAAGGGTAACTCCTTCGATCTCGACTGTCATGGATAATTCAATTGTAGCGGGATCGGGACTTTACCTGTGGCCGAAGTGTTGCTGTTTCATCATGCGCAAGGACTTACAGCCGGAGTAGTCGCCTTCGCGGACGAGATGAGACAGGCTGGTCATACCGTCCATGTGCCGGATCTCTATGACGGGCGAACGTTCGACGATCTCGATGCCGGCGTAGCGTTCGCCCAGGCGGTCGGGATCGAAACCATCATCGAGAAGGGTCTGCTTGCCGCCGCGGGCCTGCCACATCATGTGGTTTACGCCGGATTCTCGCTCGGGGTTCTCCCCGCTCAGAAACTGGCGCAAACGCGACCGGGCGCCGCGGGTGCGCTCCTGTTTCACGGCTGCGTTCCGGTGGCCGAGTTTGGGGGTTCGTGGCCAGATGTACCCGTTCAGGTTCACGGGATGGAAGCCGACGAGTGGTTTGCCGGCGCCGATCTCCATGCTGCCCGTGAATTAACTGCGGCTTCTGAGAAAGGCAAGCTTTTCCTCTATCCCGGTAACCGGCACCTGTTCGCCGATCGGAGCCTGCACGCATACGACGCCGCCGCCGCTGCCCTGCTTACCGCGCGAGTGATCGGCTTCCTGAACGCTCTTGGCGCCGTTACCCGCGAACCAAAGCATTAAACCGCGTGTACCCGCCGCGGCTTACCGGAATCTTCGAGCCATCCGCCAGCACCGCCAGCCAGGTATCCTTCGTATTCGGGTCGATCCGGGTGATTCTCTCAAGATTTACCAGATACGACCGGTGCACCCGCACAAACCGCTTCGGATCGAGCGCCGCCTCCAGACTCGCAATCGTCTGTTGTTTCAGCCAGGTCCTGCCCTCGCTGCGCAGCCCGACATAATCATCCTGCGCCTCGGCATAATCCAGCTTCCCAGCCGGGATCACATGAACGCGCGCCCCGTCCTTCACCACCACCCGTTCGAGATACTCACCCACCGGACGTGCCGCATTCTTCAGGTCGACCGGCAGGGACGCCGGCCGCTCCTCGCCGACGCGCCTCGTGACCTTTTCCATAGCCGCGCGGAAACGCTCCACGCCGAACGGTTTGAGCAGATAATCCACTGCCGCCGCATCGAATGCGCGCATTGCGTACTGGTCGAACGCCGTCACGAACACCACGGCGATCCGCGCATCGATCAGTTCCAGCACCTCAAATCCGTCCAGCTTCGGCATTTGAATATCGAGAAAAAGCACATCCGGCTTGCATTCGCCGCACGCTTTCACCGCCTCGAAGCCGTTCGAGCACTCGGCCGCGATCTCCATCTCCGGACACTCGCGGAGCACATATTCGCGGACCACGCCGCGCGCCAGGTCTTCATCGTCCGCAATTACGGCCTTCATCCCAATGTCCTTGACGGCAGGATCAACGTCACACGATACACGTCGTCGCTCGCCTCCACTTCCAGTTTTCCCGCGCTGCCGTAGCGTGCTTCCAGACGCTGCCGAACGTTTGCCAGTCCGATGCCACTCCTGCTTGCCGGCGCCTGCGGATCATACGGGTTCTCAATCGAAAACAACAAGCCCTCGCGCACGCGCCTGCCCAGCATCAGAATCTCGCCACCTTCATCCAGCAGCGCGATTCCGTGCTTCACGGCGTTTTCCACCAGCGGCTGAATCAGCAGCGCGGGCACCTCGCACTCGTCGCACGCCGGTTCCAGATCCTCATGCAAGCGCAGCCGCCTGCCGAAGCGCACCTGTTCCACGTCGAGGTACATGCGCGTTAACTCCATCTCTTCCCGGAACGGAATAGAAGGGCGCTCGCCCAGACGAAGTGAGGTGCGCAGAAAGTCCGCGAGCCGAATGCACATTTCCCGGGCGCGTCCCGCATCGCTCGATGTCAGCGCGCTGATCGAATTCAGGCTGTTGAACAGGAAATGTGGATTTACCTGGGCTTTCAGCGCGCGCCATTGCGCCTCTCGTGCGAGCAGTTCCGACCGCCGCGAGGTCTGCGCCTCGATCACTACGTAATGCATTGCGATCGAGAGCAGATAGATCATCGCGACCATCACGCTGAGCACCGGCTGGGCCGCTACGAAACGGCGGTCGAGTCCCGGGAAAATGCCGGAGAAGCCACTGGCTGAAAGCCGCGCTATCAGCAGTACGCCCCCAGCGACGACCATGGCCGCCAGCACGTGCTGTCCCAGCAGACGGGGGGCGCCGGACGAGCGCAACGGCAGCGCCCGGCAAACATACCATGGGGATAAACAAACGAAATCCAGGACGACAATCACCGGGACGATAATCGCCGCGGTCTCCATCGTCCGGAGCGATCCGGCAACCGAAATCAGCACGCCGAGAATCGCGCCCAGCGGAAGCCAGACCGAGAGATACAGAAGAAAGAATTTCCAGTTCTGAAAGATCGGATGCATTCCGCGTCAGTTCTTGACAACTACCGAGCCGAAAACGGCGTCGCCGCGAATCACCAGAGTCGGCGGTTCGACGCCAGGCTCCGGCCGGGGCGGAATGGTCTTGTCTTCGAACGATCCGAAGACCGCGGAGCCGATTCGCTCGACCCGCCAGGTTCGAGGCACAGTGATTTCAATCCCTCCGAAGACCGCGTCGGCCCGAAGCACAGCCCGTCGATCGGGAGCGGTAATGCTGGCGTTGGTCAAATCCAGTTCAATACCGCCGAAGACCACGTCCACCTTGCCGCCTTCGAAACCCTGGCTGTCCACCCGGCGCTCGGCACTGCTGAAGACAACCGATTCCGAGACGCGGTTCCCGAAGAAGTTCCCCTCTCGAGTGGCCGCGGCCCAATCGCGCATACGGGGCCGCCAGTCGGGCGACTGCCATCGGCACTTTCCCGTCAGCATGGTCAACCCGAAGGCGATTAGCAGAAGCGGCCAGATTACGCCCGCCGTCACATGAATGATGCGCAGATTGCCGAGCACCAGAAGAATCCCGGCCAAAATCACCACGGAGGACCAGATGAGCGACTGCGCGTCGCGCCGGTGCTCGATCATGATCACGCCCCACACCACCAGCGCCACCGGCCAGTAAGCTCCAACATTCCGAATCGGGAGAATATCCAGATTCTCCAGAAAAAGAAGCGCCCCGACGAGGATCATCGCCAGCGCGACTAGCGAGCCGCGCCGGTTGCTCACCGGTTGTCTCCTGACGCCGCCCACAGGTAGAGTTCTTCGAGCCCGGTAGCGATCAAGCCGATTGGCCACAAGTTCCAATATCCCGCAACCGGAAGTACACCGAATCTGGCGATCAGGGAAAGTACCGCGAAGAGAACCAGCATCAGGGGAAGAGCCGCCTGACCGGGATAAAACAATCTCATGGCCCGATCTTAATTTCGATCGGGAACGAAGCTCACTCGATTTTCGGCAAAGCCCGCTTTACTACCGGCGAATGGCGAATTTCTACTTGCCCACCAGATGCGGAAGGTCCTTATTGTTTTCCTCGCAGACGTAATCGAGCAACTCCGTGTCCGCCATGAGCTCCACCGGGTACGAGGCGGTCCACGATTTGTTATACGCTTTGGGATCATTTACGGTGATCTGAAGGTCCATGTGGCCGAAGTCGCGGCGATGGTATCGCTCGGTCACATGGAGCGCGTCAGAGTGCGGGTGGCCGCCGGTGTCGATCCAGGTATTGTCATTGAAGCCGCCCGTTTCTACCACCAGCGTGTCGCCTTCCCATCTGCCGATCGAATAGCCCATCCATGTGGGGTTGGCGTCCGCTGGTATGCTTCGGCCGTCGGTGAAGATCTGCCGGAAAGTCTTGAAGGCTTCGAAAAGAATCACAACCTCGCCGGGAGTCTGAATCACTTTCCAGGGATAGGGCACCGCGGCCATTTGCGGCACGCCGGGCAGCAGGCAGTGGCCGACCGGGTCGTCTTTACTGAGCGTGTTTTGACGCCGGCTGTAGAGCTCCGCGGCCCAGGGCTGGAGTTGCACTTCGTCGGGCTTGAGGTCGGCGGCCAGGTTTATCGTATACTTCACGCCGTTCGGCTGTTTCCAGATTCCGGAAAGATCCGGCTTGCCGTTGGCGGCTCGCGGCGCAGGCGCCGTCAGGTTCGGTTTGCCATCCCCGGTTCGCGGGATGTCGTGCGAAGGATAATTCAGCCATTGCGCGGACAGCACTCCGGCGAAGGCAAGGGCGCCGGCCAGCGTTTTTCTATACACGGCAACTTCTCCGACCGCGATTATATAGCCGCGCGCCAAATATAACCAAACGGCCGGACAGCGGTATTCGTCAGAAGAGCGAGACTTGATGAAGAAACTCGTGCTTTTAATTGCGGCCGCAACTCTTATGCCGGCGCAGACGCCTGTTTCGGAGCCCGTGTCAGACAATGGCCCTGCGTTCGAGGTCGCGGCGATCCGCGTTGCTAAGGACGACAGCAGCCACGACAACGACAGCGACAACGGCATCCTGCGGATTCACAACTACACCCTGAAACGGTTGATTTACCTGGCGTGGGAAATCGATATGACCCAGATATACGGTGGGCCAAACTGGATCGATTCCGAGAGCTATGACATCAACGCGAAAATCCCCGCCGAGTTCGCACGACAGTACAACAAAGTGCCACAAATGATGCAGAATTTGCTGACCGAACGCTTCCAGCTTCGAATTCACCGCGAACCACGCCAGATAGCGGGATACGAACTGGTGTTGACGAAGAAAGGCTCCCAAATGGAGAAAGCGAAGCCGGATCAGAAGGATTCGAGCAGCATGAACTCAAGCAGCTCAAGCCTGAAGGCCCAAAACAAGACGATGGAGGCGTTTGCGCGCTATCTTTCGCGCAATCGCGATGTCGGCAAGATGGTCGCCGACAAAACCGGACTTGCGGGCGGATTTAATTTCGACCTGGAATGGACGCCGAGCCCGCTCAATTCCAATTCGGACCCATCTGCTGACGACCGGCTGTCGATATTCGCCGCTCTCCAGGAACATCTCGGCCTGAAGCTGGTGCCCGCAAAGGTAGAGGTCCTGTCGGTTGTAATCGACCACGCCGAGAAGCCTGACGCCAACTGAGGTTTCGGGGAATCGCGTCGCAGGGCCGCCGCTATTTCGCCGGAACGATCGAGTCCACTTGAATCGTCATCGTCTTCGCATTGGGAGTGCCGGTTACCGTGACGTGCTTGCCCGCAAACTTCTCCGGCGTTTTCTGGTCGCTCAGCGTCCAGCTTTGCTTGCCGTCATACAAAACGTATGAAGCGCCGTGGGAGGCGACGCAGGCGATCACGCATTCGGCGTTTGTCGGCCCCATCTTCATATGCGAGTGATCGCCGTCGGAGCATTCGCTGTCTGTGATGACGCCCGTAAACTGGCTGGGCGCGGCGGTAACCGCCGCGCCCAGCGCAAGGCCCCAAATCAGAGACTTCATAAGACGCCTTTTCGGCGTTGTTATTCGCCGGGAGTCATGAGGTGGGCGGTAGTGGTGCCCGCATTCATGATCCATACGCCGCCCGACTTGTTATCCTCAGGCAGATTGAGCGATTGCTTCGTGGCGCCCGGAACCGCGATCGTCATGTGCATGTTGAGATGATCCGCGTCCGGTCCCCGCACGTGATACCAGACAGAACCGTACTCGGGTTTGACCCGGGTTCCATCTTTTTCAGCTGCATCGAGCGCCGCCTGAACCGTCTTCTTGTCGCCCATAGCCTCGAATTTCAGATTCTGAGCCGCCCGATCCAGATTGCCGAGATTGGTGCACTCCGCTGCGACTGGCGCCTGACCCGGTTGGCCGGAACGGTCGTAGCATACCAGTTTGTTCGTGCCCTTTCGCAGTGTGTCGTAAGTAAAATCGGGCTTCCACTTGATTACCGTCGCGCCGGCCGCCAATTGTTTTGGCGCCGCGAGCAGCGCCTTCTGAATAGCGGCGTCGTCCTGCGCGAACGCGCCGGCCGAAACCACAAGTATGCCCAGGAATATCCGTACTGTGCGTTTCATATGTAACCCCCAGTTTATTCGCCCGGATCTTCGCTGCTCCCGACGATCAGAGACAGTATATCGCGGTCTGCGCGATTGACACCGGACAAGTGTTGGCGGACCTCCTCCCCGCGGTGCAAGCCGCGGGCTATTGCAAGGCCGCGGCTTGCACGCTGACGTGGCCGGTGGTTCCCGCCGTCAGCGACCATGTCACCGTAAGAGTCTGTCCCGGGCTTCCGGCGTTGTAAGTCAGCGTATAGTTGCCGTCGTACTGCCCGGTGGAGCCCGCCGCCGTGTTTGTGTAATCCGCAGCGGATCCGTCCGAGAGATGCGCTGCCAGGGTACCGGCGCCGTTCCAGCCCGACACATGCACCACCAGCTTCCGCGAGGTCGTGTCGGCCGGGGCGGTCAAGGAAAATCCGTTACCAATGCCGTAGACGAAAACATCATTCATGTTGCTGGAGGCAGTGGCAGTTGGTGTGCCATCTGTCCAGCTGACAGATCGGAGGTCGGTAGAAATAGTCACTGGCGCCGTGCCGATTGTTGTGTAGGTGCTCAGCTGAGCTGTCACGCCCGCCTTGCGGTTTACTGCCGTATCGCCCCAATGAATCCAGTCCCTGGTGCCCTCCGTTGTGAGGTTCACAGCAGTGCTGGAAGTGGTCACAGATCCACTCAAAGAACCCACGGCTGCAGATGTCAACGCCGCTCCGTTGAACGTGACATTCCCATTGGTTCCCGACGTCATCTTCCAGGTCACGGTAATGGTCTGTCCTGCGCTTGCCGCGCTATATGTGAGCGTGTACGTGTCGTCGTACTGCCCGGTGGCAGACCCCGCAGCCACATTTGTGTAATCCGCCGCGGATCCGTCCGACAAATGCGCGGTCAGCGTGGCTCCGCTTTCCCATCCCCCAACGTGGAGTATGAGCGTTCGGGTGGTCTTATCGGCAGGAGCGGTGACGGAAAAACCGTCGCCAACCGTATAGACAAAGATTCCGTTCTGATTGTTGGTCGCTGCCGTCGTGGGGCCGCCGTCAGTCCAGCTCACACCTCGCGGATCGCAGCAGTATTGGATGGCCGGCGCGTTGCCGATGATGGTATACGTGCTCAATTGCGGACTGACTCCGGCTTTCCGGTTCAACGCAGTATCTCCCCAATGGATCCAGTCAAGAGCGCCTTCGGTAGTGAGATTCACCGCGGCGGTGGAAGTGGAAACCGATCCCGCTAAAGACCCGGTAACAGTCGCAGCGGTATTTGTGAGACTGAAGGCGGCGGGTGTCCCGATGCCGGTCGCAGACGCAGTAACCACATAGGCGCCTGCCTGGTTATTCGCCGTGAATACGGGTGCGGCCGCCACGCCGCTGGCATTAGTCGTCACCGCCGCAGTTGTCGATCCGCCGAACGTGCCACTGGCCCCGCTTCCGGGCGCCGTAAAGGTAACCGTCACCCCGTTCATGCCGTTGCCGAGTGAGTCCGTTACCCTTGCCTGCAGTCCTGTGGCGAAAGTCGTGCCTGCCGTTGCACTCTGCGGTGTGCCCGCGCTCGCCGTGATGGTTGTGGCATCAAGTGATGCCGCGCTTATCGTTATATTTCCGGTGCCCGCGGTCATTGCCCATGTCACAATCAACGTCTGTCCCGCGCTGGCCGCGCGGTAGGTCAGAGTGTAATTGCGATCATACTGACCCGTCGCCACTGTGGTCGTATCCGTGAAGTCAGGAGCCGATCCGTCCGAGAGGTGTGCGGTGAGTTTGCCGGCGCTCAGAAAGCCGCCGACGTGTACGACGACTGTTACCGGCGAGATGCCTGCCGGAGCTGTAATCGTAAGCTTCTGGCCGATGCCGGGGACAAACACTCCACCCTGATTGAGACTACTGTTCGCCGTCGGAGTGCCATCGGTCCAGCTTATGGCCCGAGGGTCCGGTTGGTACGTTGTAGTGGCGATCGATGCAGTGAGGGCGCTCAACTGGGCGGTAACTCCTGCCTTCCGATTTACGCCTTCCGGCCCCCAGTGCTCCCAATCCGAGCTGCCTTCCGCAGTCAGGTTAACCGTTGCGGTGGAACTGTCTCCGACGCCGGTCAAATGACCGCCGGCGGCCGACGCAAGCAATCCATACACGTTCAGCACGTTATCCCAGGTGGGCAGGTATACGTAACCATTAGCAATCGTCGGAGGATCCCACTTGGCCCAGCTTCCGGCGTTGTCGCGAGCCTGGTTCTGGTTGCTGTCCCAAAGTTCGGTCGCGATGTTGGAAGCGTCGAAGGCGCGTAGTATCGATGGATGCGGTTTCCCGTCGTTCCCGCCGGCTATTGGGAACGTGTAGGACGACCAAACGATTCCGGTGCCGGGCGCGTTACCGTTCCCGGAAACCGAAATAGTGGGTTCTTCGGAGTAATCGTCGGGAACGACAAATAAGCCTGACGTTGGGGTGGTATTGAAAGTCGAGCCGTTAAATGCCCAGGCCTTGAGAACGTCTCTTCTCCCCCACGTATACAGAGTGTTGTTATAAAAAGCGGAGCCGCCGAAGATGCCTCCATCGCCTGTCGTAAGAAAGTCGTATGTTCCCTGCCACTCCTGTACAACCTGGTCGGCTGCAGTGTTGTACTTACCCAGATTGTTTTCATTCCAGAGGTAGAAAGTACCATCCTTTCCGGCGCCCACAGCCAGCGACGTGCCCGGTATCAGAATCGGTCCGCTGGAACCGAGATCGGCGTCATCCGGATCCATTGCCAACTGATTCGAAGGTGCGAAATAATCGACAACTCCAAGAGCAGGGTTTAACTTGACCATGCTGTCGCCGTAATCAGGGCCGCCTGTATTTGCATCGAACGGTCCCTGACCAGCTTGCACATAAATGAAACCGTTCGCATCGGCCGCTGGAGCGACGCCACCTTGCCAGACGCCGCTTGTGGCTTTGTTCGGACCGAGGCAATTAATCGCCGTTTGTTGAAGCGTGGTGGCGCTGTAACTGAAGATCCAGCCCTGATAAGGCAGGGTGTCCTCGTGGGAGCCGAAGCCTATATATATGTTTCCGTTCGCAAGAAGAAGGCCCGGCCGCTGAAGATGATTGGCGGCAATAAAAGGCAAGACGCCGCCGGTGCTGGTGGGCGCGGTGCCGGCTACGCTACCTTGTATGACGACGGGCCCGTTAAACTTCTCCGCTCCAGTTGCGACATCAAGCGCGTGCAGACGGAAAATCGCGACGCCGCCTTCATAAGTCATCGCAACGGCATACAGAGTGCCGGTCGACGGATCGATTACAGGCGTCCCGGTAATACCGACCTCGGGGACCAGGCTATAAGTGATTCCGATCGCTGCGATCGGAACCGACGGCCCGAGGCTTGTCTGCCAGAGTGGAGTGGACGTCTTTGGATCGTCTGCGTCAAACGCGAAGACCGTATCATGCTCCGTAGCTACGTACACGACGTTATGTACGCCTTTATTCGGCACAATTACTGTCGAAAGATAGAGCGGCTGGGCATATATTTGTCCATCCACATTTCGAGCGAATACCTTGCCAAAAGTAGTCGAATTTACGTTGGAGGTATTCAGTACTGTTTCGCTGGTATTAGCGCCGGTTCGGTTGACATCGTTGTGTTGCGTGGTAACGGCCACCTGGGCCATCAGAACAGTCGGACTGAGTAGTAATCCTATTTGAAAGACGCTGACTTTCACCCAAATAATCCTTCCGGAAAAGATGTCAAATTTCGTGGTTGGATTTCAAATTATAACATCGGCGTGCCGTTTGATTAAAACCCGCCGCGTACCAAACCTGTGAAGGTAATGTGAGTGAATTGTTAAGAATGCAAAAGAAGAGGTTCGTCTCAGGTCCGGCGGCGCCGCAAGTCCAGAATCAGGCGCATCACCCGCTGTTCCAGATCGCTCCTGACAGCGCGGTAAACCTCGATCCGGGATCGATACGGATCCTGCACCTGCCACTCGATCAGTTCTTTCGGCCCAGGACCCGGTAAACGAAACCCCGCCATATTGACTACCAGATCGTAGTTACCTATGGTTAGCAGGTCGTAGTAGCACGGCACGTGGCGTGAGATATCGACGTTCATCTCCGCCATCACCTCTACCGTCTCGGGCGTCACGGAAGATGTCGGAGACAGGCCGGCACTTGAGGCCTGCAGAACATCGCTGCCATAGAGATTGGCGAAACCCTCTGCCATGGGGCTTCTGCACGTATTACCAATGCAGACAAAAAGGACCTGCTTCAAAGCTTGCTCAGGAATAGCTTGTGAACCCTCGTATCCAGTGTAAGCTCCGGATGAAAAGTTGCAACCAAATGACGTCCTTGTTCTACTAGTACGGGATCGCCTTCATATTGGGCGAGGACTCGTACGTCGGGGCCGGTGCGGCGAATGATCGGCGCCCTGATGAAAACCGCTTCGACGTCTCCTTCGCCGGCGCGCTGCTGAAACTCGGAACCGGGATGAATGTTTGCCACCCGGCTGTCGATTTGCCGCCCGTAAGCATTGCGCTCCACCGTCAAATCGACCATGCCGAAGCTCTCCTGCGCAGGATTCTGTACTTCCTTTGCCAGCAGAATAGCTCCTGCGCAGGTGCCGAAAACCGGTTTCTCTCTCGCGAACTCCCGCAGAGGCTCTTTCAGATCCATAAAATTCAGGAGCTTGAGCATGGTTGTGCTCTCGCCCCCCGGAATCACCAGACCGTCGACGCCCTGTAGTTCCTCGGCCGTCCGAACGAGGATGGGTTCCGCGCCCGCGCGCTCGATGGCTTTAGCGTGCGCCTCGAAGTCGCCTTGCAGCGCGAGAATCCCGACCCTCTTCTTCATTGATTGATCTCCGGGCGGTCTCACCAGCCCCGCGTCTGCATCAGCTCTTCTTCCGGGAGCTTCGAAACATCAAGACCGGGCATCGCCATTCCGAGATCCTCACTCGCCTCGAGCAGCTTTTCCGGATCGCGGAAGTACGTCGTGGCCTTTACGATCGCTTTCGCGCGCGCCTCCGGATCTTCGCTCTTGAAAATGCCGGAACCCACGAAGACTGCCTCCGCGCCCAGTTGCAGCACAAGCGCCGCGTCCGCCGGAGTCGCGATGCCGCCCGCGGAAAAATTCGGCACGGGCAACTTGCCGTGTTCCGCCACCCATTCGACAAGCTCCAGCGGCGCGCCGAGATTCTTTGCCTCGTGCACCAGTTCTTCTTTCCCGAGAACCGTGAGCTGCCGCATCTCCTTGATAATCGTGCGGATGTGACGCACTGCCTCAACGATGTTCCCTGACCCCGCTTCGCCTTTAGTGCGAATCATGGCCGCTCCTTCAGCGATACGCCGCAAAGCCTCGCCCAGATTGCGCGCGCCGCAAACAAACGGCACCTTGAAATCACGCTTGGCAATGTGGTGTTCTTCGTCGGCGGGCGTCAGCACTTCGCTCTCATCGATATAGTCGACGCCCAGCGCCTCAAGAATGCGCGCTTCCGTGAAGTGACCGATGCGCGCCTTTGCCATTACCGGAATGGAGACGGTGGCCATGATCTCGCGAATCTTGCTGACCGGGGACATC
>Ga0206845_1129_pt1 | contig 20380 bp, 20 predicted proteins | sample Alteio_BWOrgCont_19_FD_152887 | JGI IMG/M metagenome (GOLD analysis project Ga0206845, IMG submission 152887) | Enriched cells from forest soil in Barre Woods Harvard Forest LTER site, Petersham, Massachusetts, United States -... | ecosystem: Environmental > Terrestrial > Soil > Temperate forest >...
CACCACCACCACCGCCCGAAGAAGAACATAGCATGTGGTCATGGCTCACGGGCAAAAGGAAGCAACCTGAAGGTGTAATTGTAGTGCCGCCACAATCACCAGCCCCACCCCCTGCCCCTACGGATGCAGAAATAGCTCATAATGAGGAAAAACAAGCCAATGTGGAAATAACCGAGGCGGTACATGTACCGCTAAGCAATGGCGTACCAATTGTGCAGCCCAGCCCGCCTGTTTCGGTAAAGCCGGTGGATGCTGGTAATGCTGAAACGACTAATAATAGTAACGCAAATACAGACCATCCGGGCTGGCTGATTGTCAGCGATTTTGATGATAGCAATGGTGCATTGGCCGCATGGCAAAATATAAAGAGCGCGGTGCCGCAAAAAGCCGCAGGCCTGCGCGTGCGGGTTGTGCAGCCCCTGGCACATAGCAACGTAAAAACTTCTCTTAGCATAGGCCCCTTTGCCACACGTACCGATGCCGATGCATTTTGCCACGATGGCGTCATGGCAACCGATAGCAATTTGCATTGCCATTTTACCGATAAGGAAGCGGTATCCACAACCGAGGCATCCGCACGGCCCAAGCCTGTCTATGACCCCTCCAAGCCCAGCAAGCAATATTGGGCACAGATTATTGCTGCGCCCAGCCAGTCGGAAGCACTGGAGCAATGGCAGGAACTTAAAACCAACAATGCCGATCTGCTTAAAGACGTGCGCAGCAGCATATCTCCTTCGCCGACCAGGAAAGATACCTATGTGGTGCGTATAGGGCCGATGATCGATAATAACGATGCCCTGGCCCTTTGCGGCACTCTTCAGGATCGCGGAATCCATTGTAGCGTCATGCTATTTTCGGGCATGTAAGCTCCTTAAAAAAAGTGAATAAATCCTCTGGCAATCGAAAACGAGTTTTGCTATAGCTTGCGCCCAACCTTTTAAATACCCTGTTCCGCGATAGCTCAGCGGTAGAGCATCCGACTGTTAATCGGACGGTCCCTGGTTCGAATCCAGGTCGCGGAGCCATTTCATTCAGATCGTATTTATTTTTTCATGAAATTTATACTTTCTTCATGCACTAATATTTATACATGATACCTGTACCTGTTCTGTAGATTTTTATTTAAAGTTATAATGACATCCCTGCGCCGTTGGCAAAATCGGATTCCTTCCATTGAATGGATAAGCCTTATCGCCCTGTTTCTCTTGGCAGGCTCAATAGGACACGACCCGTGGAAATTGCATGAACCATATGTATTCGGCATTATTTATCATTTTTTTACGACGCATAGCTGGGTGATTCCCGTCAATGCAGGGGTACCTTTTATGGAAAAGCCACCGCTTTACCATTGGACGGCGGCGCTGTTTTGCCATTTGCTTGGCGGTATCCTGCCGCTGCATGACGCCGCGCGTATGGCCAGCGTATTTTATACGGTGCTTACAGCGTTGTTTATGTGGAAAACGAGCCAGGTGCTTTTTGCCACACGATCTGAATGCAAGTCACTTGGATATATTTCGATTGCCCTGCTGCTAGGGCAAATTGGGATTGCCAACGACATCCATCTTATGCGGACCGATGTTTCCCTACTGACTGGTACTACCATGACTTTATATGGGATGGCCATGCTAGGTCACATGCAAGAAAACTGGGGGAAAGCGGGAATATGGATGGGCCTTGGGTTTGGAGTGAGCTTCATGTCCAAAGGTTTATTCATACCCATTACTTTGATACTGGGCGGAATCATGTTATGGCACATCCTGCCAATGCTTCGCACTCAAAATACCCGGCGTGCATTACGAATAGCATTTTGGGTGGCGCTGCCTTTTGTCACACTATGGCCAGCGCTAGTATGGCTGGATTCACCTGCGTTATTTATAGAATGGTTCTGGGATAATAATGTGGGGCGTTTCCTTGGATTCTCTGTAGCGAGGCTTGGCTCCGCGAATGATCGCCATAGCCTCCTATTCAGCCTGCTCAAAAACTCTTTTCCCGCATTACCGCTTGTATGCCAGATAATCATCGTAGAAAAATGGCGTAACCGCACCATGGAATATATGCTGCCGCTATGCATAATGACCTCCGGTCTTTTACTGCTGATTTTATCTGCTACGGGAAATGGTTGTTATTTCCTTCCGCTGCTGCCCACTTTTGCCTTGTTAGCCGCTCCTGTGATGTTACGGCTTCCTGAACAATTTCTAATATACTGGAATTTCTGGATACGCATCCTTACCAGCATGACGGCGGCAGTGATATGGCTCATATGGTGGAATCTGCGTTATCCGCCAGAAGCAAAGATTTTTAAATTATGGATGCATTATGCAGGTAATTGGCTTCCGCTTGATTTTGCACCTCCTGAGCAAACTTTCGCCTGTCTGGCCGCGCTGTGTGCGGCGCTCTTCTGGCTGGCGTCTTTCCGTCTGTCTCCGCGTTCCGCGCTTAATACCGCTTATATCTGGCTTTCGTCAATCAGCCTGCTATGGGTAACCATGGCGCTGATGTTTCCGTGGCAAAACGCGAAAATAAGCTATCGCAGTGCGCTCATGGAAATGGTTGGTGTAGTGAGGCAGTTTCCCGGAGAACATAATTGTGTCCAGGCTGGTAATTATGATGAAATTGTTTCCCCCATGTTTTATTACATCGCCGAACCGCTACTTCCGCCGCGGAAAAATGGAGAGGCATGTCCGTTTTTGTTTCTCTCCAGCACCGGTGCTATTCCAAAGGATGTCGAGTTACATTGGCATATGATATGGACAGGTGCACGGTATAATAAAGAAGATGAAATAAGACTATATCAGATCAATCAGCCGGTGCTCTGATCCCGCCGATAAAGCAAACACGCATCGCCGTAGGAATAAAATCGGTAACGGTTGGTGATGGCGTGCGCATAGGCGTTGTTCATGCGCTCAAGTCCGGCAAATGCCGAGACCAGCATAAACAATGTCGAGCGCGGCAGATGGAAATTCGTCAGCAGCATATCGACGATTTTAAATTTGTAGCCGGGTGTAATGAAAATATCGGTCTCTCCACAAAAATCTTTAAGCACTCCATTCTTATCCGTCGCCGATTCGAGCGTGCGCAAACTTGTCGTGCCGACGGCAATCACCCTGCCCCCACTAACCCTAGCGCGATTGATGGCATCGGCCGTTTCCGGGGAGATAGTCGCATATTCGCTGTGCATGACGTGATCGTCCGTATCTTCTGCCTTAACGGGCAAAAACGTGCCGCCGCCGACATGTAATGTCACATGCGCCCGCGTAACTCCCATGGCATCGATGGCGTCCAGAAGCTTCTGTGTAAAATGCAAACCCGCCGTAGGAGCCGCTACCGAGCCGGCGTGGCGCGCATATACCGTTTGATAATTCGCAATATCGGTTTTGTTATCTCCCCGGTGAATATAAGGCGGCAAAGGCATGTGCCCATAGAGCTCTAATTTCGTATAAAAATTATCTTCAGAAAATTTTAGCAACACCTCGCCGCTGGCTAATTTTTCTATGACCTGCGCTTTAAAATCCGGAGCGAATATTATCTCATCGCCAATTTTCAGGCGCTTGGCGGGTTTGGCAAAACATTGCCATGTCTGGCCCTGCCGGCATTTATGAAGCAGTATTTCAACCTTTGCATCTCCACGCTTACCCAACAATCGCGCCGGAATCACCCGCGTGTCGTTAAACACCACCACATCGCCGGCCTTTAAAAATTGGGGCAAATCACGAATGAATGAATCCTGCAATACATCGGAAATAATCAGCAGGCGCGCAGCATCGCGCGGGCTTGCGGGTTCCGTGGCAATCAATGATTCGGGAAGGTCAAAGTCGAAAAGAGAGGTTTTCACTACGCGTTATTTTGCGTCAGTGGCCACTTGCATCTTTACGATTTTATCTGGGTCGCTAACGGCGCCATTGTTATATTTGTCGCCTTTTTTGATCTTGTCGATGCATTCCATACCTTTGGTGACTTTGCCGAAAACAGTATATTGCGGCGGCAGCGGGTAATCCTGGAACATGATAAAAAACTGGCTGTCTGATGTGCCGGGACCAGCATTGGCCATGGCTACGACACCGCGCGAATATGCATTCTCTGAAGTAGGAAATTCATCCGGCAATTTTTTGCCAGAGCCGCCCATGCCAGTTCCTGTCGGATCACCAGTTTGCGCCATGAACCCATCAATCACACGGTGGAATACAACGCCATTGTAAAAACCTTGCTGGGAAAGTTCTTTAATGCGCGCAACGGTTTTTGGTGCCAAATCCGGACGCAGGCCGATGGTCACGCGGCAATTATCCTTAAGATCGAGGAAAAGCGTATTTTCACTATCGCCCAAAGCCGGAACTGCCTTCGCTCGTTTAGCCATAACAACTCCCAGAATGAGGGGAACAAGTACCAGAAGATATAATAATTTATGTGACATAGATTCTCCTAAAAATTAAGCCGCTTTTGGGGCGAGTTGCCTTTCGATGAATGTAATGCGCTCCTGCTGGGTTTCGCGGATTTTATTGAGCAGGCCTACTGTTGCAGCATCCTGCCTGCTTTCGCAGTAAGCGATAGCGGCTTTAAGTTCGACCAGCGTGACTTCAATATGCGCAAGATCATTATTCAGCATATCCCGGCTTTTTTCGCCGATCATAAGCGTACCCAGTTCCTGTAACTGCGGCGTACCACCTAGCGATAGAATATGCTCAACCAGCATGTCTGAATATTTCATGGCATCGATAGATGCCTTATATTCATAATCAGCAAGGCGCATATCGCCCTGATGTTTCAGCATTCGCGCGTGTAAAAAATATTGATTGATGCCCGTAAGCTTATTTTTAAGTACGGCATTGAGATGTTTTATCGTGGTGTGATCGAGTGCGGCCATAGGCCCCACTTGATGATGCAGGAGACACCCAAAGTCAAGCGTGAACCGCATGTATTCTAGCGATATATGTCATTTTTACTATTGCAAACCAGGCGCTTTCTAATTAGACTCGCGCCATCAACGAGTTACTATAAAAAGGGTATTCATGAAAAAAATAGAAGCGGTTATCAAGCCTTTCAAACTCGATGAAGTCAAAGAAGCCCTCCAGGAAGTAGGGCTGCAAGGCATTACTGTTACAGAGGCTCGTGGGTTTGGCCGCCAGAAAGGCCATACGGAGCTTTACCGCGGCGCCGAATATATCGTGGATTTCCTGCCCAAAGTAAAAATCGAGGTGGTGGTTGAAGACAATATGGTAGAGCGCACCGTAGAAGCCATCATCAACGCCGCCCGCACCGGCCGTATCGGCGATGGAAAAATCTTTATATTGCCTGTGGAAGAAGCCATCCGTATCCGCACGGGCGAGCGCGGCGCCGAGGCGATTTAACCTATGCCTTCGTGACGGAATTCTTTTTTCTTTGATATTTCGGCCGGAGCAATTGAACTGCTTCGCAAAGGTTTTTCAGCCGCTGCTATATCTCGTTCAACCCATAGCGCTTGAATTTCTTGAGGGCTATTAGCTATCCGCGTGATAAGTTGATCTAATGCAGTAGCATCTAACGATATTTCATCGCCTGTCTTCATATAATTAATGCCAAGCGTTTCCGCTAAAATTTTATGAGCATAATGTATGCTATTTTTATCGGCCAATTCCGGGATATCACCCCTTATCGTATTAAAAACTTTACCATCTTGTTGGTAACTTCCGCCACCCGTCATTACATCCGCTGCCAATAATGGTTTATCGAGCGCATAAGCAAAAAGGAACCTCCTGCCGACACGTGATAATCCTTGATGTGTTTTGTCATATAGCAATGGAGATTCAAGCACCGGCCTAATCTTCTCGCGCATAGCAAGAACTTCGGCCGTTATTTCATTATTAGGCTCATATATTGTGAGAAAATCCTGCATACACTTTTTACCTTCAAATAAGAAGGGGATTATTGCTGCTGTTGCATGGCTTGCTGGTGCATGAGCATGGCGATGCGGGTATCGCGCACGCGGAGCGCCTCTAGTTCCATTTTGCCCATCACGCTATGCAGCGAAAACTGGATGAATTCAAGGAAAACGACCACGATTTCCTCCACATGACGCTGGATTTTTTTGACGATCGGGTCGGCAATATTGCGCAGTGCGCCGTGAGCTTTTTTACCCATAGCGGTAACGCGCTCCTCATAATCGTTGATCGCAGCGAAAATCCGGCGGAATGCGCCCTCAACCCTTGTTTTATTGGATTTGCCGGATGCTTTGTATTTTTTCCCCTCGGCGATGAAAATAAGCTCTTCGCTCAGGACATCGGTGGCTTCACTGATTTCATTAATGAGCGGCTCAACCAGATCAAGCTGCCCGGCCGGGTCTTTGACGAATTCGCTTTCAACCGTGCTCACCAACTCTTCGGCATAATCGTAGAGCCTGGTGACGTCATCGTATTTCGCCTTCATGTCATCGACAGTAAAATTTTTGTTCTTACCCGCGGCCATAATCCCATCCTTTTAGCTATGTTATAAAGAAGCCATAGGTTTTATTCTAAAGGATTTAAAAGTGGCGGTGTGTGACAGTTTCGTGACATTTTGTTATTAACTAATATTATAAATCAATAGGTTGCATATTATCTGAAAAGGCGTGAATTGCGAGCGCGCGGAATTAGCCCTGGTGGGAGTCCTTGTCTGAGAGGTCCATGAAGATGGATTTTAGCACTTCGAGCAAGCTGAACATAAGCCCTCCTTTTATAGTTTCCTTGGGATTATCAGGAAAGGGTGAAGGAAGGGTTAACTGTCACCCCGCACTTGCCTGTCCGCCGAAGCCTCTTGGCGTAGGGGGATTGCGGGGTCAGGTTATGGAAGGATGCCCATTAAAATTGTTATATAGGACGAAAGTACATTTATAAATACGGCACCTGCTAAAGAGAAAAATAATTTTAGAAGATATTTTTTATTGGATGATTGAAACTCTCTTATCGCGACGGCGTCTCCGCGATTGATATTAATAAATGAGATAGGCTGGTATGAATCAATCGCTTCTTCAAAAATATACCCCATTCTTAATGCGAAGAGTGCGGATAAATATATCGTACCAAAAGCAGTTATGGCACCAGAAAACAAAGAATTTAATGACGGCGCAGCTGAAATAAAACTTTCAGCTTTTATGTGAAAACTCCACATTAATGTTATTATTGTTGTTAGCTGAAAAATAAAAGGAAAATGTTCAGAATAATCCTGAAGAAATGTAAAAAATTTTGGGGTTTTATTCTTTGATATAGATGAATACCAATCTTGAATTGTAACCATAAAATTTCTAGCCACTGTATAGTCAATATATTCGACTTCTATATGGCCTGTAACAGAACTACTCATTACCCTAAAAAAACGTCTTGGGGTACCATGCTCTGATTGGGATTTTTTATTGATTCCAACTCGAGAAGATAGATGAATTTTAATAGAATAATTTTGAGGTTGCTTAGTATTGGGTAAAAGAATTAGAAAATTGTATTCAAGTCTAATATTTTCACATGGACTCATTGAGCTCGAATCATAAAAATTGAATCTTTCAAAAGAACTAAACTGCTCTTTACAGTCGTCTATATGGTAAATCACAACAGAGCAATTTTTGCTAACTATATTATACTGCTCACATAATTGATTTATTTTTATATCTAATTGCGTTATGTCTGCTACCCATATCTCGTGAGCCCTCTTAAGGCGTTTAGATATAGTTTCTGTCTTACCTGTAATCTCGTTGTATATACTTTGAACGAGCTTCATGCTTACAAGGTTATTACCTATATTAACATTTTCATTATTATTGGATTGAGTAGTAATACCTGTATTCATAAATTCTTCTCCAAAATATTAAGCTAATCACCCCACCTTCTGGTAAATCTCCCCACCGCTTTCCTTAAACTTCTCCGCCATTTCCTGCATGCCTTTTTCTTTCTCGCGTTCGCTCGCGGCGTATTCCCGCACGTCCTGCGAGATTTTCATCGAGCAAAATTTCGGGCCGCACATGGAGCAAAAATGCGCCACTTTTGCGCCCTCGGCGGGCAAGGTTTCATCATGGAAATCCTTGGCAGTTTCCGGGTCGAGCGACAGGTTGAACTGATCCTGCCAGCGGAAATCAAACCGTGCTTTGGACAACGCATCATCGCGACGGTGCGCGCTCGGATGACCCTTCGCGAGGTCGGCCGCGTGTGCCGCGATTTTATAGGTAATCACACCGACTTTTACATCATCGCGATCCGGCAAACCCAGATGTTCCTTGGGCGTGACGTAACATAACATGGCGGTGCCGAACCAGCCGATCATGGCCGCGCCGATGCCTGACGTGATATGGTCATAACCCGGTGCAATGTCGGTCGTGAGCGGCCCAAGCGTATAAAATGGCGCTTCGCCGCACAACTCAAGTTGCTTTTCCATATTTTCTTTAATCAGATGCATCGGTACATGGCCGGGGCCTTCGATCATCGTCTGCACTTCATGTTTCCAGGCAATTTGCGTGAGTTCACCTAGCGTTTTTAGCTCGCCAAATTGTGCAGCGTCATTCGCATCATGCTGCGAGCCCGGGCGCAAACCGTCACCCAATGAAAACGAAACGTCATATTGGCGCAGCAACTCACAAATATCTTCGAAATTCGTGTAGAGGAAATTTTCCTTGTGATGGCTCATGCACCATTTGGCGAGAATCGAGCCACCGCGCGAGACGATGCCCGTCATGCGGTGTTCGGTCAGCGGGATATATTGCAGCCGTACACCCGCATGGATGGTGAAATAATCAACTCCCTGCTCGCATTGTTCGATAAGTGTGTCGCGGAAAATGTCGTAAGTCAGTTCCTCAGCTATTCCACCAACCTTCTCTAATGCTTGGTAAATCGGCACGGTGCCAATCGGCACAGGCGAATTACGGATAATCCATTCACGGATGTTGTGAATATTGCGGCCGGTGGAAAGATCCATCACCGTATCCGCTCCCCAACGAGTCGACCACACCATTTTCTCAACTTCTTCCGCCACGCTGGACGTTACGGCAGAATTGCCGATATTGGCGTTGATCTTCACCTTGAAATTTCGCCCAATAATCATCGGCTCGGATTCAGGGTGGTTGATATTATTAGGTATAATCGCCCGGCCACGCGCAATTTCATCGCGCACAAATTCGGGGGTGATGAATGGGGGGATAGATGCACCGAAACTATTGCCTTTTTGGTAAGGCTTTAAATCCTGCGAGTCGCTAAGCGACTGCGCAGGATCCTGTGCTGCGGCGTTGCCGCCCACAGGATTGGATCGACCCTCATTCTCGCGGATGGTAATGAATTCCATTTCGGGGGTAATAATACCCGCGCGCGCATAAGTCATTTGGGTAACTGACTTACCTGTTTTTGCACGTAAAGGCTTCTGATTTACATATTGAAATTCCTCCACCGCCGCACCACGCGCCTCACCTTTCACGCCATTATCTTCAGGCTTCACCGGACGACCAATATATTCTTCCACATCGCCGCGCTCACGAATCCACGCGTCGCGAATCTTCGGCAAACCCTTGTAAATATCAATATTCGCGGCAGGATCGGAAAATGGTCCGGACGTATCATACACGGAAAAATTCGGCTGGCCGGAGCCCTTCGATAATTCAATTTCGCGCAACGGTACGCGAATATCCGGGAATTTTTCACCCGCCACATATACCTTATGGGATGCGGGCAATGGACCCGTTGTTACCTTGAATTCAGGCAGTGTTTTTTTAGCAGCGTTTGCGTTGGCCATAATATGTACCTATATACGAAGAGGATAAGGGAGATTATCTATAGTGCCAGAGTGAGGTTTAGACAACAAAATTGCAGCATCAGCGGTTGGAGAGATTTTCCTGCTGTTGTAACTGCTGCTGTTCCTCGTAATCACGCTGCTGCTGTAGTACCTGCCATTTCCAGCGCACCACTGAATCGATAAGAGGATACATATATTCAACCATGGTTTCCACACCCCTTGCATTCGGGTGCAGGCCATCGGCTAGATTCATTTCCTGTCGTCCATAGATAATATCGAGCGCATCGGGATATAGATAAGCCTTATAAAGCGCTGCCAGCGAGCGATACATGGCCTCCAGCTGGCCAGCATAATCAACCCCCATATTGGCTGGAGCCCTTACGCCTACGAGTACCGTAAGAATCTGTTTTGACGAAAGTTGCCCCATGATGCTGCCAAGATTGTGATTGATCGTTTCAATACGTATTCCCCGGATGGCATCATTGTAGCCCAGCTGCAAAATAACGATGTCCGGATGCGCATCGATTACCGAGCTGATATGCTCGAACCCGCCGGCGGTGGTTTGACCGGGCACGCTCATATTTACCACTTCTACATTGGTGAAGCCATTTTCCCGCAACTTACGGTATAGCCTGGCCGGAAAGGCCTGTTCCGGCTGCAATTCATAGCCAGAAGTGAGGCTATCGCCATAGACCACCACACGAATCGTGCTTTGCACTGCCCATGTCTGATCAGCATTTAATAATAATAGGCCTAATAGAATTATCGTGAAAATATTCTTCATAAGATTTATTCATTATCCTATGAAACCAGTCATTTCTCAAGCCCGCATTTTAGGCTTTCACCGCCAATTGCATCAGTGGTATGCCCAGCACGGGCGTAAAGACCTGCCGTGGCGCTTGACCCGCGATCCTTATGCTATTTACATCAGCGAAATCATGCTTCAGCAAACACAGGTCAAAACCGTGCTGGAGCGTTATTATTTTCAATTCCTGAAGCGCTTTCCTACTTTGTCCATGCTGGCGTCCGCAAAGCAGGATGAGGTGCTTCAGGCATGGCAAGGGCTGGGCTATTATAACCGCGCGACCAACTTGCATAAAGCGGCGAAGGCCTGTGATGGTGCATTGCCTGGGACAGCAGAAGAACTCATAGCGCTGCCCGGGATTGGAAAAAATACTGCACATGCTATTGCTGCTTTTGCTTTTCACACGCCCGTGGCGGTGATGGAAGCCAATGTAAAACGTGTTATTTGCCGTGTTTTTGCTCTTAAGAAACCAACACCAGATATACTTTGGGGAAAGGCGACCCAATTGCTCGATCGCAATGAGCCATTTGATTATAACCAGGCCATGATGGATATTGGCGCATTAGTGTGCACCAAACGAGCGCCGCAATGTGCTGCATGCCCCGCCAATGATATTTGCCTAGGAAAAGCATCACCTGAATCTTATCCAGCACCTGTAAAAAAAGCCGCTGCGCCCATTCGGCATAAGCATATTATTGTTTTACAGAACAAAGACGGAAAATATTTTGCCAGCCCGCGCACAAGCAAATTTTTAAATGGGCTTTATCATTTTATTGAACAGGAAGGCGGCAAAAAGCCAAAAGGCAAAAAACTGAGTCACATTCGCCAGCAATACAGCCATTTTACATTGAGAGCTGATATTTATCTGGTTATGGATAAAGGAAGTGGGAAAAACTGGTACACACTCGCCCAGTTGAATAAACTGCCGGTTTCCATGGCGGAAAAAAAGATTTTAACATTGCTAGGCTAATACCCATCTGCTAACTGCTGCGCCTATGCAACATTCGGATATTATCATCGCCGGTGGCGGATTTGCCGGGCTGGCTTGCGCAAAATCGCTCGCGCAGGCCGGCATTGGCGTGACCTTGCTTGAACGCAAAAAAGCCCCAGGCATTGGCATGCACACCACCGGAATTATCGTCGGCGAATGCGCTGAAGAATTTTCTATGCCCACGCATCTTACCCGAAAAATCACCGATGTGCGGCTTTATGCACCTAATTTTAAATTTGTCGATCTTAAGGCCGACGATTATTTTTTTCTTACTACCGACACACCAGGTCTTATGCGCCACCTGTCCGATGAGGCCATCAAAGCGGGGGCGAACATTATTTATGACACGCCTTACGAAAGCGGCGAGCAGCATGATGACATTATCGTCAATGGCCAGTTTTCCTGCCGTTTCCTGATCGGTGCAGATGGGCCACGCTCTAAAGTGGCTGATGATTTTGAACTGGGGCAAAACACAAAGTTCCTGCTTGGCGCCGAGGCTGAATATGACGGGCTTCACACAGGTGATCACAGTTTTTATTGTTTTCTGGATCAGAAGTTAGCGTATGGGTATTTGGGCTGGGTCATCCCGGGCGTTGGCGTAACGCAAGTGGGGCTGGCGCAGCGTATGCCGCGACGACCAGACATTGATGCATTTGTAGCCCGCATGGACGGTATTTTTGATTTTTCGCGGGCAAAGGTGGTGGCCAGGCGCGGCGGGCTTATTCCCTGCGGCGGATTAGTGCAGCCATTTGCACGCAATAATGTGATTCTGCTGGGCGATGCGGCAGGAATCGTATCGCCGCTCACGGCAGGTGGTATTCACACCGCCTTGCATTACGGAAAAATTCTGGGTGAAACGCTTGCAGACCATATCAAACATGGCGCAAAACACCCCGCATCGCTCCTCGCCCACATATATCCTCGGTTTTACCTCAAGCAAGGCCTGAGAATGGCCTATGAACGGCTGGCACCCAACTGGCTGCTCGACACAATCCTCACAAACCCTTTATTCACAAGGGTTGCCAATACAGTTTTCTTCAAAAGGAAGTGGTTGAAATAAAAATTCCTAATTTTTTATGAAAAATTTGTAGCGCTTCATAAATTATTCTTATAGGGTCGGTTCGAGTCACGTTATTTATAACGTCACATTTTACCGTACACTTATAAACGCACAGGGAGTTTGCCATGTTCCGCCGCAAAGAAGATTCTGACAGTTTATTTACCAATGAAGCTACCGATCAACTCTCCGTTGAATCGGCCACCGTTATTACTCCTCAGCAATCTGCTTCCGTAAGCAGCTTTGCCGCCACGGGCAGCTCGAATACCCCGCCTGTAACTCCTCGTCCGGCGCAAGAATCCCGTCCGGCCGCGCCACAAAGCAATTTCCGCCCGGCTACCCCTATCAGCAGTGAGCTGACGCGCAATCGCATGCCGGAAGTAAAACAATCCGCTACCGCTTCCAATGCATCGCAACCACAAAACACCAGCACCAATAGCAAAATCAGCAAGCGCGTGCTTACCGTCGGCAATGACATCCTCCTCAAAGGTGAAATCGCTACCTGCGATCGTTTGGTCATCGAAGGCAAGGTAGATGCCACACTTAACGATGTGCACACCGTTGAAATCGCTGAAGGCGGTTCATTCAAGGGGTCGGCGCAAATTGAAGATGCGGAAATCAGCGGCCTGTTTGAAGGCGATCTCGTAGTCCGCAACTGCTTGGTAATTCGCTCCACCGGCAAAGTACGCGGTAAAATCAGCTTTGGTGAAGTCGAAATCGAACGCGGCGGTGAACTCACCGGCGAAGTAAAAATCACCACCGCTCCTCAAATTGGCAGCCGTTCTACCCGTACGGGCGCGCCCGCCAAGCAGGACGACAAAGTGGCTGCTTAAAACAGCAATATCTTACAATAAAAAGGGAGCCATCTGGCTCCCTTTTTATTTATATCCGCTATAGAATTACTGCTTTTGCTGTCCCCGCGCAGCTAGGTGCTGTCCCATTTCTGTAATTTCCTTACCTCGACTAGCCAGCAAATCACTACAGCGCTTAGCTTCTGTTTTCAGCGCTGCGGGACTCATGTTCATAATTTGCTGATATAAGCCATTCTCAATATTTTGCGTTGGTGCACGACCATCTAACCGTCCTATGAAATACATAGATACTATCATACCGGAATTTTTTACATGCTCATCGGTAGATGCCATCATGCGCGCTCCGATGACGAGGCAATTGAGATCAGCAGTATTCATGTCATCTGCAATGGCTGCAAACGGCAACATAACAAGTAGCCCAATAGTCGCTATTAGACGCTTCATGAATAGACCTTAAACGCTATAATACATCTCGAATTCAACCGGCTGCGGGGTGTGTTCCCAGCGATAGACATCCTGCATTTTAAGTTCGATGTAGGAATCGATCTGGTCATCGGTGAAAACATCACCTTTTTTGAGGAAGGCGCGGTCTTTATCGAGGTTTTCGAGCGCCTCACGCAAGCTGCCGCACACGGTGGGGACTTGCTTCAGTTCTTCTGGCGGCAGATCATAGAGGTTTTTATCCATGGCATCGCCAGGATGAATTTTATTTTCAATGCCATCGAGGCCCGCCATGAGCATCGCGCTGAATGCGAGATACGGGTTGGCGGTCGGATCCGGGAAACGCACTTCGATGCGCTTGCCTTTTGGGCTTGCCACATACGGAATGCGGATCGAAGCCGAGCGGTTGCGCGCCGAATACGCCAGCAGCACCGGTGCTTCAAAGCCCGGAATCAGGCGTTTGTAGGAGTTGGTGGAGGCATTGGTGAATGCGTTGATCGCTTTGGCATGTTTAATGATACCGCCGATGTAATAGAGGCAGGTTTCGCTGAGGTCAGCATAACCATTGCCTGCAAAAAGCGGCTTGCCGGCCTTCCAGATGGATTGGTGGCAGTGCATGCCGGAACCATTGTCGCCGCTGATGGGTTTGGGCATAAACGTCACCGATTTGCCATACGAATGTGCCACATTGTGCACGACATATTTGTATTTCTGTACATTGTCGGCAGTGCCAACCAGCGTGGAAAACATGGTGCCGAGTTCGCATTGCGCAGGCGCAACTTCATGGTGATGCAGCACCGGTTCAACACCTACGGATTTGAGTGTAGTCAGCATCTCAGCGCGCAGATCGGCCAGTGAATCCACGGGTTGAACGGGGAAATAGCCGCCTTTTGTCGGCGGGCGATGGCCCATATTACCGGCCTGGTAAGAACGGTCGGAATTTACGGGCAGTTCTTCGGAATCCAACTGGTGAAAGCTGTAATTGCCACCAGTTCTGAAACGCACATCGTCAAACACGAAGAACTCAAGTTCCGGACCGAAATATGCGGTGTCGCCGATGCCGGTATATTGCAGGTAGGCTTCAGCGCGGCGGGCGCAGGAGCGCGGATCGCGGCCATAGGGCTGTCCGGTTGAAGGTTCAACGATGTCGCAGAAAATAACCGCAGTGGGTTGTGCGGCAAACGGATCGATGAATGCCGATTTGGTATCTGGCATCAGGATCATGTCGGATTCATTGATAGCTTTCCAGCCCGCGATGGAGGAGCCGTCAAACATGATACCGTCTTCAAAGCTGGCCGCGTTGACCTGATCGGCCACATAGCAGGTATGCTGCCATTTGCCTTTGGGATCAGTAAAACGGAAATCCACGAACTGGATTTCGTTATCTTTTATCATCTTAAGTACGTCATTGGCGGACATTTTGGGCTCCCATTTTTAGATTTCTTATTGAAAACGTGCTGTTTATAGCAGCCGGGATAAGAATGTAAAGATCTGAAGCTTGCATTTTAATGATATTACGCTAACCAAGCCACATGACGATAAAATTCAATATTTTTCAGACCGATGGAGCGGCCCGCATCGGCGAAATCCATACCGCGCATGGAGTAATCCAGACACCTGCATTTATGCCGGTCGGCACGGCCGCGACTGTAAAGGGCATGTATCCCGAACAAGTTAAAGCCACCGGTGCGGATATTATTCTTGGAAATACCTATCATTTGATGCTCAGACCTACGGCTGAGCTTATCGCAAAACATGGCGGGCTGCATAAATTCATGAACTGGAATGGGCCAATTCTCACCGATTCTGGTGGATTTCAGGTCATGTCACTGGCCAAATTACGCAAAATTACTGAGAAGTCGGTGGTGTTCCAGTCACATCTGGATGGCACGACGTATGAGCTTTCACCCGAGCGCGCCATGGAAATCCAGCATCTCCTGGGTAGCGATATCACCATGGCGCTCGATGAATGCACGCCTTTTCCTGCCACAAAACAAGAAGCCGCAGAGTCCATGCGGCTTTCCATGCGCTGGGCGCGGCGTTCAAAAGATGCATTGAAGCCCCGTGAAGGCTATGCTCTGTTTGGCATTGTGCAGGGCAGCGTGTATCCAAAACTGCGCGAAGAATCCTGTAAAGCACTTATCGATATTAGCTTCGATGGCTATGCCATCGGTGGGCTGGCAGTCGGCGAAGGGCAAAAACTTATGTTCGAGGTGCTGGATTACACCATGCCGCACCTGCCGAAGGACAAACCGCGTTACCTGATGGGCGTAGGCAAGCCAGATGATATCATCGGCGCAGTGATGCGTGGCGTGGATATGTTCGATTGCGTGATTCCCACTCGCTCTGGCCGCAATGCACGAGCCTACACAAAAGACGGCGAATGGAACATCCGTAACCAGCGTTTCACCGACGATCCTAGGCCGTTGGAGGAAGACTGCCCCTGCCCAGCCTGTAAAAACTATAGCCGAGCCTATCTCAATCATTTATTCCGTGCCGATGAAATGCTGGGGCCGATGCTGCTGACCGCGCACAATCTTATATTTTATCAGCGGCTCATGCAGGGCCTGCGCAACGCCATATCACAAAATATGCTCAATGTGTTTGCTGAGAATTTTTTATTGCAATACCGCGAAAAAGAATCAGGCGATGCTTAATTGAAGTGATACGCCAAACCCACTCGCGTAGCCACCTCATTCGTGCGGCTGTTGGGTTCATAGAGCGAATTGATTACCGCGCTTTGCCCATAATTAAAATGATCGAAATCGACTGTCGTAAAAATTTCCGTTCTCGGAGCAAAATCATACCCAATTTTTGCGCCTGCTTTATACATGGTTGCACTACCAAGATCATATTTCACGCCATCGCTTTGCATTTGCGGGCTGAATGTGGCACCAACAGCACCATACAGCGAAAAAATCCAGCTGCTAAATGGTGAAAATTGTAACATGCTGCCGCCCAGTGCATCATAATTTTTATATTGTTCGACCTGTCCCTTCGCCAAATCACGGTTCCAGTAACGCACGCCTAATTCCGCATAAGGAATGATAAAAAAACTGCTGCCCAAAGCCATTCCCTGACCAATTTTTGTATCTGCATTCCATACTCTTTCATCGGTGGTGCCGCGAAGGGGTGTCGTGGGCGCCAGTAAATATGCGCCTTTATAGTTTGCATCACCGCTTAAAACGTCACCCTCCAGGGTCAGATATGTGTTCCTAGTACTTAAATAGCTGATTCCCGCGGCACCGGAAGCAATCCAGTCAAGTTCCCTATCGCCTAAATTACCGGTTTGTCCGGGTTCCTTATAATCATAACGTGTTGCACCTAATGCGGCCCAAATGGCATTATCGGCGCTGTGAATGCTTTGCACATCCGCTCGCGCCTGTATTGACCAACCTACCATTGTGCAAAGAGCAATAAATACAACGTAAAACACATGTTTCATGATTACCTCATCAAGGTTGGTGCAAGAACAATGCATCAAAGTTATATCAGATGCAAGTCACGGATCGATAGCCGGAATATTGAGGGTAAAAACAAAAGAACAGGATAGCGATTCAAAGGGTTGACAAAGCCATCTAAAACCGTATTGTCCCCAGTTCCGAAAGGCCAATATAAATCTTTGTGATCTGGTAGCTCAGTCGGTAGAGCACCTGACTTTTAATCAGGTTGTCGCGGGTTCGATTCCCGCCCAGATCACCATTTTTGAATTTATATTACTTAAGTACTTCCTTTAGAAACTTCTCAAAATCAGCCCAGGAGGCTTTGTCGGCTGCTGCATTATAAGCGGCGCCTTTGCTGTTGTCATTGCCAGCCGATGGGACTGCAAAAGCATGCACCGCGCCGGGGTATGAAATAAAGGTCATGTCCACGCCAGCCGTTTTCATTTCATCTTTATAAGCCTGTACTTCTGCTGGTGGTACAAATGGATCATCCGCGCCATGCATGGTCAACACGCGGCCATGAATATTTTTGGCATTTTCTGGACTTGGATTAGAGAGCCCGCCGTGAAACGTCGCCGTACCCACCAGCGGCACACCGCTACGCGCCAGCTCTAACGCTGCGGTTCCGCCAAAGCAATAACCCATCACCACAATTTTAGTTTTATCGACTTGCGGCATCGCCACGAGCTTATCATATGCCGCGCGCATATGTGCCTGAAGGAGTGGTCTGTCGCCCTTATATTTTCCTGTGAGTTTGCCCGCTTCATCTGCATTGGCAGGCCGTACGCCTTTGCCATAAACATCCACCGCAAATGCGACATAGCCTTCTTTGGCCAATTGCTCCGCCTTGCCTTCGGTAAATGGCGAAAGCCCCATCCAGTCATGCACGATGAGAATACCCGGCCGCGGCGTGGTAATAGCATCGTCATACGCCACATAGCCTTCCATGGTGGTGCCAGCGGCGGAATATTCCACGCGCTCGGTTTTGATAGCCGCAGAGGCGCTGCTGGCGATAAACATAGATAGCCCCACAATAGTGATGATTTTTTTTAACATAGGCACCTCCGTTAAAAAGCCATACTTAAATCTTTAAGTGTTTTATAATCCGTCAGATCCATGGTGATAGGCGTAATAGTAATGTAGCCATTTTCTAAAAAAGCAATATCGACATTGGGCTTTTCTGGGGTATTATCACGATCGCCGCCGAGCCAGTAATACGGCCTGCCTTTCTGATCAATGCGCCCATGCAGCGCAATATTCATGCGCCGTTTCCCCTGCGGACACACACGCACGCCCTTAACTTTAGCAGGGTTACAATTTGGAAAATTGAGGTTGATAAGCGTATCTCTCGGCCACCGGTTTTTGAGAAGCTTTCTGATAATATCGGGCGCAAATTTTTCCGCCGTCTGCCAGCTGGTATTATCACGATCATCCGTAAGTTGACTCAGCGCTATTGACGGCACGCCAAGCACTGTCCCCTCCATAGCCGCGGCAATCGTTCCCGAATAGGTAATGTCATCACCGACATTCGATCCGCAATTGACGCCCGAAAGCACCAGCGCGGGCTTGTTTTTCTTCATCACTTCCTGAATGCCAAGCAGCACGCAATCGGTGGGCGTGCCAGACACCGCATAACGCTTAGCCGCAATTTTGCGTAGCCGAACCGGCAGATGCAGTGTCAGCGAATGCGCTGCGCCGCTTTGTTCCTGCTCCGGAGCTACTACCCACACATCTTTGGAAAGTTTGGTAGCAATACGTTCAAGAACAGCAAGGCCAGGAGCATGAATACCGTCGTCATTGGAAAGTAAAACCCTCAACTTATTTTCTCCAGCCCGCCCATATATGGCCGGAGCGCTTCCGGAACGGTGATGCTGCCATTGGCATTTTGGTAATTTTCGATAATAGCGACCATGGTGCGGCCAATGGGTAAGCCGGAGCCGTTGAGCGTATGCACGAATAAATTTTCCTTACCGCGTTTAAAACGCGCTTTCATGCGCCTTGCCTGAAATGCGCCGCAATTGGAGCAGCTGGAAATTTCGCGATAGGCATTTTGTCCCGGCATCCAGACTTCGATGTCGTAGGTTTTTTCCGAGCCAAATCCCATATCGCCCGTGCACAAGAGCACCACACGGTAATGTAAGCCCAGTTTTTTTAAAATCGTTTCGGCTTGAGCAGTCATGCGTTCATGTTCATCCTTGGATTGTTCCGGTGTGGTAATGCTCACCATTTCGACTTTGGAGAATTGATGCTGGCGAATCATACCGCGCGTATCCTTGCCCGCTGCACCCGCTTCCGAACGAAAGCACGGCGTATAAGCCGTCATGCGCATGGGGAGTTTTTCTTCTTCCAGAATGGAATCAGCCACCAAATTGGTGAGCGGCACTTCCGCGGTCGGGATGAGCCAGAAATCATTGGTAGTTTTGAATAAATCTTCACCAAATTTTGGCAGCTGCCCCGTGCCATATACCGCATTATCACGCACCAAAAACGGCGGCACTACTTCGGTATATCCAGCATTGACATTCATATCGAGAAATAGCGAAGCCAGCGCCCGCTCCATCCGCGCCAACGCGCCTTTAAGCACCACAAACCGCGCGCCAGAGAGTTTCGCCGCACCATCAAAATCCATGAGGCTCAGCGCCGTGCCGAGTTCATCATGCAGCTTGGGTTTAAAATCCATTTTGGGCTTTTCGCCGACTTTGTGGACTTCTTTATTATACTTCTCATCCCCGCCAACCGGAACATCATCGGCAGGAATATTGGGGATGGTAGAGAGTAATATATCCAATGCTCCACCCGTACCGAGTTCCTTTTCCATGGCGGCAATAGTATCATTCGTGCGTTTGGATTCTTCCATGAGCACAGCCACATCTTCGCCCTTGCGTTTGGCCTCACCGATTTGTTTGGCAAAATTATTGCGCTTAGAAAGATATTCCTGCAGATCAGTTTGCTTTTTTCGTTTTTCCTCATCGAGTTTTAAAATCTCTGGCGATTGTGGCGGCAAGCCACGCTTTGCCATGGCGACATCAAACGTCTCCGGATTCTGGCGAATGGCCTTTATATCATGCATGGTCTTCGTCTTTCTTCACATTCCTGCACAGCAAAATCGATATTTCATAT
>Ga0206845_1130_pt1 | contig 20362 bp, 16 predicted proteins | sample Alteio_BWOrgCont_19_FD_152887 | JGI IMG/M metagenome (GOLD analysis project Ga0206845, IMG submission 152887) | Enriched cells from forest soil in Barre Woods Harvard Forest LTER site, Petersham, Massachusetts, United States -... | ecosystem: Environmental > Terrestrial > Soil > Temperate forest >...
GGTTGAGAGTGGTGGTGGAGTTGTTCGCCCCGTCAATCACCGTGACGGTGCCGCCGCCCTCGTTGGCTGTGTAGATTTGGTTGGTTACCGGGTTGACGGCCACGGCCACGGGGTCGGTCCCGGAGGGCCCGACGCTGACGGTGGTAGTTGCGTTGGTCGCACCGTCAATCACCGTGACGGTACTGCTCCCCTGATTGGCCACGTAGATTTTGTTCGTGACAGGATTGACGGCCTCGCTTCCGGGGGCGGTCCCGACGCTGACGGTGGTGGTTGCATTAGTCGCGCCGTCAATCACCGTGACGGTGTTGCTCCCCCGGTTGACGACGTAGATTTTGTTGGTGACGGGGTTGACGGCTACGGCGCTGGGGCCGGTCCCGACGCTGAAGCTGGCGGTCAGGGTTTGCGCCGGTGCGGGCGCAGCGCTCACCAGCAGCACAGCACATGCGAAGAGGGCAAGAGATAGCCAAACTCGATCACGGCGCATAAATGGAATCTCCTTTTGACCGCGACAACCGCGGAGTCCTCCCTCAAAGGACCCCTCCTAGGAATCCGGAATTGCGAAAATTCCTACTCTACTGAAGAAATCGTAAACGGCAGGCAAAACACGACAAGGGGGACAAAGAAATTTATAGCTGCCTCACGGGGGCTCGGAGTTTTTGAGCGACGCCACGCAGGTTCTCTGACGCTTGATTTTGTAACCGGAAACTTCACGAGGAGTGTTCTTCCTCAACAATTGGCGAAGCTGAAATTGAGAAGTTTGCGGATTTTTACGCGGGACCGCCGCACTGCCTTTCCATAGAGCTTAGGAAAGGCAGTGCAGGGAAGCCGCCGGATTTTCAGAACCCGAAATACCTGAGAGTTACGGTGGCAGTCTGCTCGTTATTGAGTATCAAGGCATAGAGAACAGCCCCTGAGCCCACGCCGTTGACTAGCGTTCCTACAGTGAGCTTGTCCCCAAAAATATCAAACGCCAGCGGTTGGCAAGGATTTGGACCGAGCGGGCTGTTGTAATCGTAACCGTAGTAGACGATGGACGTGCTCGCCGGAGTGGGCGCACCAACATCGTTGAGCATCAAGCCATAGGGGGTACTGGTGGTGCTGTAAGTTGCGAAATACGGAATGTAACCCCACGCGCTATCGTTGCTTGCGTCAAAGGTCTCCTTGTAGATCCCAGTGGTGCCGGCCTGATCGGGCACGAATTCGGCAGAGCGTATTAGATAATAGCCCCGGGACACGCCGGATGTGTTCTTCAGCGTCATCACAATCTTTGCTGCTGGAGTTCCGCCGGAGACTTTGGTGATCGTTTGGGTCAGTACAAAGGAGCCGTCCATCGGAGCGCGCTGGATCTTGACCTCCGTATCGCTTTGCGTGAGCGTGACCGGAGCGAGCCAGTTCCCGCTGTCGGCGAAGTTGTCATCGTAATACACCCCGCCTGTCTGGAGGACACAGACCCCGTAGCCTTCAATCGCACCGAGTTGGTCAAGCATTTCGACGCCCGCAGGACTCTCGAAATTGGCGAGAGTGCCGTTCGCAGTAACGCAGTAATTCATGTACGTGGCGCCGCTGCCGCTGGTGAACGGGTAGCTACACGCAGTGGTCGCGTCGGATTTGGCGCCCTTTGGCCTTCCAGATTGCGATTGGTCGGCGTTGGATGACACATCGCTCGCTGGTTTTTGTGGGCGAAGCATGTTGAGGTACTGATCCATCTTCTGAGCAGCATCATTTTGAGCCGCATCATTTTGAGCTCGAGCCGGCACTGCCAACACGAGCGCGAATGCGGCGAGAGACAGTAGAGAAACAGCCCTTGAATTCTTCACGTTTTTTCTCCTCGCAGATTTTTTTTTGTTCATCTTGCTCCTGGCTTAGGTGGCGCCGCTTACGAGCGAATCCCGAAAGTCGATGCGATTAAACCTCAAAACGGCAGATACCTGAGCGTTACTGTGGAAGTCTGATTTTTGTTCAGTATCAAGCCGTAGCTGTAGGCGCCCGCGCCATAGTTGTTGATCACCATTCCTGGAAAAAGGTGAGTTCCCTGCGTGTCCTGGGTTGTGGGGAGGCAAGGATCTGGGCCGTACTGGCTGCCGTACGCAAATCCCAAACTGAAGGCGAATGTGCTCGCAGGAACGGGCGCCCCGATGCTGTTGAGCATCAGGCCATACGGCGTGCTCGGCGTTGTGTATGTAGCGTTGGCCGGAATGTAACCCCACGCGCTGTCCTCGCTTCCGTCGTAGTTCTCATTCAGATTGCTCCCGCTAGCACCTTTATCGGGAAGGAAGCCCGCAAAGCGCGTCAGAATTGCCGTCTTCTCCGTGCCGGAAGTATTCTTCAGGACCATCACAACCTTGGCTTCCGGACTTGCGCCGGGGAGTTCGGTGATCGTCTGGGTCAGAAGATACAGGCCGTCACTGGTGCTTCGCTCGATTTCGATCTCTGTGGCGGTTTCCTTAACTTTGACCGGCGCCTTCCAGTTCCCGCTGCTGGCGTAGCCGTAGTCCCAATACTCCACATTGGTGCCGAGGTCACAGACCCCGTAGCCTTCCCAGGCATGATGCTGGTCAAGCATTTCGACGCCTGCGGGGCTCTGGAAATTGGCGAAGTTGCCGTTTACTGTCACGCAGTAATTCATGTACGTGGCTCCGCTGCCGCTGGTGTATTTGTAGCTGCAGGTTTCGGTAGCGTCGGCCATCAGGGTCTGCTCGTGTGGTGATGGCGTCTTGTTAGCGTCGGGTGACGGGTCGCTGGATACCTTTTGTGGATGATTCCTGTTGATGATCTGATCCACGCTGGTAACTCGAGCTGGGTCTTGAGCAGGAGTGGACCCAGCGAACAGGAGCGCGAACGAGCCGAGTGAAAGTAGGGCAGGGGTTCTGAAAGTGTTCTTCACCTGGTTTCTCCTTTTACAATGATTGCGAGCCTTCCGCGGGCTGGCCTTCAGCTATTGAGCTTCTATCTAGGGATATCGTAAACGACGAGCAAAAGACGACACCGGAACCCAGGCAGGTTCGGCGGTCCGGCGTTCTTAAAGGTGGGTTAGACCGTTTAAAAGGCTGAACAGGGCGCCTTTTCTCTAATGGTTGAACACAGCGTGGAGCGTTGTATGCGGAGTGATCTGGCTTAACGATTGGCGAAGCAGGGATGGAGCATTTGGGAGCTTGCTCTGCCAGTGATTCCAAAGTTCTGTTCTCTGTGCTTCTAGCCGCGCGGCTTCGTCAGTCCGTCCAACTCGCCGTAGGAGACTGGCAAGCGCTGTCCAAGTGCGGGAAATACAGGTGGCGTCGCGCAGATCGTCGTCTGGCTTTGATCCCCACGCCACAAGCTTTTCTAACAGTTGCTGATACATATCAATTGCCTTCTGCGTCTGGCCAGTTTCTGAGTAGTGGTCCGCTTGCGCTTGCAGAGCATGATAAGCATCGGACATAGGTTCGATTTTGGTCGCCGGGTACATGTGAGTGTCGCCCAGCAGTTGAAACGCCCGATCGATTCGTTGCTGCGCCTTCGCCGTGCTGCCCATCCAGCGTACTGGATAAGACGAAGCGGAAAGTAACTCAGCCTCAGCGCGTTGCGTGCTCGAATTGGCCTTGGCCTCTCGTATTCGGGCGATTGCCTGGTCGTACACAGACAGCGCCCTGCGGGGATCTCTGTGCCGCAGGACATTACCGGCCTCCAGCGCGTAATTCGCCTCCGCATATCGGCTGAGAAAATCGAGAGAATCTTTCTTAGTCAGTTCCTCAGCGATATCAATCGCTTTTTGAAAGGCGGCCAACGCCTCACTATTTCGGCCAAGGCTCGGCTCAGCATCGGCCCTACCCAGAATCATGCCGTTAATGTTTAGCGCGTTTCCCAGATTGATGAGCAGCGTGGCATGGCCCTCGGCCGCCTGCTGTTGTTGTAATTCCACGGCCTGATTCGAAGTCTTGAGCGCGCCGTCCAGGTCGCCCGACTGGCGAAGAGTATCCGCCAGCTCCCCATAAATGCTTCCCTCTGCGCTGTGCGCCCTTTGCACAGGCTGCGAAATCTCCAGCGCACGCCGACAGTATCGTATGGCGTCATCAAAGCGCCGGCAGCTCGCCGCGATATCGGCAACGTTAGAATAGAAGTAAACCATGCTGTAGATATCGCGAGGGCTGGCATTTCCGAGACTGAGAAATCGTTCGATGAGAGACGCGGCATCCTTTGCGTAAGCCAGAGACTCCTCGTGGCGGCTGTCGGCATCGGCCAGTATCATGCGATCGTGAGCGATTGTCGCGGCGATGAGCAGCGCCCGTCGGTTTTTCGGATCATCAGCAAGAATCGCGTCGACGAACTTGGATGCCTGGCTGAGGCTCTCCTTGGCCTCGGCAAACTGCCCGAGGTTTGGAGAAGTCGGATCCCCCTGCGCATGCGCCACGCGGACGTAGGCGTAGGCGATCTCGAGGGCGAGATCCTTATCGCCGTGAATGTCGCTGCTCAGCGAAGTCAGGTATTGCAGCGAATCGGAAACCATCTGCATTCTGACCTTCGTCGAGCCTGGCAACCCTCGGATGTCGTTATCGAGTTCGATAAATTTGTTTGCCAGTTGACGGACCTGGGCGAAACGCTGCTCGGCGATCTTTCGTTGTCGGTTCGCCACGTAGAGACCGATGGAAAGGCTGACAATTACAACCACAATGGCGGCGGTGGTTAGCGCCACCACGGTACGGTTGCGGCGCAGGAATTTGGCGGCGCGATAGGCGAGTGCGTCAGGTCGCGCGCTGATTGGTTCGTGCTTCAGGTAACGATGAAGATCGTCGGCAAACCCAGTCACTGACGCATACCGCTCCTGCGGATTCTTCTTCAGCGCTTTGACGATGATGGTGTCCAAGTCTCCGCGAAGCAGGCGCTGGAGCTTGTCGGGCGTAGTGGCCCGCCTTTCAGCTATGCTCTCCGCATTCGCGGATGACGTTGTCTCGGATGGCCGTAGCGGTTCGGTCTCCGTGATGGCCTTGACCAGATGCGCCGGCGAGTGCGGGCCTGGGCCAGCGGGATGCTGTCCGGTCAAGATCAAGTACAGCAGCACCGCCAGCGCATACACATCAGTTGCTGTCGTCACTGCTCCGCCGGTGACCTGTTCGGGCGCGGCAAACTGCGGAGTCAAGGCCCCACCGCCTTCCAGAGTAAGCTGTGTTGCGGACCCGGAGCTTCCTTCGTCCTCGAGCAACTTGGCAATCCCGAAATCTAGCAGCTTAACTTCACCGCCGGTGGTGACCAGCACGTTGGAAGGCTTAATATCCCGATGGACGATCAGATTGGCATGTGCGTGCGCCACTGCCGCTAACACATCCAGAAAGAGGCGGACGCGAGCCTCCACATCGAGCTTGTGCTCGTCGCAATACTGATCGATCGCTTCGCCATCGACGTATTCGAGGATGAGGTAAGGCTGGCCATCGGAGGAAACACCGGCATCGAGGAGGTCGGCAATGTGCGGATGCGTGAGCCGGCCGAGGATGCTGCCTTCGCGTTTGAATCGTTCTTCGGTCGCGCGCCCGGCGAGCGCAATGTTCACGAATTTCACGGCAGCTTGCCGTTCGAACCGGCCGTCGCTGCGACGCGCGAGCCAGACGCTGCCCATTCCGCCTTGGCCAATCTGCGAGATCAGTGTGTATGGGCCAAGCGTCTGGCCCGCAAGTCCGGTATTTGGCACCGCGAATTGCCTGTTCTCCAGAAAACCTTCCTGCGCCAGCACACGGTGTTCGCTTAGAAGTTCTGCCAACTGCGCAGCTAGAGCGGGATCTCGCTCACGCAGCGAGGACAGCCACTCACCACGCTCTTCGTCTGTCATAGCGAGCGCCCGATCCAGATAGGGACTCAGAACCTGCCACTGATCGGGGCTAAGTGTGGACATCGCGTTTCCTCAGAGCGATAAATCCGTGCGAAGTTTTCGGTGCAAATAAATGCGAGCTTTTTCCCAGTTCCGCTGCACCGTGCGCTCCGACACCCCACGCATGGCGGCAATTTCAGCAAAGGAGAATCCGCAGAAGAATTTCAAATCCACAACCTCGGCCAGAGCAGGGTCCACTCGAGCAAGCTCTTCGAGCGTCTCGCTGATGTTCTTGAGCTCCTGGTAATCTGCGGAGCCGTCCACGTCGTCGCGCAGTGAAGTAATCTCGAATTGACCACCTCGCTTTTGGGCTTGCCGGTTTCGAGCGTGGTCGATAATCAGCCCGCGCATTACTCGTGCTGCATAACCCATGAAGCGCGCACAGTCCGGGAATGACGGGCCCTCGCGTTCGGCCATGCCAAGATAGGCTTGGTGCAGCAGAGTGGTGGCGCTCAGTGTGACCGGGAGACTTTGCCTTGCCAGTTCGCGTTTGGCCAGCCGGTGCAACTCGGAGTAGAGCGTGGAGAAAAGAGCGTCCGCGGCCGAGCGGTCCCCTCGGTCGGCAGCGCCAATGAGCAACGTGACCGTGGAGAAATTAGCGCCAGACATACTTACACATCCGTGGTACGGGAAGTTGCGGGGTCCGTTGCGCCACAGCCTGTAATACTTCGTTTGAATAGTCAAGTTGAAAGCTGATCGATCAAGACAATCGAAGCGCATTGTTCTGAGGTGCCAAAAGCGGGTTGCAGATTCGCCGCGAATCGCACCAGCGAAAAATATTGTTGACTTCACCCGTGCATCTCCCCCATCCTATTAGTGCAATGATGAACCTTCGCCGGATGACAATCTGCATCGCGTGTTGTCAAAACTGTTGCGTACACGTGTCGTCCGCGCCGGGGGCCAGCTAGACCAGCATCCAATCTTAGCCGCTGAGTTCAAGCCCACCGCCAGACGACAATCTGGTAGGTGGGTTTTTTGTTTTTGGGGACATTATGCAAACTCGAGAGACGAAAGCGCAGAGAGTTGAGCGACTAAAGAAGTCGGTGAATCCCTGGGAGCGCCTCGCGGAAATCCGCCGCTTCGCCCGTGAAGGCTACGCCGCGATTCCGCCGGAATGGCTCGGCACATACTTCCGCTGGTGGGGCGTCTATCCGCAAGGAGACGGGGCCGGCGTCGTTGCTGGCAACGGCGGTGAAGGCAAAGCTGTGCCTTTTTTCATGGTGCGCATTCGCATCCCGAATGGTTTGCTTAGTTCGAACCAGCTTCGAACGGTTGCCGACCTCGCGGAGAAATATGGTTTCGGCGTCGCCGACCTTACCGTGCGTCAAAATATTCAGCTCCACTGGGTCACCATCGAAACCCTCCCCGATGTTCTCGACGGCCTCGAGCGTTGTGGCCTCTCTTCGCTGGCATCCTGTGGCGACGTTACCCGCAACATCACCGGCTGCCCGCTAGCCGGAGTGGATGCGGATGAAATCTGCGACGCTTCTCCGCTAGTCGAGCAAGCAACTCATCTGCTCGCCGGAAATCCCGATTTTTATAATCTCCCGCGCAAGTTCAAGATTTCCGTCACCGGCTGCCGCGCATGGTGCACCTACCCCGAGATTAACGATATCGGTCTCACCGCGATTGTCCGCAAACGCCGCACCGGCTCGGAAACCGGTTTTTCGATCCGCGTTGGTGGCGGCCTGTCAGCCCAGCCGCATCTGGCTGTGCGCTTGAACGCGTTTGTCGAATGGGCCCAGGTCCTTCCCGTAATCCGAGGCGTAGCGGAAATTTTCCGCGGTGCCGATATTCTGCGCGATAGCCGCGAACGCGCTCGCCTGAAGTTTTTGTTCCTCGAGCAGGGTTGGACCGCGGATCGATTTCAGCAGGAACTGGAAAATCGCATCGGCTTCCGCCTGGAACCAGCCGAGCCGGAGGAGTTGCCCGCCGATCTCTACCGCGATCACACCGGCATTCATCCGCAGAAGCAACATGGCTTCTCGTACGTTGGGGCCACCGTGCTACGCGGCAGGATCGACCCGAAACAAATGCGCGCAGCGGCGGATTTAGCCGATCGCTTCGCTTCAGGTGAGTTGCGAACCACCAGCATGCAGAATCTTCTGGTCGTCAACGTCCCCGACAGATCGGCGAACGTGCTGGCCGATGGGCTGGATTCCATCGGCTTGCGCGTAGCCGCATCTTCGTTCCGCCGCGGCGCGGTCGCCTGCACTGGTACCGAATTCTGCAAGCTCGCAATCACCGAGACGAAAGCTTTCTCGCGTTGGCTGGTGGAAGAGATGGAAGAGCGCCTCCCAGGCTTTGATCAACATTTGAAGCTGCACGTCACGGGATGCCCCAACAGTTGCGGCCAACATTGGATTGCAGACATCGGTATCGAAGGTAAAAAGCAAAAGGTGAACGGAGAACTTGTCGATGCCTACTATTTCTGTGTCGGAGGCGCCTTGGGTCAACTCGCCTCCATCGCCCGGCCCATCGGCTACCGCTGCCCGGCCGGCGATGTTCCAGCAGCACTCGAACGGCTGCTTCAAGCTTATTTGGAACTTCGGCGACGCGACGAAAACCTCGGTCAGTTTTTCGCGCGACACACCCACGAGACCCTGCGCAATTTTCTCGCGGGGCAGGAAGTAGAAGCAGTCGGTCGTGACGTTTCTCCCGGCCGCGTTCCTCACGGAATCGAAGGCTAAACGATGAACGCCACCACAAAAATTGCCTCAAGAATGCGAGTCGCCCGATTCGCGACACATCTGGCGCAGCGCTCGAACTCTGTCTGTGTATGTTGTCGCGCGTGTTGTCGGTGTTGTCGCGAGGAAACATCGCGTGCCGAACGGAGTGAGTCGGGATAGAAAATCACCCGCCGCATACTCTGACCGCCCGCGATGCTGCAAATCGCGGGCTTTTTTATTTTGGGGCGAGTAGTTACTCATCAGCCGGAAAAAGGGAGACCTTATGTTCGCGACCGAAGATAGAACTCCGACCGTGACCCGCAAGGGTATTGATTTAGCGCAAGAAATTCAACTTCGCCAGGACGAGGCCGAGCGCTCTTCGCCGGAAGAACTGCTGCGGTGGGCTGCTGACCGTTTCGGCTCCCGCTTAGCTGTGTCCTCGAGTTTTGGCGTCGAAGCAGTTGTACTGATCGACATCGCAGCACGAGCCATCAAGAATTTGCGCGTGTTCACACTGGACACTGATTTCCTGTTTGGCGAAACCCACGATCTGATTGAACAGGTTCAGCAGAAGTATGGCATTCGAGTCGAACGCGTGCGTCCCTTGCTCTCTCCCCCAGAACAAGCGGCGCAGTTCGGCGAAGCCCTCTGGAAACGTGATCCCAATTTATGCTGCAAGATTCGAAAGGTTGATCCGCTAAAAGCGAAAGCAGCGGAATTGGATGCCTGGGTCACGGGAATTCGCCGCGATCAAACTTCCGCCCGCGCCACCGCAAAAAAACTCGAATGGGACGCTCACTTTGGTTTGGTCAAAATAAATCCGCTTCTGGATTGGACTTTCGCGCAAGCCTGGCAATACCTCCGGCTGCATGACTTGCCCTACAACCGCCTGCACGACCGCGGCTACCAAAGTGTCGGTTGCACCCACTGCACGCGTCCCGTTCAACTAGGCGAAGATCCGCGCGCGGGGCGTTGGGCCGGATTCCACAAGAGTGAGTGCGGTCTGCACGCAAAGGAGTAAGCAAATGTCTCTCTTTCCCATGTTCTTGAAGTTGCAGAATCGCCCGTGCCTCGTGGTTGGTGCCGGCGCAATCGGTGAAGGCAAGATCCAACGCTTGCTCGAAGCCGGCGCTCTCGTGTGTCTCGTGGCCCCGCGCGCAACGCAACGGCTGCGGGAATTGGCCGCCACCGGTGCGATCACCTGGCTGAAGCGAAAGTTCAAGCCGGCCGATCTTGACGGCAAGTCCCTAGTAATCGCTGCCACCTCGTCGCCCTCCGTCAACGAACTCGTATTCCGCGAATCGCAGAAAAGGCAAGTGCTCTGCAATGCCGTGGATGATCCACCGCACTGCGACTTCTTTTACGGAGCGGTCGTTCGCCGCGGCGACTTACAAATCGCCATATCAACGAACGGAAAAAGTCCTGCCTTCGCGCAAAGGCTGCGTGAGCTTCTTGAACAGCAGTTCGGCCCAGAGTTCGCCGAAAAAGTAGACGACCTCGGAGCCGCGCGCGCGAAACTCTTCCGCTCGAAGATGGAGCCCACGCTTCGGAAACAGCTCCTGCACAGAATGGCCCGGCAACTTTCATTAGGTGGTGCGAAATGAACCCAATCGTTTATCTAGTTGGCGCCGGCCCCGGCGACCCCGACCTGTTAACCCTGAAAGCGCTGCGCTTGTTGCAGCGTGCCGACGTCGTGTTGCACGACGACTTGGTCTCGCCAGAAATTCTGCAACTCGTTCATCCCGCCGCGCTGATTCAAAACGTAGGGAAGCGTTGCGGCCGAAAGCGGATCACGCAAGAGGAAATTCACACTCGTATGATCGACGCCGCTCAAAAGGGACAGACGGTAGTTCGCCTACAAGGCGGCGACCCATCTCTCTTCGGTCGCACAGGTGAAGAAATGAAAGCGCTCCGCGAAGCCGGAATCGATTTCGAAGTTGTGCCGGGAATCACGGCAGCATTCGCAGCTGCGGCATCTGCAAAAATCTCTTTGACAGAAAGAAATCTCGCCTCGAAGGTGATCTTTCTCACCGCTCATACCTGCCACAAAGATGCCGTCGCAGAGTTCGAATCCGGCATTTCCTCCGGCGCAACTCTCGCGATTTACATGCCCGGCCAGGACTACGCCAGTCTGCAGGAAAAGCTTCTGAAGAGCGGCGCAGACCCCGCAACACCTTGCATCATCACGTCTCGGGTATCCATGCCTGACGAGGATTCTTACTCGACCATTATCGGAGAGCTTGCTTGTGCTCCTCGCGCGATAGCTCCCTCAATCCTTCTGGTCGCCCGGTGTGCGCTCCCAAACAGATTCCAACGCACAACGATTCACCGAATAATTCTTCAGAGCAATTGTGCAAGGTAAACGCGTGAGGCCGCGCTTTACTCCGGAGCTCCTGGAATCTCCGCAGCGATGGCTGCCTGCTGCCGCCAGGCATCGGGCGACGAAAGGTTGCGTCGTAGTAGCGCAGGATCAAGCTCGTGTTCCCATCGCGCCACCACTAGCGTAGCCACGCCGTTCCCCAACATATTCACTGTTGCCCGAAACATACTCATGAAACGATCGATCCCCAGAATCAAAGCCATTCCGGCTACCGGGATTGTCGGGATCACCATCAATGTTCCCACCAACGCGATAAATGCCGCGCCCTGCACGCCCGATGCTCCCTTCGAGGTCAAGACCGCCACCGCGAAAAGCGTAAGCTGCTGCCCCAGCGTCAAATGAATCCCCGTAGCCTCCGCCACGAACAGCGCCGCCAGCGTCATGTATAGGCTGCTGCCATCGGTATTGAACGTGTAGCCCGTGGGTACCACCAGCCCCACTAGCGCCTTGGAACATCCCAGCTGTTCCATCTTTTCCATCAGCGTTGGAAGCGCCGGTTCCGAAGAGCTGGTCGCCAAAGTAAGGATGATCTCCTCCTTAATATAGAGGAGATATTTGATGATGCTGAATCCCGCCATCCAGGCGATACCGCCCATCACGATTAGTACGAAAAGGATGCACGTAATCCAGAACGTGGCCACGAGCTTTACCAGCGGGCCCAATGACGAAATTCCATACGCGCCGATTGTGAAAGCCATCGCGCCAAACGCGCCAATCGGAGCAAACTTCATCACGATGTTGATCACGCCAAACACTCCCCGCATAAGCGATTCCAGGAAGTCCAGCAGTGGCCTACTCCGGCTCCCCATAGCCGACAGCGCAAGGCCGAACAAAATCGAGACCAGCACAACCTGCAAAATATCTCCCTTCGCGAACGCATCTACAACCGTCGTGGGAATAATGTGCATGATAAAGTCGGTTACGGTTTGCGCTTTGGCCGCGCCCGCATAATTGGCTACCGCCTTAGCATCCAGCGTCGCGGGATTCACGTTGAATCCGGCGCCGGTATGCACCACATTGCCCACGATCATCCCCACCAGCAAAGCCAGCGTGGACACGATCTCGAAATACAAAAGAGCCTTGCCCCCCACCCGGCCCACCTTCTTCATATCCTGCATACTGGCTATGCCCGTAACCACCGTGCAAAAAATCACCAGCGTGATGATCATGCTGATCAGCCGTATGAAGGCGTCGCCTAATGGCTTCATCGCCACTGCGGTGTGTGGCCGGAAGTACCCCAGCACGATTGCGATAGCAATCCCCAGCAAAACCTGTCCCCACAAGCTTCGGTAGAACGGTTTTTTGCTCGGGTTACGGATCGCCTTCTCGGATGTCGAGGAAGGCGGCATATGACCGGATGTCCCCATTGGCCAATTCTCCTTCAACTGAAAGTTCGCTGGATATTTTGATTCCGCCAATCACCGTGGGCATTCCGGAATATAGCTAGCCCGGGCGCCTGGCGGCAGGCGAAGCACCTTCGCTAAATCAGGAATGGTCGGCGTACGTTTCGGCTAACTGGCCGCGGAGTCTATCACATTCGCGGCGGCAAAGTGCTGGCTACAACTCTCTTGTGTCCCCGTCTGGCCGCAAATCTCGGCGCGAAATTTAGCAAGCCTCAGTGCCATTTTTCAGAATCGCTGAAGTCGGGGCAGAGGCTGCGGCCTACTCCTTCAGGTCATGGGGCGAAGGATTTTCGAACGCCCGTTCCGCGCTAAAATCACCCGGGCACCGTAGTACTCATATTACTTTTGGAATCGCGCTTATCGCTTTAATCGCAAATCCGAAACATTTTTGTAACCTTCACGAGGTATGGTCCTTCGTATGCTCTGCAATACAACGCGCATTCCTTTTGGCGCAAGGACAGCATTGAAAGTCCAATATAATCTAAGGATAATGCCCCAGTTCTTCGGCAATCTGTTGCGAGCCCTACGTGAACGGCGCGGCACGGACATGTCTTTTATGTGCCGCCACCTTCTCTCCGAGCGCGGCGAGGCTTCGCAGACAGCGCTCGCGCAGGAAATCATCATTGCCTACAAGGCGATGAACGACGAGCAGCGCCTGAAGTTCTTCGAAATGCTCTCCCGCGACTTTGAGCCGGACCGTGCCACCATCGTACGCGCGGCCGCTGATTATCAAAGCGCTCCAGGCCCAAAAACGCTGGCCGCCCTATCCGCAGCAGTAGAATCTCCGCGCCAGGAACTCTTCCGCCGTATCAATACCGCTCCACGCGGCACCGAAACTTTGGTCACGCTGCGTGAGCATGTCTTGGCCGCCAACAAAAAGAACTTCGCGGCGTTAGATCTCGACCTCAGACATTTATTCAGGTCCTGGTTCAACCGCGGTTTTTTGCGCCTCGAACGCATCAGTTGGCACACTTCCGCCCTAATCTTGGAAAAGCTTATCGCCTATGAATCGGTGCACGAAATCAATGGCTGGCCCGACCTTCATCGCCGTCTCGAGGCCGATCGGCGCTGCTTTGCCTTCTTTCATCCCGCGCTGGTTGAAGAGCCCATCATCTTCGTAGAAGTCGCGCTATCGAAGGGCTTGACCGGCGACCTCGAGCCTTTGCTCGGTATCCAGAGTCCCGTTCTTCCTCCCAATACGGTCGACGCCGCCATCTTTTATTCCATTAACAACTGTTTGCGCGGCTTGCGAGGCGTTCCCTTTGGAAACTTCTTGATCAAACAAGTGGTGGCCGAACTAGCCGCTGAGTTTCCCAATATTCAGATCTACGGCACTCTCTCGCCGCTACCCAACTTCGTGCAGGCGCTCCGGGATCAGCAAAACGAAGAAGGCTTTACGCACGATCGCTTGTTGCGCCTGCTGGCCGATCACGCCCGCGATCTCGCTGCCGCAGCACGCCGGCGCGACCCGGTCGAGGCTTTGTTCCATCTGTTGGAAAAACCCGTCGAGCATCGAGACGTTCTAGCCAAGCCTCTTGAGCGCCTCGCCCTCGCCTATCTCACTCAGGCGCGCCAGAATGGCAAGCTCTACGATCCCGTCGCTACTTTTCACCTTTCAAATGGAGCGCGCCTCGAGAGGATCAACACCTTCGGAAACCTGCGCCCATACGGCTTGCAAGCTTCCTTCGGAGTAACCGTCAACTACCGTTACCTGCCCGATGAGCTTGAGGAGAATCACGAGCGCTTCGTGAGAGGAGAAATCCAGGTTGCCGCCGATCTGCTCGATGATTACAGGGCAGTAGGGAAGGCCTGGCAGCGCTCCACAGCGGCAGCCCGCACGCCATTCGTCTCCCGGCCCAAAAAGACCGCAACAAATCCGCGCTAACCTGCCCGCGTCACGGAAAAAGGTTTAAATGTAGCGCCGCGGACTTTAGCGCGGCAGCAGTTTCAGCGGAAACCGTATAGACGATGCCCCACGCGTCCTAAAAAGACCGCGGTAAATTCGTGCTAGCGCCGCCCTCGCAAGCGAACTCTGTTTGTCGAATCCTGCCCGCGAGCAGCACGTTCAGAAATCCAATCATCCGTAAATGCAAAGTCCGCCCGAACACCGGGCGGACTTTGTGATTTTTATGCTGCCTGTGTTGTTAAGTGCGGCCGTACCTTCGCCCGCACAGCTTTCGCTATGCGACGCCTTTTACTGGTGTCCCCGTCGCCTCCATAGCCGCGGCAGTCTGCTCCGATTTCCGGACCACCTTCGCCGCCAGAGGTTTCAGCCACAGCAATGCCATGAACGCCGCCAGCAGATCGCAAATAATCATGGCCCAGAACACCTTCGACCACGATCCCGTTTTCTGAAACAGCCACGCTGCGCCGGGCCCCGCAAACGCTGCCGCAACGCCCTTGGCCGTGTACACGATCCCATAATTCGTCGTTGCCCATTTGTTTCCGTACAAGTCGCCGGTTATCGAGGGGAACAATGAGAAAATATTGCCCCACGCGAAGAAGCAAAGGCCCGACAACGCAACGAACCAGACAGGTCGATTGATCAATTGCAGCAAAGCCCAGACCGCGATCGCTTCCAGTACGAACGCGATGAATATCGAGTTCTCGCGGCCGATGTTATCGGAAACCCATCCCCAGAACGGCCTTGTTAACCCGTTCAGCAGCCGGTCGACCGTGATCGCCATTACCAACGCGGTCATGCCGAAAGCCACCACCACTTTGTCCACGTGGTACGACGACGCCATCGGGTTCAGCTGTGCAGTGACTACTAAGCCGCCGAACGCCAGCATCGTCATCATCAGATAGATCACGTAGAAAGACGGCTGTCGCAACATCTCCCACGGCGTCATGTCCACCGCCGAGGTGTTCACCTTTCCTCTGATCTTTGCTTGTTTCTCTTTCCAGTTAGGTGGAGTCCAACCTTCAGGTGGTCGCGCCAGGAACAGCGAAGAAGCTAGCACCACCACTCCCTGGATAATCCCCCACACAATGAAAGTGTGCTGATACCCTGAAACTTTCAGCATGTCGGCAATCGGTGCGATCGTTGTCGCTGTGCCGATGCCGAAAGCTCCGGCAGTCAGCCCCACGCAAAGACCGCGGTGGTCCGGGAACCATTTCAGCGCGTTTCCGATTGCTCCGCCGTAAACGATCCCGGCGCCAATGCCGCCGACCCCGTACCAAAAATACAAGCCGTTGATCGACTGCGCGTAGCCTGAGCCGACCCATCCTAATCCAACTAGGATCGACCCGAACCCCAGCATGAATCGGGGGCCGATTTTATCCACCAGGTATCCTTCGAACGGTACAAGCCACGTCTCTAGTGCCACGAACAATGTGAACGTCCATTGCACAGCCACCAGCGAGACGCCCAAATGAGCTTGTATCGGTTTGGTGAAAAGGGTCCAGGCATATTGAAGGTTCGCGATCGCCATCATCGCTACGATCCCTGCAATTAGTTGAATCCATCGGTTTGGAATACGGGAAGGGTGAATCAGTGAAGCTGGAGTTACTGGAGTGCTTGGAGAAGCAGCCATAGGCATACCTCCGTGAGCTTGAGCTAGTCTTTAAAAACGTATTGCCAGTTCAATCTTTTCCGCACAATTGTCACAAGTCCCCCGCGCGCCCTCATGACCGAAAAAAACTTGCCACCGGGAAGTTTGATATACTGGTCCACTAATCGAACCAGTTGCGGACGGGAATCTAACAGGCTGGCACTAGCGTGTCAAGAGTCTTGCTAGTACTCGAAATTGCCATCTTGTTATGCGCCGCCGCCCGTTATACCGCCAGATAATAATTTAGGATCAACTAAGGCCGAGAGCTATGCCCCTAGACGAAAGTGTGCGGACGCAAATCGAAACGTACGTGACTCACCTCAACGGCCTAATTCGCCGCGGACGCGAACTTAGAGTTAAGTTGGCTGCCGATGAGTCTGACCCCGAGACAATGGCGGCAACTCGCACTTGGCAGGAAGACTGCGGCGTCACCATCAATCAACTTTCCGGCGGCAGCAAATCGCATTGGCTGGCTCAATCCTTTAGCAGCGCATTTCTAATGCGCGCAGCCGACGGACGCGCCGCACAAGGAGCGCCGCCCACCGAGATCGTCAACCGCTTGATCAACGTTCTCGAACAAGCCATCGCTACTCTCTCCGCAATGGAAGATACCTCGGGCGCGTCTGAATTTTCGCCTGCATCTGCATTAGCGCAAGCGCCTGCTCCTCGCCGGTTCGAGTTCGTTCACAACGCCGAAATCCGTCCTGTACTCGAACAAGCCTACGCAGATAGCAAGCATGCGCTCGAGCAGGCGGACTACGGCCTCGCGCTGCAAACGTCTTGTGGAATCCTGGAGGCCATCGTCACCGACGCGCTGGAATTCACAGGCGCGGATGCGTTAGCCGCAAAAGGTGCGCCCGCCGGGAAAATTGCGGATTGGTCGTTCCATACGCGCCTCACCGTCGCAGAGAAAGTCGGACTCATTCGCGGCGGTTGCGCCCGATTGCCCGCAATCGCGCGCTCTTATCGCGATCACGCTGACGGTGACGGCGCGAGCCCCTCAAATGCGAACGTTTCAGAGCGCGATGCGCGTGTAACCGGCCAGGTTCTCCACGTCATCATGCGAGACCTATATCCCACTCGCTAGAACCGCACTGAATCTTTTTTGGTTTTGAGTCCGCGCGAATCGAAGGATTAATCTTCCAAATCTTGCCGAAAGGTCGGCTGCGAAGGATTCACGCTGCCATCAATGACCGCCACCAGCAGGTTTCCAAACGCGTTTCTCGCCTCTTCCAACGAGCCGTACCCGCGTTCCCGCTGCAGCGCTCCACTCTCCGAGTAAATCAGGGTGAAGTAACGTCCCGATGCGTACTGAAGCTCGAGCAATTTGTTCGGCATGTCGGGATCGCCTTCCTGTCCCAACACGTCCATCAGCGCTACCGTCCACTGCACGCCCTTCGGGTCTTTAACGACCTCGCGCTCGATGTACTGCCATTCATCCATGCTCCAAAGCGGCATATTTATTCCAGCAGTTGATGGAGTGCTCGCGCCACCTGCGACCCGGTGAATGGTTTGGGGACCAGCAAGGTTTTCTGCGCTTTCCGGGAACGCAGGCTCGCGTCAGCCGCCTCCGGTGTGTCGCTGATGATTACGATGGGGATTTCGGTGTGCTCCGCATTCTGGCGCACTGCGTCGAAGAGCGCTTCGCTCATGTCGTAAGAAGAACAATCGAGCACCAGCGCGTCCGCGTGTTGCTCTCGAATCATTTCATTAACGGTGGCCGTGTAACCGGACGCAAATACTTCGTAGCCGTTGTCTCGCAGGGCGAACGCCAGAAGCTCGGCAATCTCCGGCGTGTCGTCGATCAGCAGTATCCGGCGCGAAGCCACTCTACTTCTTGCCGACGTTTCCGGTGCCGGGCAGCCTCTTCTTCTTGCCTTCCGAAGGCTCCAGGTCCATCACCCAGATTCGCCCGCCCGCCGTGTAGTAAGCGCGGTGGTCGTTCTCCACCATCCCGCCCCACGCTTCCAGCGTGCGCATCGCGAACGTGACTCCCTCGAAGTTGTTGCGCGCGTGATTCAGCACTTCGTTGGTGTGCCAGTTGTCCGTCAGGATCGCGTCGCCACCGTGCACGCGCAACACCGTGTAGTATTTGTCGAACGCCGCTTCGTCTCTTACGTCGCGCGTCGATCCGCGTTTCTTTCCTTCACTGACGATGTAGCTTTCCTGCGCTTCGGGAGCCGCAGGCGGTACTGTCGCTTTAGTGTTCATAGAGTTTCCGCCACGGCCTCGGCTTCTGCTGCCGCCGACATATTTACCAGGTTTTTCGCATCCGCTGCCTGAATCAAAGCCTCCGGCAATTCCACACCCATCATGCGCCATTGCTCGTTGGCAAACTTCTGCAGCTTGGCAATGTGCTCCGCATGCAGGTGACCGAAGCGCCCTTGCAGCTTCAAGTACTCCGATACCGGGCGCATCGTCTGCGGGCGGAAGCTGTAATCGTACGACCGCTTCTCCGGGTTCCATTCCCACATCGGATACAGTCCGCACTCAACCACCAGTCGGCCCAGATCGATCGACCGCGGCGTCTCGTACACGAAGCCCTTCTGGCACGGCGTGTACACCATCAGATACGAAGCGCCCTTGTTGTTCAGCCCCTTGCGTACTTTGTTCATCAAGTCGATGGGATAGCCCACGCTTGCCGTGGCCACGTAGCAGTGCGGATGCCCAGCCGCCATCATGCGCGCCAGGTCTTTGGGGAACAGCGTCTTGCCCTCCGGAACTTCCGGTCCTGGAGGCGAAAAAGTCGTCATGCCGCCATAAGGTGTGCGCGACGACGCCTGAATTCCGGTATTCGCATACTGCTCGTTGTCGTAACAAATAATCAGGCAGTCATGATTGCGATACAGCGCTCCTGAAATCGACGCCAAGCCAATGTCCGAAGCGCTCCCGTCGCCCGCTTCGCAAATAATGTTCGGAAACTTGCCCTTCCACTTGCCTTTGCGGATCATCGCTTCATACGCCGCCGCCACGCCTGCGGTGAAGCTGCCCGCGCTGCCAATCTGCGTATGCGCCCACGGCACATTGTAGGGCGTGCACAAGTACGAGCTGTTCGCCACGTACATGCAGCCCGTCGGCCCCACCAGAATCGTGTTATCGCCTGCCGCTTTGCTCGTCATGCGGTACTGAATGGAAGGCCCGCATCCGGCACACGTTCGGTGCCCGGGCACAAACGGCTCCGAAGAGGGCAATTCCGGATTAAAGAATCGCGCCCCTTGGTTCGGGCTGGTAAGAATCGGCAGTAGCTGGCGCTGAACTTCGATGGTTGGCATGTCATTTCCTCCAAATGTCGTTTTATGGCCCTTCGGTGCCGCCAAAAATTACTCTCTAATGTTCGAATCCCACCCAATGCGTGCGCTTCTCGATCTTGCCGCGCTTCTGCACTTCCAACATTTTCTCGGTCATCCAGTAAAATTCTTTCAGCACGATAGCCTCGCCGCCCATTCCAGCCATGAACGAGAACACCAGCGGCTTGTGGTGGCTTTCGTAGAGGGCTGCGCAGACCTCCGAATACAACACGCCGCCGCTGCTCGGGCTGCCGAGACCCATATTGGTCTCGATCACGCCAACCACTTTGAACTTGCTCAACACTTCCCGCACTCGGTCCGTCGGATACGGCCTGATCGTCCGCAGCCGCACCATGCCCACCTTCATCCCCCGGTCGCGCATATGCTGAATCGCAAACTTCGCGGTGACCGCATGTGCGCCCTGTAAAAAGAACACCACGTCCGCCCCGTCGGTCATGAACTCCTCGACCCACGGATCGTACTTTCGTCCGAATATCTTTGCGAACTCCTCGTGCACCTGCTCGATCACCGGCATCGATTCTTCCATCGCGCGCGCCCGTTCCAACTGCAGCGGTGGCCCTTGCTCCGGCATGATCTGCGGTCCGTGTGACACCGGATGCCGCGGATCGAGCGGGTAAGGATGCTTGTAAGGCGGCAGGAATTCCTTCACCTGCCCGGTGTCAGGCAATTCCACGTCCCCTGTGATGTGCGAGACGAAGAACCCATCTTGGCAGACCATTTGAGGCAACAGAACCCGCGGGTCTTCACCGATGCGATAAGCGATCAAGTGATTGTCGAACGCTTCCTGCGCGTCGCAGGACCAGCCCATTATCCAGCCCATGTCGCGAGTTGAAAGCGCATCCGTGTGCTCGGACCCGAAATCTCCAGGAGGATCGAGCGTGCGGTCGGCGATCATCATCTGCACCGGCATGCGGCTTCCCGAGATCGGCGAATAAAGCTCGTAGGCAAACTGCACGCCCACGCCCGAGCTGCCGGTAAACACGCGCGCGCCGCTCGATGACGCCCCGTGCGAGATGCTTAATTGCGAGTGCTCGCTATCCGCCACGATGTACTCGGCGTCGAGTTCTCCGTTCGCCACCATTTGTGCCAGCGCCATCATCGTCGCGGTGTAAGGCCGTATCGGATATGCCGCGATCACGTCAACGTCTGCGTACTTGGCAGCCTGCGCCGATGCCACGCAGCCATTGATCCGCACCATCCTCTTTTTTACAT
>Ga0206845_1131_pt1 | contig 20254 bp, 15 predicted proteins | sample Alteio_BWOrgCont_19_FD_152887 | JGI IMG/M metagenome (GOLD analysis project Ga0206845, IMG submission 152887) | Enriched cells from forest soil in Barre Woods Harvard Forest LTER site, Petersham, Massachusetts, United States -... | ecosystem: Environmental > Terrestrial > Soil > Temperate forest >...
GCCGTTGACCCATGCGAGTTGGGTAATGGTCTCGAGACGCGGATTGCGATAGTCGGCGCGAGGCACCGACACCGGTGGATTGGGCAGCCGGGCGACGGAAGACGAAACGTCGCGGAGAGAGAACTCTGTCAGTTTTCCCGTGCTGTCCATGCGCAGGATAACCGGGATTGCGTCCAGGCCGCGTCCGCGCGAAACCGAGATATAGATATTCTTCGATATCGGATTTACTTTGATGTCGTCGATCAAAAGCTGATTGGGCTCCACGCCGAGCAGGGCGGCGATCTTTCGATCGATACCTTTGATGTCGACCGGTGAAGCCGCTGCCATCGGAGTAGTGTCGCCGGTCTCGACCGCAACGACAGCGCCGCCGACGGAGTCGCCGATTAAGAGGAGGCCTTGCGGGCCGAAGGCGAGTGCTCCGACAGATTTGAGTTCGACGCCGGAGGCTAGTTGGGACACGGCCAACGCCGCGAGAGCGAGGCGAAACATCCCCTCCAGATTAACGCGAATTGTTAGACTGGCGGCCTATGAGTAGTTCTCTTTTCACCGATTTGATTGAACCTCCTTACTATGCCGTGATCTTTTCTTCAATGCGAACCTCCGCAGACAACGAGTATGAAGCGACGGCGGAACGGATGGCCGAACTGGCCGCGGGAATGAACGGTTATCTCGGGATTGAGAGCGCGCGCGGAGCGGATGGTTTTGGTATTACCGTGTCGTACTGGCGCGATGAGTCATCCATCGCCGCGTGGCGCAATTATGCGGAACATGTTGTCGCGCAGGAACGCGGTAAACGGGCGTGGTATCAGCATTACGAACTCCGGATCGCGCGGGTGGAACGTTCGTATAGCGGCCCCGAAGGGCGCTGATCAGTTTTCAGTCATTGCAGTTCGTTCGTCTTCTTAAAATTTGGGGCGCCCCATGCCTGATGTCGTTCAGACCGCCGCCGTTTTGGTGTCCCGGACGATACCGGGAGCGCATAATACCTGCTTACGCCTGCAGGCCCATTGTTTCGACGTTATGCCACACGGAGCCTCGAGGAATCGCGTGGTTTAGTGCCCCCGTACGCCAATGGGTGCGACGAGGTTCTTTCGATTTGAAAGTTAGCATGCGTTTTTGGCGTTGCGTCCAGTCGCGTTGAGAGCACTCCGGCAAGTGATAGAGAACACAGCGGAGAACCTGTCCAAAAATATTTCTCAGACTTGTGATCGTAAAAATTTACCGACCTTTTGCTGCTGCACGGGCGGGTTGCGACCCTGTTCCAGAGCCCTTGCGGCTCCCAACCCCGACGCTTGGACCATTTCCTTCGTGAGCCAGCCGTTCGTTGCGATGATTGCGGTGTGGCCGATTGAAAGTTTTCGGATGCGAGTCCCGCCGGGGGCGCCGGGCAATTTCAAGTGGGCAGTGCGACTAATCTGATCGCTCTGCCGCTTTTGCGTAATTGGTCGAATCGCAGAGAGCCAGAATCTGGCCGGCGACGGTGTCATAGCCATCGAGATCGCTCGGTTTCGTCAGGAACAATTCCGGCAGATGACCGTCCTTCTTCATCTGACGTTGAGCGCTCTGGTCGGCGAACACGGCTGTCGGGACCGACCTGAATGACGGATTCGATTTTAATACCTTCAATACCTCGGTACCGTCGATGCGGGGCAGGCCGATGTCCAGCACGATCGCGCATGGCAGTAACTTCGCTCCATGCAGAAATGAGAGAGCCGATTCTCCATCATCGACCGACGACAGAAGGACCCCGTCGCTCTGCTTGCGAATGGCTTCCCCGAGCAGGAAAACATCGGCTGGATTGTCTTCGACATACAGAATCTCGGTTCGCATTGTAGTCCTCGACTGAACTTCTCACTAAATAAACCCGATTCGTATTTACGAGTTGCCACGAGCAATCCCCATGCCATTTAAGTCTACGATGTGCGGCGGATCGTGATATTGTAATCGTCGATTCCGGTTCCCTTTTATGGCCAGAGTGAAACGCCACCCCGTGATCTGTGTTTTGTTCAGCATGGGGATGGCGTTCGCCACCGCGCCGGCCTTTGCCCAGGTTGATTTTACCGGCGAGTGGAATCCTCTTTATCACGAGGACGGCCCCGAGCGTCTACCCGGGCCCGAACTGGGCGACTATACGGAACTCCCGATCAACAATGCCGCGCGGATGAGAGCAGACAGCTACGACGCGGACCGGATTTCCGTGGTACCTGAGTACCAGTGTCGCCCGCACGGTGTAGATTATTCCATGCGCGGTCTGGGAAATCTGCGCATCTGGCGCGAGTTTGATACGGCGACGCAAAAGCTCATTGCATTTCACACGCATCTGCTGGCGTGGGACAGCGAACGGACCATTTACATGGACGGGCGTCCGCATCCGCCGGCTTACGCGGATCATACATGGCAGGGCTTTTCCACAGGCGTGTGGGAAGGTAACATGCTGACCATCACCACGACCCACATGAAGACGAATTATCTGCGGCGGAACGGAGTGCCGCGGAGCGACAAAGCCACACTTACCGAACACTGGATGAGGCATGGCGACTATCTGACTGTTGTTACAGTCATCGACGACCCGGTATTTCTGACGGAGCCGCTGGTGCGAAGCGACAACTGGTTTCTCGATCCGGGGCAGGGAATCGGCGTTTTCGGGTGCGAATCGGAGCCGGAAGTGCCGCGGCCGACCGGAACTGTGCCCCATCATCTGCCGGGAACGAATCCGTTCCTGACCGAGTTCGCCCGCTGGTATGGATTGCCCGAAGACGCGGTACGCGGAGGCGCCGAAACCCTGTATCCGGAGTACAAGTCGAAGATCAAACCGTACAATCCTCCGGCGAAGTGCGAGCGATATTGCACCTGCACGACCTTGTTCAATTGCAACGTGAGCTCGCGATGAACAGAGTGCTCGCCCTCGCGGCTCTGACGGCCGGCCTGATTGGGGCGCAGGAACCGAATTTCCAGAACCCGAATTTTCAGAACCCGAATTTTCAGAACATCGAGGAACACATCCTGCCGGTCCAGGGTAGCGTTTATATGCTGGTGGGCGCGGGCGGGAACACGACGCTGCAGGTGGGCAAAGACGGTGTGCTGCTGGTGGATACGCAGTTTGCGACGTTGGCGCCGAAGATCATGGCGGCTGTCCGGACGTTATCGGCAATGCCTGTCCGTTACATCATCAACACCAACGTCCACGGAGAGCATACGGGCGGTAACGGCGCAATCGCGAAACTGGGCGGCGAAGGCGCGATACCGCGAATCATTGCGAACGACCACGTTCTCAACCGCATGACAGCGCCGCCAGCCGCGGGCCAGGTCGCCGTGCCCGAAAGCGACTGGCCCAATGACGAATATTTCACGCCGACGAAAGACTTCTTTTTTAACGGCGAAGCCGTGGTGGTGTACCACATGCCTGCGGCGCATACCGACGGGGACAGTATCGTGTTCTTCCGTCGATCGGATGTAATCAGCACCGGCGACATTTTCACGCCGGAGACCTATCCGGTGATCGATATGACGCGCGGCGGCAGTGTGCAGGGCATTATCGATGCGTTGAATCGCATTATCGAGTTGACCGTGCCGGCGAAGTATCAGGAAGGGGGCACGTACGTGATCCCGGGACATGGCCGGCTTTGCGAGGAGGCCGATGTGGTGGAGTATCGCGATATGGTAACGATCATTCGCGATCGAATCCAGGATCTTATTCGCAAAGGCAAGACGCTGGATGAGGTGCGGGCAGCGCGGCCTACGCTTGATTACGACACGCAGTACGGCGGAGGCGCAACCGGGCCAGGCACGGAGCGATTCGTTGAGGCCGTTTACAGGAGCCTTGGTGGGAAGTAGGGGATCGGCGGCGGTTTTGATTGCTTTAGTCTTGCCGTTCTCTGCTTACGCGCAGGCAGGCCGCGGTGGCCCGCCTCCCGTTCCGAAGACTGCGAAAGAGGGCGCACCGGTGGACCTGACGGGTTACTGGGTATCGGTCGTGACGGAAGACTGGCGATGGAGGATGGTCACACCTATTCGCGGCGACTTCGCCGGCATTCCGCTGAACGCCGCCGGCCGCAAGGTGGGCGAGGCCTGGGATCCGGCAAAGGATGAAGCGGCGGGCGAACAGTGCAGATCTTATGGCGCGCCGGCGATCATGCGTGTTCCCGGACGCGTGCATATCACGTGGGAGGACGACAGCACGCTGAAGATCGAAACGGACGCCGGGTCGCAAACCCGTCTGTTGCACTTCGATGGCAAGCCTCCGGAGGGCGCGAAGCCTTCGTGGCAAGGCTATTCCGCGGCGCACTGGGAGCGTCCGCCACGCGGATCGGGGCTGCCGCTGGCGGGACTCGGCGCCGTCAGGGAAGGTATGCACGGACGGTCGCTCGAAGTGGTTACGACGCTGCTGCGGCCGGGTTACCTGCGCAAAAACGGTCCGCCTTACAGCGCCAATACGGTGGTCAACGAGTATTACGATTTATCAAAGGAACCGAACGGCGATGTCTGGTTCCACGTGACCACGATCGTGAAGGACCCGCAGTACCTGGAAGAACCGTTTGTAACAAGCACCGATTTCAAGAAGCAGCCCGATGCCTCGGGTTGGAATCCTTCGGCCTGTTCGGCACGGTAAGCAGGGTTCTTAGTCCGGGCGCAGGCGTAGCGCCGGCGTTCCGGAAGACGCGGTTCCGGAGAGCCAAAAAGCGCGGCGAACCTCTCAGCTCATTCATGCGGTGGTCGACATCGAGAATGAACAGTGAAGTCGAGTTCTCGACTTCGGCCTGTTCCAGTTCATCGAGCGCCTCATCGTGTCGTCCCAAAGCGCAAAGAAGAGAGGCGACGGCATAGGCGTCGACATAGTCGGAGAGGCGGAGTTGCCATAGCTCGCGGAGAATCGTGATTGCTTCAGCCTCGCGATGGCTTCGGGCCAGGCAACCGGCTTCGTCCGCGCGCAGTTTGAAGAGATCCGGAGACATGACACACGCGAGGCGGTATTGAGCGGCCGCTTCTTCGAACTGTCCGGAGAGCTCGAGTGCGTGGGCGAAATAAGCGCGGCCGAGAGAGAAATAGGGGTGAAGGTCCAGTATCTTCCTGCCGCTGGCGAGAGCGCCATCGAAATCGCCCTTCCAGCAACGAATCAAAGTCTCGGCACTCGGCAGAATAGGCCACAGCGAATCTGCAGCGTATCCTTCCTGAATCACCTCGAGAGCGTCATCAAAGCGACGACTGGCAGCGTAGAGCATAGCCAGGCGAGTGTCGACACCGAAAGCACGAGGGTTTTCGCGTTTCGCGTGCAACAGCTCGGACTCGGCTTCGGCCACTTTGCGCTCGAAGATGTGCAAACCCTGCGCGCGATCGGCCCGCAAATCCGCGGTCAGGCCGACCAGTTGCGAGGCCTTCTTGTGGGCGTCGAGAAAGGCGGGGTACATGTCTCGAGGTGGCCGCATCGAGAAGGTTCCGAGCATCAGGTAGCAGCGGCAAATACCGGCATAAGCCCGGAAATCGCCACCCTGGTCGCGCGCCGCCGCCTGGAAGCTGCAAAGAGCCTTTTCAAAGCCTTCACGAGTATGGCGGTGCCAGTAATGCCAGCCGTTCCGGATCAGATCTTCCGTCTTAGGTACGTCGAGCCGGTATCCGAATCGGGGATGGTAGCTGATCCACGCGCCATATTCTCTCAGCGCCTTTTTGACTTCTCCGACGGTGACCGCGACGGTGTGACGAGAAACGCAGATTCCGTGCCACGCAGCGCTGATCATATCCTCGTAGGCGACGCACCGACCGCTGTTTTGAACGAGCGTAGTCAGGGCGTACAGCGCCTGAGGGCGGAGTTCCAACTCAACTCCGTCGCGAAGGAGGCGCGGCGCCTCGATATTGAGGCAAAATGGTCCGAAAGCGATATGCCCAACCGGGGCCTGCATATTGGTATGAAAACTTGAATTTGACGCTGTTTTGACTGCTGACGGTCGGACTATATCATAGAGCGGAGCCGAAAGTAAGGCACCGGCGGGCTGGATACAACAGCCGACCAGCCGTCCTGGGGACGGCTGCGGACCGGAGGTCCGCCTCACAACGTTTTTTGACGCGGTTTTGACTGCCGATCACTCATTGTTCGCAATAGACTCGTCTCGAAAGTCGCGCGTCGCGAATTGGGGGGATCATGGGGTTCAAGAGATCGCTGTTTCTAAAATTCGCCGTTGTGTCGTTCTTGGCCCTCGGCGGGCAAGCGTTGATGGCGCAATCGGCAGGAACCGGCGCCCTTACCGGAACTGTAACCGACCCATCAGGGGGCGTGGTACCCGATGCGGCAGTTACTCTGACTAATACGGAAACCAGCCAGCAGCGCAATACAGTGACCGGGAGTGACGGTACCTATAAGTTCACACTGATATCACCCGGAAGCTATCGTGTCGTGTTTGCGGCCAAAGGATTCAAGACCTCTGAAGTGCCGACAGTGACGGTGAACGTGACCGAGACGCCTGTGCTCGATCGCGTTCTGGAACTCGGCACGGCAACCGACCAGATTACCGTCGAAGCTAACGTGGAGGTTCTCCAGACTGCCAGTTCCACGCTCGGCACTACGGTAACCGCACAACAGGTGACCGGACTTCCACTCAGCAATCGCAATTACACGCAGCTCCTGAGCATGGCCGCAGGCGCCAACGCCAGCGTGAACAATGCGACACAGCTGGGGAAGGCCACGCAGGATATCAGTGTTAACGGCGCCGATCCCAGCCAGAATAACTATCAGATGGACGGGGTCTCCATCGTGAACACGGCGAATACCGGAAGCTCAAACGACTCCGGTATTTATACCGGCATCGGGATACCTAATCCCGATGCTATCCAGGAGTTCAAGATTCAGACCTCCACTTACGACGCAAGTTATGGCGCGCATCCCGGCGGGAACGTTAACGTGGTTACCAAGTCGGGCAGCAACACTTTTCACGGAGGCGCGTGGTGGTTCTTCCGTAATACAGCTTTAAATGCTAACCCGTTCTTCGCCAACGCCGACGGCAGCGGGAAGCAGGTTTTGAACCAGAACCAGACCGGCGGCAGTCTGGGCGGACCGATCAAGAAGAACAAGCTTTTTTTCTTCGCCGATTACCAGTACACGGGTCAGAAGAACGGGATCGCGTCGGGCGGCTCCAGCACCGAGTTCCTGTATCCCTTGCCGGCAGTCCGTACCGCGGCCAATCTGGGGGCCGCCCTGTGCCCCGCGAATCATCCCGGAAATCCAGCCTATCTGACGTTTTTGGGAGGCCTCAGCGGTTCGGTTGCCTGCGATGGCTCCAATCTGAGCCCGGTTTCCGTCAATATGCTGAACATAAAGCTTCCCAACGGGCAATACTACATTCCGAGCAATCCTACCGGTGCTTACGGACCGGTAGTCTTCAGCGATCCCGCGCTATACAACGAAAACCAGGTGATAGTGAATGGCGACTATCTGATTAACAGCAAGAATACCTTCTCTGCAAGATACTTCTGGACCTCGAACCCACAGACGCTGCCTCTCAGCAATAATCTGCCGGGAACTCCCATTTCGCTGAAGTACAACAATACGAATGCCGTGTTGAAGCTGACCACACTGATCACCAACAACCTTGTGAATGAAGTCCACGCCGCGGGGCAATATAACGGCCAGAACGGAAGCGACACCACGCCGGCGACGCCCCAGTCGATCGGTCAGGCTACGATTGTGCCGACGATGACCGAACTACCCGTTACGGTGATCTTCGGAGGGCCGAGCCTCAACGGCTCCCTCTACCCCAGCAACAGCCCGACGGACCAGATCGAATACGGAGACCAGATTTCCTGGGCTCACGGGCACCATACCATTCGGGCCGGTTACGAGTTTCAAATGGCTAAATGGCCGATCTCTTTTGCAGGTCTGGAGCGCGGGTTCCTCTTTTATGGAACCTTCGCGGACTGGCTGCTCGGGGGCGCGGGCAATATCCTGCAATGCCTGTTCTGTGTCCGCAGCGGACCGGACGGGATTATTCACAACTACCTCGAGAACAACCACAGCGCGTTTGGCCAGGACGACTGGAAGGTCAACTCACGCCTGACGATCAACATCGGGGTCCGCTGGGAACTGGACGGTACTTACAGCGATAAGTACGGCAACCTGACGAATTTCTGGGAGAGCCAGCTCCAGACCGTCCCTGTACCACCTTCGGGTCCAACTACTTCCGGCAACGGTCTGGTGGGGTACGTCGTTCCCAGTAACTACACGGCGCACTATCCGACGCCTCCGGCGGGTGTTCTGGTCTCGGGCAAGACACTACCGACTCAGACCGGGCCGCCATGGAACAACTTTGCTCCGCGTTTTGGTTTTGCGTGGCAGCCGCTGCAAAGCGGACATCTCGTAATTCGCGGGGGCGTGGGCATGTTCTACGATCGCGTGGGCGGAGGAACGTTCGTGCACGGTCTGGAGCAGGGTTATCCTTATGCAGTTACACTCGACTACTCCGGCGCGAATACTTTTACCAACGCGAATCCGTACCCGTCTACTCCGCTGGGCACATTCGCGTCGCGCTGGGTAAATTTCAACGGGTGCCAGCCGCAATGCCTGAACGGAGCGCCGAATTCAGCACTGGATACGCCTTCCCTCGGCGAACGCCTTCACACGCCATTGACCAGGCAATATAACCTGAACTTCCAGTATGAGTTCGCTCGCAACTGGGTACTGGAGGCGGGCTTCGTGGGTTCCAGCTCCATCAACCTGCTGGATCAATACCATGACACCAACGTTCCGCTGCTCGCCACGCCGTCAAATCCGATCAACGGAATCACCGTTAACACAATAGCCAACGCTCCTCTGCGCGTGCCGATTCTCGGGTACCTCCCTGCGGGCTTCGACGAAACCGCTTTCGACGGAATCTCCAATTACAACAGCTTGCAGCTTACGGTGCGGAAGCAACTTTCGCGCGGGCTGCTCATGCAAGCCTCTTACACGTGGAGTAAGGATCTCAGCAATATTCCCCTGGTTGCTTCGGGCAGCGGCGCTAACAGCAACGATCCTACCAACCTGGCACAGCAATACGGTCCGGTGGGCTTCAGCCATCCACAACGCTTCGTGGTGAATTACAGTTACGATCTCCCGGTCTCGCATTCCGGAGCTCTCGGATATCTGGTGAATGGCTGGAATATATCGGGTGTTACCACGGTTCAGGACGGCACTCCCATGACGATCACGGACCAGAACGGCGGCACTGTGTACGATCTCGGCACTTATTCGACGGCGCGTGCTCAGATGTGTCCCGGCACCACGTATGGGCAGATTGCGACCTCGGGCAGCACCGAAGCGCGACTCAACAAGTTTCTGAACGCCAGCGCCTTCTGTTCGCCCCCGCCAGCGCCGAATTCCCTGGCTGCGCCCCCGGGGCCTTTCGGGCCAAGTCCGGTACCGACATTGTTCGGGAACTCAGGAATTGGGATTATTCAAGGGCCAGGTCAATTCAACTGGGATATCTCGTTCATCAAGACCACAAGGCTCAGGGAGCGGAACACGCTGATCTTCCGGGCGGAGTTCTTTAATACGTTCAATCATCCACAATTCGGAAATCCCGCTAGCGCGGTTTCGACGCCAAGTACCTTTGGCCAGATCACCACGACCACTGTCAATCCCCGGCTGATTCAATTTGCGCTGAAGTATCTGTTCTGAAAATATCCGGAGCGGATTGCAGTGACCCGGCCTTTCCCGAGAGGGAAAGGCCGGTTTTGTGTGTGGGGAGCATAAGCGCCTGAGCGCCTTACGGGGTTGATGAGCAACTCCAGCCGGTCATTTCGGCGAGATCGCCTGCTCTGCCGGCTCGAAGGTCGGTGGCGCCACGGCCAAAATGAATATTTTGAGTCAGCCCTCCCAACCCGTCATTAATTAACCGTCCGGCAGAACGCGGCCGGACCGGGGAAGTCATGAAGGCGATGGAACCGAACCTGTTTAGGCGCAGCACATCGTTAGGACTGCGGCGTGAACTCTATTCGAATCGCAACTTTAGGAGAGAATACATGAAAAAGATTTTGATGGGCGGTGCGATGCTGCTCCTGACTGTGGGCACCCTACTGGCGCAGCCGTTCAATCTTACGTTTACTTCGAAGACACCATTTTCGGTGTCCTCGGCGACCCTTCCCGCCGGAAGCTATCAGATTCGGCTGGTTGATCAGGACGACGACCTGTTCGAATGCGCGGCAACGTCGGGCTCGCACTCCGTCCTGTTCGAGGCTGACATGCACGAAGAGGTTCCCAACAAGACCGATGTGACGTTTGCGAAGTATGGCGACAAGCTGATACTGAAGAACATTTCGATCAACGGGGTTGGCGGATACTTTATCCCGGTTTCTCTTCCCGAGAAACGCGCCAAAAAGGGCGGGGCGAAACCCACCACTGTTTCAGCGCCTGCCACGAAGAAGTAAACCGCGGCTGCTGATTCAGTTTGTGCCGAGGCATCTGTTCTGAAAATACACGGCTGGATGAGAACCGGCCTTTCCCGAAAGGGAGGCCGGTTTTCCATTTGGCGAGGGCGTAAAACGTTCCGCTCGACGTCCACAGCGGCTCGTGCTGCCATAGAATGGAAGCCTGAAATTCATGAACTCTCGCTATCTGGTGATCCTCGCTTCCGCTACTGTTGTGTCCGTCGCGTTACCTGGCTTGTTGGCCCAGGCAGGTGGTCCTAAAGACGCCGCCGACTGGCCGATGTATAACCGCGATCCCGCCGGCACACGCTATTCTCCGCTGACACAGATCAATACGAAGAATGCTTCGCAGCTGAGGCAGGCCTGGTCTTATCAGCTCAAGTCGAGCGCAACAGGGCGGGGCGCGCCCCGATCGAGCGGGTCGGAGGTTACGCCGATCGTGATCGACGGCGTTATGTATCTGCCGGCCGCCGGGCGCGTTGTGGCGCTGGATGCGGTAACCGGGAAAGAGATCTGGCGGTATGAGCTGCCCGCGGGTTCGCCGGGCAATCGGGGCGTGACTTACTGGCCTGGGGATAAGGACAATCCGCCACGCATTCTCTTCACGACGGGCCACATGATGGTGGGATTGAATGCGAAGACCGGAAAGCTCGATCCGGGATTCGGCAAAGAGGGCCAGGTGGACCTGGTAGTGCCGTACACCGCGCCGCCGACGGTTTACAAGAACATGTTGTTTGTCGGCGCTAATGTACCCGAGATCAACGCACCGAATCTGCCCGGCGATACGCGCGCTTATGACGCGCGAACCGGGGCCAAAATGTGGGAGTTTCATTCGGTACCGCGGCTCGGCGAGGTGGGCAACGACACCTGGGCGCCGGACGCCTGGAAGGATCGCACAGGGGTGAACAACTGGGGATTCCAGATGAGCGTGGACGCGCAGCGCGATTTGCTGTACACGACGTTTGGAAGCCCGGCGAGCGACTTCTATGGCGGCGATCGGATCGGGAACGATTTATTCGGGAACTCCGTGGTCGCGCTGGATGCCAATACAGGCAGGATGAAGTGGTACTTTCAGGCAGTTCACCACGACGTGTGGGACTTCGATCTGCCGCCGGCCGCCGGCTTGATGGACGTCACGATCAAAGGCAAGAAGGTGCCGATCATGGCGCAGACCGGCAAGGTGGGCTACATGTACATCCTGAACCGGGTGACCGGCGAGCCGGTGTTCGGCGTCAAGGAGACGCCCGTGCCGAAGAGCCAGGTACCGGGCGAGCAGCTTTCGGCCACACAGCAGATACCGCTGAAGCCTCCGCCGTTCGGGCGCATGAGTTTCAAGATGGAGGATCTTGTGACTGCGGAAGACACGACCGCGGAGCATGCGGCGGCGTGCCGGGATCTGGTGGAAAAAAGCGGTGGAGCGCACAACGAAGGACCGTTTACACCGTATGCCTGGCGGGCACCGGGCGCGCCGCCGGTGTCGAACGTGATCTTCCCGGGTCCGATCGGCGGGGCAAATTGGGGCGGTACCGCGTCCGATCCGAAACTCGGATATGTTTTTGTGTTTACGAATGAGTACGGGAGTATCGGGTGGGTCCAGAAAGAGCCGGAGACTTCGAAGGTTCCTTATCAACAGGCCAGTATTCTGGGAAACCCGTTTAATTCGAAATTCTGGGCTTTGAAGAAGGATGCGAATGGGCTTACGCTCGGGGCGCAGAGCTGGCCCTGTCAGAAACCACCATGGGGCCGCCTGACCGCCGTTAATGCCGCTACAGGGGAGTTCGCGTGGCAGATTCGGCTGGGTGTGACGGACGAGTTACCCGAAGGCAAGAAGAATACCGGACGGATCGGATTCGGCGGCCCCATCGTAACGGCCGGGGGGCTGGTGTTCATCGGCGCAACCAACGACAAGCGATTCCGCGCGATCGATTCGCGGACCGGTAAGGAGCTTTGGGAGACGAAGCTCGAGTACAACGCGATTGCAGTGCCGATGACATATCAGGGTAAAGACGGAAAGCAGTACGTCGCGATCACGGCCGCGAACGGAGGCGCCGGAGTTACGGATCCCGATCAGAGGGGTGAGGAGTCCGTGGTTGTATTTGCGCTGCCGTAATTCAGGACTTCGCTTTATAATTCCGGCGAATCCTCTTCGATCAACCATGAGGAGATGCTGCGCGCGAGGTCGGAGCTATTAGCGCCGGTGATCCGTCTGGATCGCCGGGCTCTGCCGCTCTGGCCATCGACCAGCCAGATCATGGCTTCGATCGATTCGTTTCGGCGTCTTAGGCTGCCTTCTACGACAAAGTCGGCGCGACATTCGGCGGCGAACTGCCGGACGTCGCCCGTTCGGCCGCGGTAGGCGAGGGCCGTGGTAGCGGAGACCAGTTCGCATCCCCGATGCTCGGCCAGCATAATCAGAAGCTCTTCCAGCAATTGTTCGCACGTCTCTGCCATTTCCGCACACGACCGGAGCGGAAGTACCAGCCAGCAGGACCCGCTTCCCGGGCACCCCGCGAGCGTGTTGCGGTCGAAGCTCAGCAGATAGCCGCTTGAAGCATCGATGCGAACTGCGTCGTTCACGCCTTCCGACAGGTAGTAGCGGGCCACCTTTTCGCGCAACCGGCTCATCTCTTTGCGCACGAGCGAGTCAGTCTGAGGGTCGAAATCTTTTCGGTTTAGTACTGCCGCGGCGATTTCTTTCTCTGAGGGAGCGGTCCGATGAGCCGCGAGAGAACGCTCGCCGAGCCAGATCAGGAGATTGCGTAACTGTCCGGCGCGGCAGAAGGTAACACTCCCGGCGATCTTCTCCAGGTGTCCGCGGCATATCGATTCCTGAATGGGTTCAACAGGTTGACGGATACTCACGCATTCAGCCTGGCTGCGGGGAACAGCAAAAGGGGTAGGATTAGTCATCGCTGATTCGCCGGATGGCGGAAGCCTCTTTCCAGTTATAAACTGACATGACCAGTTCAGGCGCATTCTAATGACACCTTGACCGGGATTTGGGGATAATAAAGCTCTTGACCCCAGGGACGGCGACGCCGGACGTGTATGAAGTTACTCACGCACTCGACCTGGTGCGCCGTAACGCTGAAATTCCTCCTGGCGAACTTCGGCTACTGACTTATCTTGTAGAGGAGACTCTCGCGGGCCGCGCTGCCGAGTTGCACCAGAAGACGGTTGCGGCTGATGTGTTTGGCCGCGATATCACGGCCTTCGATCCGCGGGCGGATTCCATTGTCAGGACGACGGCCGCGAATCTGCGTGAGAGCTTGCGCGCTTACTACGCAACCCGGGGGCAGGCAGATCTACTGACCATTGAACTGAATAAAGGAAGCTACGTGCCCGCGTTTTCGCAGCGCGCGCCGGTTACGCCGCAGGCGACGAGCCGATTGTGGAGTGCGCGCACGGCCATGGAGAGGCGAAGTTTTTCAGGCTACGCGAACGCTATCGTGCATCTGGACGCGGTTCTGGCGGAGGCGCCCTCCTTGTCTCTGGCGCTGGCTCTGAAGGCGGAAGCTCTGGCCTCGCAGGCAATCCATGGCGCGCGGCCGCGTCCCAACCTGGAACAGGCGCGTGCGCTGGCAGCGCGGGCAATTGAACAACCCCGGCCCGCGTGGCAAGCATGGCTGGCCCAGGCAATAGTCCTGCAGGCCCTCGAGTGGCAGTGGGAAGGCGCGGCGGAGTTCTATCGGCGAGCGCTGGAAATCGGCGGTAGCGAAGCGGCCGCGCACGTCTGGTATACCGCTTTCCTGGTCGGCCGCGGGCGTCCCAAAGAGGGGATTTCACATCTGCAGCGGGCCGTAGATCACTTTGGCTACAGCAACCCGACCTGCATTGGCGACCTCTCGATGCTTCTGATGCTCGCGCGCGAGTATGAGGCGGCAGGGATGGCTATTGATGCCGCGCTCGAGACCGCTCCGGGCTACTATCAGCATCATCTGAACAGGGCGATTTTACTGGAAGCGCGCGGAGAACCGGCGAAAGCACTTCAGGTGCTCGACCAGACGCCTCTTGCTTTGATGGAACGGCCGGTCACATGGGGATTGAGGGCTCTTTTCGCGGGATTCAGTGGGGCGCCCGGCGTGGCGCGCCGCCGGCTATCGTGGTTGAAGACGATTGCGAAGACAGGCCGCTACATTCCGCAGAGCCAGGTGGCGGCGTGCTGGCTCGGAGCGGGGAATTTCGATGAGGCCGTCAGAAGCTTCGAGAGAGCCGCGGAAGATCGCGATCCTCTCACGGTATGGTTCTGGGCTTACCCCATGCTGCGGCATATCAAGGGGCATAGCGGTTATGAGCGTCTGATCGATCAGATCGGGCTGGTCCGATACTAAATCTCAGAAGCGCGGGAGATACTTTCCCGTCTCCCTTTTGTAGTGCTCATAATCGCCGGCAAGCGCGCTTGTGGAGAATCCCTGTTCCTCTTCGCGAACCGCCGCCTCATACCTGTACGCCATAACCGCCGCGCAGACGGCCAGCGGCCACCATCCGGTTGCGGCGAACCCGGCGAACCATGCCAGGTTATATGACGTATAGAACGGGTGCCTGATAACTCTATAAGGCCCGAGCGTTACCAATTGTGACGAGACGGCGCCCTGTCCGCAAGCCGCCAGTTTCCGTCGTGTAACGCATACCGCCCACCAGAACAGGATCACGCTGGTGATGTAAAGCAGAAGCGCGATCCCGGGAAACAGAATCGGCCGCTGGTACAACGCGAGCAGTTGCAGGATCAGGGAGACCTGCGCAAGCGACGCCGTAACGATCATCGCTCGCGAAGGTTTTCCATTGCGGCCGAAGTGCCAGATCATTCCCCACGCGAAGCTGGCGAAACAAAAGACGGCGACTAAGAACAGCAAAGCATTGGACATTACGCAGCCTCCCTTCCCGCGGTGGCGAATACCTTCAGAATCCCGGTGAACGCGCAGAGCGCCATATCTACACCGAACACGGTCGGCAAATCCTGGTACTTACGAAAGCCGATTCCCAGTTTCGCAGCGTTGATCCGGTTGATGCGCGCAGGCTTCGCCGGGCAAATGCTGAATACGACATCCAGGCCCAGGTGGGCCGCGAGAGACGCCAGCGCGTATGCGAGACCGCCGGAGATTTCAAAACCATGCGCGCTCTCGGGACTAGCCGCCATTCGGGAGATTTCGCCATAAGACTTCCGATCGAGGCCCAGGTCTTTCAGGGCTTCGCAGCTCTTGAGATCGAAGTCCTTCTCCTCGAGAGGCAACATCTGAGGGCGCTGCGGCGTTGAGATGGTGAGCCGCGCTCCACCCACCACGCCGCCGCCCTGTGCGGCGATGACGATCCGGCTTAGTTTATCGGTCTCATCGGCGAGGCCGAAATCGGCGGACAGAAACGGATATTCCTTGAGATAAACCCGCCGCCGCAGTTCCACGTATCGAGCGATCTGTTCGCGATCGGTCGTTTCGAAATATTTGAAAGGGGCGTTGTTTTTCATGCCCGGAGAGCGCAGTTTCCGGGCGCGGAATGTTCAAACTAAAGTTCGAAATATTGTGAGTAGTTCGTCGGGGGATTTGCGCTTGCAGATCTTATGTGCACGGACTCCGATCACGTTGCGGCGTGGCGTGTGACTCACTTCCGCCCGCCACCACCGGGGTGCATACTTCCATTTGCCGGACTCGCTGAACGAAAACGAAAAATCGGAAATTCCTGAATGATCCGCTCTGGCGATTTCGCTTCAGAGGATGTGATTCGTTACGGCGACAACCAAATTCAAGGGAGGACGTTCATCGTGAGGAAGTTTGCTTCGGGCGGATATTTACCCGCCGCATCCAGGATATTGTTGCCGGTCGTGGCGATCGGTGTAGTGTTTGGCGCCGCGCCGATGGCTCGTGCGCAGGGAAGCATTCTGGGATCGAATCTTATAGTCAATGGCGACGCGGAAGGTGGCGCTTTGGGCACAACGATTCCAGGATGGACGAACACCGGCAACGCCACTGTTGCTGCCTACGGCTCACCCGGGCCCTTTCCCTTAACCGCGCCGGCGCCGCCGGATCACAAGTTTCAGTACTTCGCGGCAGGGAGTTCCACTTCGACTCTGACCCAGAGTATTGACGTCTCTTCCGGCGCGTCGACGATCGGCGCCGGGAACGTGAAGTTTACCGCGGCAGCTTATCTCGGCGATATCGTTCCCACCGATTATGCAGGCTCGGCTCAAGTGATCGTGGCCTTCGAAAACTCCAAAGGCCAGACGTTCAGCACGGCGACTTTAGGCCCTCTGCCTGGCGGAGCGTTCGCCCCAGGCCACTCAACTTCGCTTTTCTTTCAGCAACAGATCGGGCTCGTTCCGAGCGGGACTACCACGATCGTGGTAACACTTACCCTGACGTCATTCAATGGAGGGTATGGAGCCGCAGACAGTCTCTCGCTGGTGTTGACTACGCTCGGTACCTCGCCTGCTACCATTTTGGGCAGCAATCTGGTTGTTAATCCTGGAGCCGAAGCCGGGCCCGGAAATGCCTACCCGGCGATTTCGCTCTATCTGCCGAGTTGGTCGACTGCGTCTGGATTTCCAAGCGCCGCGCCGTATGGCGGAACCGGATGGATTGCGACCACTGCCCCGGGTCCTCCAGACCGAGGGACCAATGTCATTTGGGGCTCTTCCGGAACTGGGATGTATCAGGACGTGGACGTGTCGGCCGCTGCTTCATTAATCGACGCTGGAAGCGTTCAGTTTGAGATGTCTGCGTGGCTCGGCGCGTATGGCGACAACGCGAGCCCGGCCCTGACGTACGCATTCTTCGACTGGTCGGGGACGCAACTGGCGACGACCGGACAGTTAACGGGGCCGGGAAACGTTCAGGCGCTCGCCCTGGAATCCGCGATTGGCCTGCTTCCTCACGGCACGCGGCGTGTCCGCATCGCTTTGAGTTTTCCGGGCGGATCCGGAGTGCCCATCGCGGATAACATTTCTCTGGTGATTGGAGCGCCGGGAGCGCCGATCATTACGTCAGAGAGCACTGTGCCGGTTTACAGTTCGGCAACTAACATCCAGCCGGGCTCGTGGATATCCATTTATGGTACCGGCCTGGCAGCGTCGACAATGTTGTGGAATGGCGACTTTCCGACGCAACTCGACGGGACAACCGTGACGATCGATGGCAAGGCGGCTTATCTCTGGTTCGTAAGCGCCAACCAGATTAACGCACAGGCCCCCGACGATACAGCGACGGGGCCGGTGCAGGTGGTAGTGACAACGTCGGCCGGGAGTTCCTCTTCAACGGTGGCTCTGGCCCAGTACGCGCCGTCATTCAGTCTGTTTAATGGCAAATATCCCGCGGCGGTAGTCGCCACCCCGGGAGCGCCCGGCAACAGTGGAAACGGGTACGACTATATCGGACCGGCTGGGGCGTTCTCGTTCCCTTCGCGGCCAGTCAAAGCGGGCGAGACGATACTCCTCTACGGAGTCGGGTTTGGACCGACTACGCAGCCGGTACCGGCGGGCTCGGTATTTTCTGGCGCATCGCCGTGCGTCGCGCTGCCCACGGTCACCATTGGCGGTGTCTCGGCCACGGTGTCATTTGCAGGTATTGTCGAGGCGGGCCTGTATCAATTTAATGTCGTTGTGCCGAATGCAGGCAGTGGCGACAAAGCGCTGTCGGCAAGCGTTGGAGGCGTGACAACCCCCGCTAACGTGCTTATTACCCTCCAGTAGCAGTTGTGATCTCCGGACGCCCGCTATTTCTTTACGAGTTCCGCAAGGCGGGCGCGGGCTTCCGGATTACCGAGACGCGCGGAATCGCTGTAAAGCTGTTCCGCCTTATTGCGATCCGCGGCGACGCCCTGCCCGCTTTCGTACAGCATTCCGAGATCGTACATAGCGGCCGGATTGCCCTTCTCCACGGCTTTAGTGAACCATTCAGCGGCGGTCTGGTAGTTCTCGTCAACGCCGTTTCCAAGCAAGTACATACCACCCAGATCCACCATCCCGGCGGGGTTGCCGGCCGCCGCCGCCATTCTCAGCCAGCGAAGAGCTTCGGGATAGTCGGCGCTCACGCCGTCAGAATCATTCATAAGGGATTCACCCAATTCCACCATGGCGGAGACCTCGCCCAAGCTGGCGGCCTCGCGGAAGAGCTCGATCGCCTTCGCCTGCTGCTGCGCCTGGCGGTATTTGATCGCCCGATCATAGAGTTGCCACGCGTGTGACGGGGCGTCATCGGGTGGCGGTTCCTCGGCATGGTACTTCGGCGGAATACGCAGCAGCGTGGGGGCCGCGGTCTGCGTAACGTCGGCCACCGGAGGCTCGGCTTTCGGGGTTAGCGGTGGAGAAGGCTTTTGGCGGGATCGCGACGCGTCCGAAAAATAACCCAGCGAAAAATAACTCAGAATGAGGAACACAGCCGTCACGCCCACTGCTGCCCCGAAGGGGGCGAACCTCCGCCGAAACCGCGATGGCTCAGCGGCGGAATCAATCTTACTCGGCTTCCTTGCAGGCGGATGAACTTCCGCGAGCGGTTCCGGACTGGAAGCTGAAATTACCGGAGGGGGCGCGGTCTGCATAGCTCGTTCCAGAGCCTCCACAAACTCCGCGCACGTCCGGAACCGCAAGTCGGGAGTTTTCTCAAGACCGCCGTGCAGAGCTCGGTCAATCGCAAGAGGGAGCACCGGATTTAACGCACGTGCCGAAGGGCGCGGTTCGTAGAGTATTTGTTGAAGCAGTAGCGGCAGCGAGTCGGCCCAGAATGGGTTCAGCCCCGTCAGCATGCGGAAGGCAACCGTGGCGAGCGAGAACTGATCCGATCTTCCATCGAGAGTTCTGGCTCCGATCTGTTCCGGGGACATATGCGTCGGAGTGCCCATGACCAGCCCGGTTCGGGTGCGGTCGGTGGATGCCAAGCTCTTGGCAATTCCGAAATCCGTGATTTTAACGTCGGTGCCGTGAAGCATGATGTTGGCGGGCTTCACATCGCGATGAATGACGCCGTTCTGGTGTGCGTAATCGAGGGCGGCAGCGGCCTGGCGAAGGATTTCAAGAGACCTTGCGGGTTCGATCCGGGGGCCGGAGGCCAACATTTGTTCGAGGGTAGGGCCATTGACGTACTCCATGGCGATGAAAGCCATGTCATTCTCCTGCCCGACATCGAAGATCGTTACGATTCCGGGATGCGACAACCGGCCTGCCGATCTCGCCTCACCGAACAGCCGTTCGCGCATGAATCCAGCATCATCGGGATCGGCGAGCGATTCGAAGTGAATGATCTTGATAGCAACCGGGCGACCGATCAAAGGATCGGAGCCCTCATAGACGACGCCCATGGCGCCGCGGCCCAGTTCACGCGAAGTGACGTAGCGGCCAAAACGGCGAGCGGCCGGAGAAGTTCGGTCCAGAAAGAAGGTTTCGTCCTGGGCCGCGAGCAATCGCTCGACGGTTTGCAATGTTTCGGGATCGTCACCGCAAAATTCCTGAAGGGCCCGCGGGCGTTCTCTGCCGGGCAGCTCGAGGACCTGGTCGAAGATTTCACGAACTCGCTGATGACGTTCCGGTGACATGACGTGGGCAGCGTCTATTTCCGCGTTGGGCGCGGGCCGTTCATACGGTCAAACAGCCACGATCGGGCAAACTCCCAGTCCCGACGCACGGTCGATAAAGCGATGCCGAGCGCTTCCGCCACCTCTTTGTCGGTGTACCCGCCGAAGTAGCGGAGTTCTACCACTTTGGATGCCCGTGGATCGAGCTGTTCCAGTTCCCCAAGGACGTCGTCAAGCGCCAGCAAATCTGGTCCGCGGGAGCCGCCGGAAATCCTCATCTCATCCAGAGAGACCTTGACAGCAGGCCCTCCCCGCTTCTGCGCGTGCTCGGCTCGAGCGGCGTCTACAAGGATCCGCCGCATCTGTTTGC
>Ga0206845_1132_pt1 | contig 20101 bp, 24 predicted proteins | sample Alteio_BWOrgCont_19_FD_152887 | JGI IMG/M metagenome (GOLD analysis project Ga0206845, IMG submission 152887) | Enriched cells from forest soil in Barre Woods Harvard Forest LTER site, Petersham, Massachusetts, United States -... | ecosystem: Environmental > Terrestrial > Soil > Temperate forest >...
CATTATTTCATGCCTGAGGAAGCTGCCCGTTTTGAAAAACTCAAAGACCAGTGCAAACAGACGGAATTCGGCGGCGATGGCTATGCGTATGGCCTGCTGGCCATTGGCAAACGGGATATTGTGCTCGACGCGCACACCAAGCCCTATGATTTCTGCGCGCTAAGGCCAATAATTGAGGGCGCGGGCGGCGTGATTACCGATTGGGCGGGACAGCCGCTCACCATTCATTCTGATGGTAATATTGTGGCGGCGGCCAGCCCTGAGTTGCATCGACAGGCGCTTGGATTGTTAGCCGCTTAAAATGTAATTTGCCACAACATATCGCAGCTGTAGCCGTGGGTAGTATCATATTTATAGGGCGTTGATGTGCCATCAATGCAATATACTTGGTTATTGACATCCGCAGGATTCATGTAAAAAACACCTTCGTTGCCGCTGCCAGCTGATGGATATACACCAAGCGGAGCAATTTTTTGTGAGAGCGCAGTAGGGTAACCGCAGGAGACATTATCCGTGCAATCGACAAAAATCTGTAAGTCGAATTTCCCCATGATATAGGCCATTTGGGATCCTGTTAAGGAGCCCGTCCCAAAGGCTGCAGGATGCCCAAACCCATCCGTATATTGCCATCCGGTGCGAAGATACGTTTTATTATTCCAGGTAGCGGCTGTAATGAATCCCATTCCATTGGAAAGCATGGGGAAATATTCAGATACATTGCTAAGATTGAGATTGCCTGACTGGGCGACGGTAGTTGCAGTAGACATAGTCCCGGGTATCATGCCCGCAGCGCTTAGTTGTGCAAAAAATCCCTGCACTTCACCTTGGGTTCTGTAATAGGCAACAGCATCCGGTGTGCCTGTAGGCGCACCTTGAGAAAAAGTCATATCATTACCCCCCAGATTATCGGCAAGGCCGCTGAGGCCATCTAAGGCTTCATCTCCATTACCATTTAAACCCAGGCCGAGAGCGTTTGCATTTGGGCAATCACCCGGCAGGCAATCAAATTTTGCCCGGAATGTATTTACTGCTGTCTCAAATTTCTCCATCTGAGACATTATTGCCCGTGCCTCGGAGACCATAATCAGGTCGCGCCCGACCAATATCGCTCCGCTTAGCAGGCCGATAATAATGAGTACGATGGAGAGTTCAATAAGGGTAAAGCCCTGGTTTCTATAAAACCGGGGCAGAGCTATCGCGCGATACAAAAATATTTTATTCATCTGGGCAAGATTCTAATGAATATAAGTATTGCTGCAAAGATTTAGTTGCGCAGCGCGTGTTATAGACCGCCCATCAACAACTTAAAACTCAGCCAGCTATTGCGCCGCGGGCCATATTTTTTGCGGTGTTGGGAGATGATATTGCGCGCCCTGTGCCAGGTTTTTTCGGCTTTCGGGCTTATGGTGAGAGTAATTTTTTCCAGCAGCGCATCTACATCAGGCATGTTTGGAAATGCGCTGCGATAGGCCTGCACCAGCGGCAATAGTAGCTCGGCTGGCACCTGCGCGGTTTGCAATGCTTCTAGCACCGGCTGGCCTGGCGGTGGCTTTGTGAGTACTTCTTCCCACCAGGCGTAACGTATATGGCCGATCATTTCTTCGGAAATGCGGTCGTGCACGTCTTTCAGTTCTACGTTCAGCGCATAGACCGCCAGCACCGCCTCACGCTCGTGGGCAGGCACAAAAAGAGCAAGCAAAAAGCGATCATAATTCTTATTTTTCAAGTGTTGCGCGCAATAGGACAAATCGGTCATTAAAACTTATTTCCCTCATTGAATTTTTATAGCTATAAGTCATACATAGCCGCTACTAACCATAAGGCTAAACTATGCAAACTTCCAGACGCCAGTTTTGCAAAACTATCGTTGCCGCAGGTGCGGTGCTGGCTAGTGGGGCTAAAATTTTTTCTGCGGCGTTTGCCGATACTGTAACAACAACAAGAAATGAGGCTATCATGACGTTTACCTTACCTCCGCTTCCTTACGCGCAAGATGCGCTGAGCCCGTATATCTCGGCAAATACGCTGTCGTTTCATTATGGCAAGCATCATCAGGCCTATGTCGATAATCTCAATAAACTGGTGAAGGATACGCCGCTGGCTGGTGCATCGCTTGAGGATGTCATTAAAGATTCCGCGAAAGATCCGGCAAAGGCTGGTATTTTCAACAACGCCGCGCAGGTGTGGAACCATACGTTTTACTGGAACTCCATGAAACCTAATGGCGGCGGCGCGCCCAAGGGCAAAGTGCTCGAGAAAATCACCAAGGATTTGGGTGGGTACGATAAATTCGTCGAAGCCTTCAAGCAATCAGGCGCAACGCAGTTTGGCAGCGGCTGGGCGTGGCTCGTGCTGGATAATGGCACACTCAAAGTCACCAAAACCCCGAATGCCGATTTGCCGATGGTGCATGGCCAGAAGGCACTGCTTACTATGGATGTGTGGGAACATGCGTATTATTTGGATTACCAGAACAAACGCCCGGATTACATCGGCACGTTTTTAGATAAGCTGGTGAACTGGGATTTTGCGGAGAAGAATTTAGGCTAAGATTCACTATTAAGTACGTAACGGCGGTCTTCTTGGAGGCGATATGATTTCGCTCGGCCCGTGTTCGCCAAGCGTCCATCCCGGTACGATGTTGTCTAATTTGTCAGGATTAAATCTTTTATATTCTGGAAAAAAATCCTTATATGCGCGTAATAAATATCCGCTAGTTGCCTCAAAGTCTGAAAATTGCTGTAGGTGTTGAGGCCATTTGATTTTAGGCGGTAGCATTTCATCTTCCTGCAAAGCAATCAAGGTATTCGCTAACCCACGCATTTCGCGCACATATTCTGTCGGACCAGGTAAGGTTCCATTGACCAACCGAATATAAGCGCTTTTATTATATTCCATAAATATTCCTAAACTACCATCAACGCCGCAGCAACCCTGCGGCCTTCGGCTTGCAACACATTGAAGGTGCGCACGGCCGCGCCCGTATCCATGGTTTCGATGGCGATGCCGACTTCTTTGAGCGCCGATAAAATTTTTGGCGGCAGGATCGCTTTGAGTTTGCCGCTGCCGAGGATAAGCAGATCAATCTCGCCTTCTTCTTCCAGCACGACCTGAAGATTTTCCAGCGTGATGCTGTTGCCCGCAATGTCCCATTTCACTGTGCGGTCGGGGAATACGAGAATGGAATAGGGATACACTTCACCGCTGACTTTAAATTGCCCATTGCCATAACCGGTGACGGTCTGTTTGCCTTTTGGAATGGCGGGGGTGATGTCCATGTCTAAATCGGCAATGTTTTTGGCCTGGCCTTGCGCAGCCAGGTGACAACCATCAGGCGTGTGACGAGCACAGCGGTATAGAGCGAGCAGATGATGCCAATGGCCAGCGTCACCGCGAAGCCTTTCACCGTGCCGGTGCCGAAGGAATAGAGAATAAGTGCGGCAGAAAGCGTGGTGATATGGCTGTCGAAAATAGTGCCGAATGCCAGCCGGAAACCGTCTTCGATCGCGGTGTGCACGGATTTGCCGTTTTTGACTTCTTCGCGCATGCGCTCGTAAACCAGTACGTTGGCGTCAACCGCCATGCCCACGGTCAGCACAATGCCCGCAATGCCGGGCAGGGTGAGTGTAGCTTCAAAAAGCGAGAGCAGCGAGAGCGTCATGAAGGCGTTGATGATCATGGCGATGTCGGCAAACAGGCCGAACAGGCCGTAAAATATCACCATAAATACCACCACCAGGCCGATGCCGATGACCGAGGCCTTGGTGCCAGCCGCGATGGAATCCGCGCCGAGGCTTGGGCCGACGGAACGTTCTTCGATGATTTTTAGCGGTGCGGGCAGGGCGCCGGCGCGCAGCAGAATCGCCAGATCGTTGGCCGATTCCGCGGTGAAGCCACCGCTGATGATGCCGCTGCCGCCGATGATGGGGCTGCGAATCACGGGCGCGGTGATGACTTTATTATCGAGTACGATGGCAAAAGGTTTTCCGACATTATCGGTAGTGATGTCTGCGAATTTGCGCGCGCCAGTGTTGTTGAAGCGAAACGAGACGACCGGTTCGCCGGTCTGATTGTCATAGGTGGTGTGCGCGTCAACCAGCATATCGCCAGACAGCAGCACATGCGCCAGCACCGCATATTTGCGCGGTGCGTTTTCATGGCGCTCATCATTGCGGTCATCTCCGGGCAGAACGATGGTGCCGGGTGGAACTGTTCCGTGCTCAATATCTTCCGGCGAAACCGAACCATCGACCAGATGAAACGTCATCTTCGCCGTACGACCAAGCAGGCTTTTTAAATGCTCAGGATCGGCAAGGCCGGGCACTTGCAGCAGAATACGGTTTTGCCCCTGGCGCTGGATGATGGGTTCTTTGGTGCCGGTTTCGTTGACGCGGCGGTTGACGATTTCAAGCGACTGCTCGATGGTTTGTTCGCGTGTGGCTTTTTGCCATTTATCGCTGAACGAGAGCGTGTAATCCGCGCCGATTTGCCCAATGTCGAGATCGGGGCTCACCTCGCGAATGGCTTTGGCGACGTCGCCGCCAGTATTTACTTGAGTTACTGGGCTGTCTTCGCGCAGGGAAAATATGACTTTGCCATCGCTTACCGCCAGGCCGCGATAGCCGATTTTTTCTTCGCGGAATTTGTTGCGCAGTTCGTCGACAAGGTTGGTCATCTGCTCGCGCATGAAGGTGTCGAAATCGATTTCGAGCAAGAGCTGCGAGCCGCCCTGTAAATCAAGGCCGAGGCTTACTGCGTGCGACGGCAGCCAGCCAGGGATTTTCGCGCGCGTGGATTCGCTTAGGAAACTGGGTATGGCGAGAAGTATGAAGAGCAGGCAGGAGCCGGTGATGAGCAGGATTTTCCAGCGGGGGAAGTGCAACATAGGTTATAGGTTATGGGTGATGGGTTGTAGGGTCAAGACAGTTTATCTTTTAAGGCGCGTTGTAGGCTTCGAACCATTTTAAGAGTTTTATGAGCTAATTGTTCAGCTTCTTCGATATGGGAAACATCGCTTATTTTTAGTGCTCTTGCAATCACCAATTGAGTTTGTAATTCCGCTAATGAACCGGCAGATATTGATAAGAACTGAATATATTCTTTGAGAGAATCGCGGGCATGGCCTTCCGCAATATTTGATGGAATGGAAATTGCGCAACGACGAATTTGCGAGGTAAGACCGTAAATTTCTTCTTTTGGGAATGTTTGAGTGATTTTATATATCAGTGTAACTAATTCAATGCCTTGTTTCCAGACAAGCAGATCGCGGTAATTTTTTACTTTGGGTAATTCTACCACTTCCCCCATAACCTATTCCCTATAACCTACAACCTTAATTGTCATTCGCACTCTTACCCGCGCCGGGTTTTTCGTCGAGCACTTCGCTGATGCTGGCACGCGACACGCGCACCTTCACGCCCTGCGCAATTTCCACGAGCGCCACGTCGTCGCCGTCGAAGCCGATGATGGTGCCGATGATGCCGCCGCCGGTGATGACTTTATTGCCCTTGGCGAGGCCTTTCATCATGGTATTGTGCATCTTAAGCCGCTTTTGCTGCGGGCGGATCAGAATAAAATAAAAAATGAAAAACAACAGACCGAGGATGAGGAGATTATCCTTCATCATTTTATCGGCGGAAAGATCGTAGGGCACCTCCGGCGTTCCGGTGGAGGTGGTGGTATCCTGAACGGTCGAGGCCGTGTCAGCCATTATTTAATCTTCGCTTCGTTGAAAACAACGTGTTTGCGGGCGACCGGGTCGTATTTCTTGAACGACAGCTTTTCCGTTTTGGTTTTCGGATTTTTCTTGGTGACGTAATAAAAGCCGGTGTCAGCCGAACTTACGAGTTTAATCAATAAGATATTTTTCTTAGCCATGGTAGTGTCCTTTATTTTTTAAGGCGCATAACATAGTCTGGGGCTGGCGTCTGTCAAGGAAAAAATATGCCAAATCCTTTGACTTTTCCCGCATTTCCCGCTTAATTGCGCGCCTATGCAAAAATCGAGAAAAATCAGGAAAGTCGTGTTTCCCGTAGGGGGCCTTGGCACGCGGTTTTTACCGGCGACCAAATCCATGCCCAAGGAAATGCTGCCGGTGGTTGATAAACCATTGATTCATTATGCTTTTGAGGAAGCACGCGCGGCGGGCATTGAACAATTTATTTTCGTCACGGGCAGGAATAAACACGCTATTGAAGACCATTTCGACCATGTGTATGAGCTGCAGACGCATCTTTCCACCAAGAACAAAAACCGCGAGCTGGAGCTAACCAGCAACTGGCTGCCGCAGGCGGGCAATGTGTGTTTCACGCGCCAGCAGGAACCGCGCGGGCTTGGCCATGCAGTATGGTGTGCGCGGCATCTCATTGGCAATGAGCCATTTGCGGTGATTTTGGCCGACGATATGGTGCATGCTAAAACGCCGTGTTTGAAGCAAATGGTTGAGGCTTACGCAGAGACTGGCGGGAATATATTGGGTGTGATGGATATTGAACGCGACAAGACTGATCGTTATGGCATTGTGGATATTGACGCACGCCATAAATCGCGCGATAAAAGAATCACCAAGGCCAAGGGCCTTGTGGAAAAACCGGCGCCCAAAGATGCGCCGTCGACGCTCTCGATCATCGGACGGTATATTTTGCAGCCGGAGATATTCGATATTCTGGATAAGCAAAAACCCGGCGCAGGTGGCGAAATTCAGCTCACCGATGCGATCAATAAAATGGTCAGTAAGGGTGTGTATGGTTACCGGTTCGAGGGCACGCGTTATGATTGCGGCGGGCTGGTGGGTTTCGTGGCAGCGAATGTGGCGTATGCGCTGGACCGCAAGGATATCGCCGGGCGGATGCTCAAGGAATTAGGACGTGTTTTGGAATATAGTGCAATAAAAGGATAATTATGCAAATCGCAGTGGTTGGTACGGGATATGTCGGATTAGTGTCCGGCGTGTGTTTTTCGGAGTTTGGCTTTCGCGTGATTTGCGTTGACCGCGACAGCGATAAAATCGGTAACCTGCAGCAGATGATCATGCCGATTTATGAGCCGGGCCTGGAAAAACTCGTGGAGAGCAATTCCAAGGCGGGCCGTTTGTCGTTCACCACCGATCTGGCCAAAGCGGTCGAGAAGGCCGATGTGGTGCTACTCGCCGTGGGCACGCCACAAAGCGAAACCGATGGCATGCCGGATCTGACGGCGCTGCATGGCGCGGTGAAAGAAGTGGCAAAGGCGCTCAAGCAATATTCGGTGATTGTTACCAAATCCACTGTGCCGGTGGGCACCAACCGCTCGATCGCCAAAATGATCGCGGCTACGAATCCGAATGCGGATTTCGATGTGGCGTCAAACCCGGAATTTTTACGCGAAGGCGTGGCGGTGGAGGATTTCATGTCGCCGGATCGCATCGTGGCGGGCGTGGATTCCAAGCGCGCGCGCGACATGATGGCCAAGCTTTATGAACCGGTGTGCTTAAACGGCGCGCAAATGTTTTTCACCACGTATGAAAGCGCGGAAGTGATTAAATACACGGCCAACAGTCTGCTGGCCGCGCGCATAGCCTACATCAATGAAATCGCCGATTTCTGCGAGCGTACCGGCGCCAACGTTCGCGATGTGGCCAAAGGCGTGGGCATGGATCACCGCATCGGCAGCAAGTTTTTGAATCCCGGCCCGGGTTACGGCGGATCATGCTTCCCCAAAGACACCATGGCGCTCAAAACCATGGCCGAACGTGCGGGAGCGCCCATCACCATCGTGGATGCAGCCATTGCCAGCAACGAAACGCGCAAACACCGCATGGCCGATAAAGTAATCGCAGCGGCGGGCGGCAGCGTAAAAGGCAAAACCATTTGCGTGCTGGGCGTAACATTCAAACCCGCTACCGATGATATGCGCGAAAGCGCGAGTCTCACCATCGTGCCAGCGCTGCAGAAAGCTGGTGCAACCATCCGCGCGTATGATCCGGAAGGCATGAAGGAAGCCGCCAAAATGATTTCAGGTGTTGAATGGTGCGACGATGCCTATAAGGCCATGACCGGCGCGGATGCGATGGTTATCATCACCGAATGGAATGAGTTCAGAAGCCTAGATCTCAAGAAAGTCCGCGCGGCACTGAAAACGCCATTGGTGGTGGACTTGCGCAATATTTATAAGCGCCAGGATATGCAGAAGCATGGCTTCCATTATGTTTCTGTGGGCCGCCAGGACGTAAAACCCGGCGAGCCGTGGATCGCGGATTTGAATATTGACGATGAGAAGGCAGCATAAATTCAATATATTAACTACAATAGTTAATATATTTTAATATTTGTTGATAATGCACCTCATTTGTGTTATTTTCTCTCTATAGTTTTAATGGAGAGCAATATGGCAAAGAAATTTCTTGAAAATGCAGATTCAACCCGAAAATCTTTAGATGACCTAAAAAAGATCACGAGTGCTGCAACCTTTGATCAGGCGGAGATACCTCATACATTATTAGTTAATGAGATAGAATACCATCAGGATATTCTTCATATGCGGCATTCTGTTGAGAGGATCATTAATAACAATGATGTAGTAAAACTGGTTGAAATGGAAGGTTTAATCGCATTTGCTGCATTGTTGCTCAATACTACGAAAAACAATTTGGATTTTGATAGCAGGTTGGGCGCTTCTGCTACAGAGCGGCCTTTTGCCTTTGATCATAATGATCCCACAAAAGTTAGCGACCAGCTCAAAAATCATGCTGCCGCATTTAAGGGTCTAAAAAAACGCCTCAATACTCTTAGTAGAACTATTGGTTCACATACAGGAGACGAGTTGTTTCAACAATACTTGCATCCTGAAGATTTACAAAAACTGCTAGAAATTGCTAAATTGCCTCAAGAGGAGCGCACTGCAAAATTTGCAGAGCTATGGAGCCAGCGTGATGATGTGGAATTAACCAGTTCAACTCCTCGTATAAATAGGGCCCAAGAGGCCAAAGGCCATGTCGAAGCTGTGCTTCAAAATTACTTAGAAAGAAATAGACCAGAGACAGCAAAATAAAATTCGTCTCTCCTATCTCCCCCTATACCCAGCCACATCCTGCGCCGGAATCCACACGTCTTTGGGCGCGGCGCCGGTCTGGTAAAAAATATCAATGGGAATGCCACCGCGCGGGAACCAATAGCCGCCGATGCGTAACCATTTGGGTTTGATTCCTTTGATGAGCCGTTTGGCGATGGCGACCGTGCAATCTTCATGGAATGCGCCGTGGTTGCGGAACGATCCCATAAATAATTTCAGCGATTTGCTCTCCACCAGCCAGTCGCCCGGCACATAATCGATCACCAGATGCGCGAAATCAGGCTGGCCGGTGATGGGGCACAGTGAGGTGAATTCCGGGCAGGTGAAGCGCACGCAGTAATCCGTGTCTTTGTGCGGATTTTTGACCTTTTCGAGCTTCGCATTATCGGGCGAAGCGGGCAGGACGGTTTTTTGGCCGAGTTGGCTAAGTTTTTTCATGGGTTAAGCCTTATAATAATTGACTTTTCCTTCACTAGTGCCTAATCCCTACTCCCTCAAGCTTTTTTATGGCGGGTGTAGCCGCTAGGATTTCTTAGCAGCTTGCTGCTTAGAAATCCAGCGTCCCTGCGCAGGCGGGGATCCCGTGAAGGCTTGTGTATGGCGGGTGTAGCTCAGGTGGTTAGAGCGCCAGATTGTGATTCTGGATGTCGGGGGTTCGAGTCCCCTCACTCGCCCCATTCCTTTTAATAATACAAGCAGGGTTCCCCTAAAGCTGTTTTGCGCCAGTTTCATCATAAAACTGTCATCAAACCGTCACGAAACTGTCACATTGATATGATATATTAATAACAATTAATTATCAAAGTCGACCGTCGTACAAAATCAATATGGGGTTATTATGGAAAAGTGTAAATCGTTTCTGGGCACAGCCGTCATTGCATTTTCTACCTGCATGTCCATGAATGCCTATGCTGATTGTGCGTCAGGGCTATCACAACTCACAAGTGCGATTTCAGATTTTTTTAAGGCTGACAAGGCTCTGGTGGTTGAAAATAAGGCTCTTCAAAGCATGCCGGTAAGTAGTAGTCTAACCCAAGCAAAACAAGATAATTACTATAAAGCAACACAATATATTTTATATATTAATCAGCGAAAAAATGCTGAAACAACCGCTGTTGACCTTTACCAGGCCACAAATACGGCATGTAATAAGCAGTACCCTGTAGTTATAAAACGTGTAAGTACGTGGTACGGTGCTTATTATGAACCATCGGGTGGTTTGCCGTATGGGGTGCTTGTTGGTTTGTCGTCGGCTGGGACTCAGATATCCGCGCTTCAGATGACGGATGCTGATTGGGATGCTGTTCTAAAAGCATCCGAATCAGTTGAAAATGCTTATTTGGCTAAAAAATAATTGTAAATCTACTAAAAACCCCCTCCCTGAAAAGAGGGGTATAGTGATAGCGGGCAAACTTGAACAGTTGCCACTATCCTAAATAAAAAAGCCCTCGCCTTTACTAGGTGGGGGCTTTTGTTTGAAAGGACTTATTCTATATCCAGATTAAACTCGTTCTTTAAATACAGCTTCGCATCTTCTGTCGGCTCCAATCCAAAGCCGCTGATAAGAATTTTGCCGAATCTGCGTAAATCGGACATTTCTGTTCCGATTTCTTTTAGAAAGATCTCTTTTTTGAGTTTATCTACCAAAATGTAATAAAAAGCATTACGTCCATACTTATCCTGTCCTTGTACGAGGTAGAGGAGTTCATTATTTATTGCAGCTATGGATTTAGCAATATTCATATAAAAGCGGCCCATTTGTTAATGAAAAACCATCATCATATTGTTATACAATGATTATTTAAATGTTAAAATTTAATAATATTGTAACAAAAGATAAACGCTTCTTAAGTTAAAATATAATCTCAGAACATTAAGAGATTATGTATGGGCGGCGAATCAAATAATACCGGCTCTTGTCCAGACCGTCACCAATGTAACGGTACATTGGCGGTGACCGGCGAAATTGCAAAATATTTACGTGGGCAAGGGTTTGAGGGGTTCGCTCCCAATACACACTTAGTAGCCGCGCCGCATTTTCTGCCTGACCTCATTGATTGGATGTCCGCATTAATTGATATGGGGATGAAGCCCCAAAACATTCATCTTATCGGCAAACAATATTCGCAGGTCGATGCGGTGAGGGACAAATTAAGAAAAATAGGAATCGATGTTGTGGATTATACGCCGACTCCTATGGGCCAATATTACGAGACATTGCAAAATGTAGATATGCCCAAATTCTGGGAACACTCGATGGAGAAAATTCGAGATTCTCTTAAAACGGAAGGTGCCCAGAATATTTTGGTTATGGATGATGGGGGCAGGCTATTACGCAGCATACCTACTGAACTACTCAACAATCCTGATGTAAAAATTGCAGGCATAGAACAAACGACCAATGGATTTGATGTTGCCCGTGAGGAAGGCCATTCAATCGACATCGTAATACCGGCGATGTCGGCTTTAAAACTTGAATTTGAGCCGCCCTTTATCGCCGATGCGGTATTACGAAAGCTTCGCGATAAGTTAGGCATATTCAAAAACAGAGACGTTGCCGTGGTCGGTATTGGTAAAATCGGCGGAGCTTTATGCGAAACGCTCGCCGATAATCACAATAATATTTATGTCTATGATACCGCAGTTAGCATAACAGACGGTGTACTCAATGACCCAAAGAATTTATTACCATCCAGCGTAAATATCTATGAAGCGCCTGCAATTGGGCATCCTAAGTCCGAAGCAAAACTTATAAGAGCAAGCCAACCACCAAGCAGCGCCAATTATTATGTTTGCAATGGTTTGGAGCAGGCGGTGCAGAACACAAATTATGTATTTGGATGTACGGGCAGAGATATTTTTAAGGATATAGATTTGGATAAGATGACATTTCAAGGCGTGGATAAACGGCTCAGTGAAACCCGCTTTATCAGCGTGTCATCGGGTGATAAGGAATTCCTCAGTTTACTGCAATGGATTTCTAAACAACCCAATCATTTGCATCATGGGCCAGAGACAAAATTAGGCAGTCGCTGGGATGTTACGCTTAATCATAATGGCAATAAAATGCGTGTTTTACAGCAAGGGTTCCCCATAAATTTTGACGGCAAAACCGGAAGTGGCACGCCGGAAGAAATGCAGCTTATTTCTTCGTTTCTTATGGCGTCGGTAGTGCAAGGATACGAGTACTTGAAAAAATACCCAGTTAAGTCCACAAACGATGGTAGAAATCTAATTATGCTGTCGCCAGCGGTTCAAAGAAAAATTATGGAGACATGGTTAGATAAAGTACCAAGCATTCAGGGTCTTTATAAACCTGATAGAATCGCAGAGATAATGACTGATAGTGAGTGGTTTGCGCGCCATTCTAAAGGAGAGTCCTGCCCAGTCTTTGCCGCTGATTTGCCAACCCCAGAATGTCTGGTGCAAAAAGCCGAACCCGCCAATTCGCAAGCTCAGGAAAAAGACCATGGTCAAAAAGGACAATAATTCCCCCAAAGCCATCCTTTGGCTGGAATCTTCGCTCACAAAATTCCATATAACGCATATGGCGCAAGTATCAAAAGCTTTGCAGGAAAAGGGCTTTGAGGTTTCCATTCTGACCAGTGAAGATACAATAAAAAAGTTCGAGGAAAATGGCGGTAAAATTAATAAACATGATTATTGCGCGCAGGATAGTGAAATAGATTTTGGAAGAAAGGCGCGCTTCCTTCCTGCCCTGCCATCACAAACAACCTACGATAAATCTGGTGATATTGTTAATGACAGGGGTTTAACCCCTTTTGAATTTATCGGCAGTGACGAGATACGTGAAAAGCGTAATAAAAAAATTGGTAAGGCAATCGCAAATGAAAACCCTGATGTTATAGTAACTTCGCTTTGGCCAAGCGGATATGGTCCGTTTACCGAGGAAATCTGGAATATGATGAATGAGGCCAGAGATAAAAATCCAAAGTGTAAAGTATATAGCCTTTCGAACGACATCCCCTATATAGATAGGCAATATAATTATCCCCGTACCAAAGCGCCTTACTTTAACTTGGTGGATAGAACTTTCGTGCGCGGCGATGGGACTATTCCCGTGGATGATTATATTCCCATTAATGATAGCGCCCGTGACAAAATTGACTATGTGGGGCATTTCATAACGCCGCTTCCCCCAAGAGCCGATATTCCAGAAACAAAAAGAAAAGTTTTGGTTACTTACGGACTCACTGAGAATAACTGGCAAGGCAACAATTATTATAGATATTTTAAATCTATTCTAGAAGCGGCTCCTCACACTAAGCTTTCTAAAAATCCATGGGAAGTCATTGTAAGTCCGGATTGCTCTCAAAAAGATTTTGAGGGTATACAGAGATTTGCTGAGTACATAACCTCACGACATGGAATGACTATAAATGTACGGCAGGGAGTTCCAGATAAGGCATTCAAGCAAGAGGTTGCTGATGCTGCCTTTCTAATACGTCAATACGATATATTTGTTCTTGATGATATCAGTACTGGGATTCCAGCACTCGTTACCATAGGCGAAATCGGAAGATATACGTGCGGGGCGCTCGAGGGAGAAGATAGGGTCGCTAATATCATGTATAAAATGAGAGCGCCTGTCGTAGGATATGCCCAATATGACTTAGAGAGCGCTTATAGCGTCGCAGGCAGTATCAATGATGCTTGTGATAAGGCCCAGAGAAAGGCTTTTTCTTTACCTACAAATGCCCCAGATCGAGTAGCAGATGCCATTACCGAAGATTACAAAGCGATACATCCGGATTGGTCTCCCGGCGTGGCTGCCAATGTTACAGATTCACCTGATCCTATCATAAAGAAAGCAAATAAAGTAACGCCGCAGAAAAAGCCCAAGAATCATGAGAAGGGCAAATAGTTCCATGGCAGGCACAAATAACATAAACAATTCTGATATAAAAAGTAGCATGGTTATCAATGCTGCTTTTGTTGAGAGTTTGAATAGCCATTTCGCTAATTATAATAAATCGGCCTATATTTTTGCCGATAGTTCTCAAAAGAAAGAAGATTTCGTTAAAGCACTAAATGCAGAAATGGTACAAATAGCTGGGCGCAAACCCCTGCGCGCCGATCCGCTGCACCCGCTTACAGCAGAAAAATTCTCTCACATGCTTGCCGGTAGGATCGGGCCGACCGCAGAAATTCTTAAGGCTATGCCTCTTGTATTTAAAATGTACGGAGATCATCGCGAGTCATTCAATGAGCTTGGCAGCACAGCGGTAGTGGAAGAACAGGCTCGTCGCAGGGCAGCAAGATTGGCAACACCTGAAGGTCAGGTAGAAGCGCGTGCGCAGGCAATAGCAGAGGAAGCGCAGTCCCAATTATTAGCAGAAAAACAAACATCGCAAACGCGTATTGAGCAGAATAGAAATGATTGGAGAAAGAATAACCCCGAAGGCATGGCATCTTCGCCATCGTTTCAGGAAATGCTAGAAGAAAGCCATGCTAAGGGTGAAGATTTTAAGGCCTTCCTTTTTGAACGCGTAATGCCAACCTGGGGCAATATGTCGCAGGTTAAGTGGTGCAACCACTTACGTGCACTTAATGAAAGCAAAGGAAGTGAAGGTAAAGCAACCATTACCGATACCGTGTTATCGTCGTGGCGGATTGGCAGAACCAAGCCGTTACGCGAAAGCGTGGATGTATTCTGCCGCGCTTTTGATATAAAGCCGGAAAGTGGTGAATTGATGGCCAAGCATGAGGTCATGCTTTGGAAAGGTATCAATGGCCATGCCTTCACATGGGGAGATAAAAAAGGCGTAGAAGCTCTTCAAACAGCCATTGATGAGTGTAAAAAAAGCGGTGAAACTGGCGATCTGGTTACGGAACTGATTGCAGCCTCAGGCATTCGCTTCGAGAGGTTGCATGAAGCGTTAAATATCCAGCAATTGCCGCAATGGAAAAACGGCGCAAAAGTAGAGGATGTGAATAAGGCGTTGCAATTCCTTAAGCTGGTCAATTCACAAGCAACTGAAGATATTGCAGAGCCTAATGCATCGCGCACGATTAGCAGGCAAAATAGAGAACTGCTTTCGCTTATAACGGGACGTGAATTTGATATTCAAAAGATTATGCAACATGCCCGCACGCAGGGAAATCCGGGCGGTGCGTTATTCGTAGGTTTAACAGGCAGAAGTGGCTTGGTTACGATAACGCCTCAGGAAATGGTCGAGCATTTCAAAGCTAATAAGCTGGAATGCACAGATGAACGCATTAAGAAAATGCGCACCAGCACACAATTGCAACGCGGTGGCAGAATCAGTGAAGATTATGCGCTTGCGATTATAGGTCTTGTGGAAAGCAGAATGCAGCCCTTGATAAGGCTTGGCGTATGCTTGCCATTTACCGAAGAACAAAAAGAGCATTGCGTCCAAATATGTACCGGCATACCGCATCCTAGAAAAATGCTACAAGCTGCTGTAAAAGGAAAACTGCCCATTGGCGAATTGGTAGGCAATACCTGTGAACGCTTAGATTTAAATCATATGGGCCCAGGTAGCTTCTGCGAGCAAGCTGGCATTTCACATATGTCAGACTTTACCCTTGGCAAAGCTAATCTAGAGCTTGAAACCGCTGAAAAGATGGCCGCATGGTTTGCTGAACATTATAAATTCGACGAACAGGAGCAGAAACAATTTATTGCTTTAGCAAGAGGCGTTAATTTACAGCGCACTCCCGATGATCCTAGATGATGTAATAAAAGGCAAAACAGACCGCCTAACAGGGCTGCGAGAAATTTACGATTATTCTGGCTTGCCACGTCCTGCTTTAGCTAAAGAAGCTAAGGTAGATTATCACACTATCCAATACAGCGTTACCGAAGCATCCGGCGGGCGCATTGTGGCAGAGAAAGCCCACATACGACGCATCGGAAAAGCCTGTGGCATTAGCGAAGATAAATGACGATGCGATAGATTTGCTCGAATGATTCCGTATTGCTTGCAGCTAGGCGATAGAGCGTGTTAGGACGGGTCTCTATCCTCAGCTGGTGCAAGGCACTCGTAACGGAGATCTCAAAGTAAAAGTAATTGATTTTGCCGATACTGATGAAAAGAAGAATCAAATAAGAATGAGATACAATGGAGTTGAAAACTGCCAATTTTGGTTCAGCGGATTTAACCAAAACGTGTGGGATTTCATAAATCAGTAGCCATCCCATAAACTCTTCAAAGGACTACATAAGAATAAACAAAAGCCCCCACCTAATTAAAGGCGAGGGCTTTTTTATTTATGATAGTACCAACTGTTCAAGTTTGACCGCTATCACTATACCCCCCCTCCCTGAAAAGAGGGGTTTTTTATTGCCTGTATTTCAATTCAGCCCCTTAAAATGGGCCTTCAGGTGCGCGGCCACATTCGGCGAAACGAAGCTGGAAATATCGCCGCCAAGCCGGGCGATTTGCTTCACAAAGCGCGACGAAATGAAATGAGTGTTTTCCGAGGCGGTGAGGAACACGGTTTCAATATCGGGCTTAAGGCGTGAATTCATACAGGCCATCTGAAATTCATACTCAAAGTCCGACACGGCGCGGATGCCGCGGATGAGGATATTAGCGCCGTTTTCCTCGGCAAAATTCACCAGCAGTCCTGAAAATGTTTTCACCACCACGCGCCCGGCATCTTTGCCCAGCGATTGAATGTCTTCTTCCACGAGTTTTCCGCGCAAGGAAAGGTCGAACACCGGTTCCTTACCCGTATCCAGCGCCACGGCAATAACGAGCTTATCCACCACCGCAAGCGCGCGCTTGATGATGTCCATATGCCCCACCGTGATGGGATCGAATGTGCCAGGATAAACGCCGGTTCTCATGAGCGGTTACTCACCTTGTGTAGTGAAAGCCAGACAAGTTTTTAGCGGATTTTGCGAAGATGGGGAAGAATTAATTAGGCGTGTTGCTTGCGGCGTGCATGGCTTTGCGTTGCCACTGGTGCTGCGGGCGGCATATAGACGCTGCGCGCCAGTTCAAGCATGTGAATATGCATGGTGTGGTCGCCGCCGAGTGCTTCGCAGATTTTATAGATTCTGGTGGCATCAGGCACTGACAGGCCGCTTTCATATTCACTGAGGCTGTTGTAATAGATTCCAGTCTTTTCCATCATCTCAAGCAGGGACAAACCTCTTGCCCGACGCAGGCGGCGCAATGAATCGCCGAAGGTGGTTTTCCGGTAAAAAATATCTGCGATGTCGGTAATCATACCACTCATATTAAACATCGTTAATGCGAGCGCAAGACATTATTTAAATTTTAAATATTTTGTTGACTGCATTTCCGCCAGCCGCGAAACCGTACGATGAAACTCAAATGAACCATCGCCTTTGGCATATATGCGCTCCGGTGGCGCGGCTGCGGTGGCAATTAGCATCACCTTGCGTTCATACAGCGTATCAACAAGCGTGACAAACCGTTTGGCTTCGTTGCGTTTTTCAGACGCGAGCTCCGGTATGCCGGTGAGAATAAGCGTCTCCAGCCGCTTGGCCAGCGCCAGGTAATCAGCTGGGCCCATGGCGGTTTCGCAGAGCTGATGGAAGCTGAATTGCCCGATGGCGTTGTCATAGAGCATAAAATGCGTGGTGCGGCCATGCACTGAAAGCGTGGCTTGCTGTGGAGCCGGGTTATCCGCCAGTTGCCCGATGGCTTGCTCTACGAATGCATCGGCCGCCGGACCTAGCGGATAAAAATAGACCTGTTTGAGACTTTTGGTCTGCATATGACGGTAATCATCGGGGCTAGACAGCGCTAAAACATGCATATGCTCTTCGATCAGCGCGATGAATTTGGCAAAGCGTTCGCGCTGCACGCCACCCGTATAAAGCGATGCAGGCGGGTGGTTAGAGGTGCTGACGATGGTCACGCCCGCATCAAACAATCCTGAAAATAGCCGGTAGAGCAACGTGGCATCGGCCACGTCGGTGGCCTGGAGTTCGTCAAAGCAAAGCAGCGTTGTCTCGGTGGCCAGTTCCTGGGCCAAGAGCGCCACCGGATCGCCTTTGCCTTCGCGGCGGAGCTCATGGATACGCGCATGCACATCCTGCATGAAGGCGTGGAAATGCACGCGGCGTTTTTTGGCCACGGCTGTGTGCTCGAAAAAGAGGTCCATAAGCATGGATTTGCCGCGGCCGACATTGCCCCACATGTAAATTCCACGCAGGTTCACCGCTTTTTTAGCGAACAGTTTTTTAGGTTTGGTTAGTTGCTCCGACAGCATTTCGAGCTCGGCGAGGATGCGGCGCTGCGCATCATCGCTTAAGATTTTTTGCTCGACGACCAGCCGTTCATAATGTGCGGCAAGCGTGCGATCGGTTGGTTTTTTGCTGGTTTTTGTCATGGTTTTGCTCTACAAGCTCCAAGCTTATAAAACAATGTAAACACTCATGCAAATAGCCCGTGATAGTGAAAAATTGCAGCAGGCGCTTCTTGAGCTGGCGCAGGCTGGAAAACGCGTTGCGCTGGTGCCGACCATGGGGGCGCTGCACGCGGGCCATATGTCGCTGATCCGGCTTGGGCAGGAAGTGGCCGATGCGGTGGTGGTGAGTATTTTTGTGAACCCCAAGCAGTTCGGGCCAAACGAGGATTTCGCCAAATATCCCAGGATGCTGGAGGCAGATCTTCGTAAATGTGATGAAGCGGGCACGGCGGTGGCATATGCGCCGCCGCTCGAGGATTTGTATCCCGAAGATTTTTCTACCAATGTGTCAACCGGGGAATTGAGCAAAATTCTGGAGGGTGCGTCGCGACCCGGCCATTTTGATGGAGTGGCGACGGTGGTGACCAAGCTTTTGCTACGCACGCTGCCGCATGTGGCTATTTTCGGCGAAAAAGATTATCAGCAATTATGCGTCATCCGGCGCGTGGTGGCCGATCTCGATATTCCAGTGGAGATTATCGGTGCGCCGACCATGCGTGAAGTTGATGGGCTGGCCATGTCCTCGCGCAATGTCTATTTATCGGGCGAGGAGCGTGCGCTTGCGCCCAAACTCTATGAAACACTGATTCATGTGGGAAGCGCCATTGCGCGTGGTGATTTGCCCGTGGCCAAGGCCGTTGCGGCAGGCGTTGCGCAGCTTAACTCACTCGGCTATAACGTGGATTATCTGGAACTTCGCGAGGAGGACACGCTGGCGCCGATTGAGCGTTTTGAAGGTCCGGCGCGGCTTCTGGTGGCGGCAAGACTTGGGAATACGAGGCTTATTGATAATATCAGGGTGGAATGACATGAACGACTCACAAATCATGCAGGAATTCAAAGACGCAGGCGCAATTTTATCGGGGCATTTTATTTTATCCTCCGGTTTGCACAGCCCTAATTATGTGCAGTGCGCGCGGGCGCTTATGGATACCGCGCGTGGCGAGCGTTTATGTAAAGCGCTTGCGGCGAAGGTGAAAGCCGTGGGTCATAAGGTGGATGTGATCGTGGCGCCGGCGATGGGCGGTGTGGTGGTGGGCTATGAAATGGGCCGGCAGCTCAATATTCCAAGCATGTTCTGCGAGCGCGTGGATGGCAAATTCACGCTGCGGCGCGGGTTCGGGCTGGAGCAGGGGCAGCGTGTGCTGATTGTAGAAGATGTAGTGACAACCGGAAAATCTTCGATGGAAACCGTGGAGTGCATTAAAGAACATGGCGGTGTGGCCGTTGCAGTGACGAGCCTGATCGACCGCCGTGGGAAAAATGATGTGACGCTGACCCTGCCGCTGGTTTCGCTCCTCAAGCTCGACATCCCAACCTATAAGCCAGATGCATTGCCGCCGGAATTGCAAAAAATTCCTGCGATAAAACCAGGCAGCCGATTTTTGAAGGCGTCATGAGCGCGGTTTTTATCACTGGCGGTGCAAAACGCGTGGGCGCTGCCATGGCGGAGTATTTTGCTAAAGCTGGCTATGACATTGCGCTGCATTACAATGCGTCTGCCAAAGAAGCGCAGGCGCTTAAAAAATCTATTGAGAAAATGGGCCGCAAATGCGTGCTGTTTCAACAGGACTTAAGCGATGTTGGAACATTTCCTGCGCTGATGGACAAAGTCAGAAAA
>Ga0206845_1134_pt1 | contig 19863 bp, 14 predicted proteins | sample Alteio_BWOrgCont_19_FD_152887 | JGI IMG/M metagenome (GOLD analysis project Ga0206845, IMG submission 152887) | Enriched cells from forest soil in Barre Woods Harvard Forest LTER site, Petersham, Massachusetts, United States -... | ecosystem: Environmental > Terrestrial > Soil > Temperate forest >...
GGAACAATGTCGCCAATGAAGGCTACCGGGAGGAAGGCGCCCGTCACGGGATTCTGGGCTACGCGCTGGCCTCCGTTCAGGGCAGGTACATAGTAGGAGATGGCCTGAGAAGGATTATAGGCAGACGGGAGAAAATTGGACATGTCTCCGAGATTGTCGTGAAAAGGGACGACGATATTCATGCGGAGTCCGTAGTTGAGGGTAAGTTTCGAAGTGACCTTCCAGGTGTCCTGGCCGTACCATTCGATGTTCTGGTAGGGATAGCTCGGAGCGAGATAAGAGCTTGTCTGCAAGTAATTGTTGAAGTTACCGAGAAGGGCGTTGGCGAACGGCCAGTTGGTGTCGCCCGGATTGGCCGAGTTGGTGGCGAAAGAGATCGTTGAGTTGATGGGCTTGAAGGGGCTTTCGGTCTTCACCGCATACTCATAAAAGATGCCGAATTTGAACGTATGGGTCCCATGAACCTTCGTGAGATTATCGGTAGCGTCCCAGACGGGATTGCGATTCGCGTACGGTAAGCCCATGAAGCTGGTGTACTGGGTCCCGGACACGCTGGGGACTCCACCGAAGGAGAAGTTAGGAATGAGATGGCTGGGATCGGCATTGGGGTAGAGAAGCGGGATGGTGATGTTGGAGTTGGCCCGATAATAGGGGCTGTTTGCCGGCGGCGCATCGCCGGGGATACCGTTTACGGCGTAACCAAAGAGAAAATCGTTTGTCACAGTAGCCCCGAGAACCGTGGCTACGTCGAAATTGAGGGCCCAGCCATAAGTCGGCGCGTACAGCGGTGAAAGGCCGAGCAGATTACCGGAATCGGCGCGTCCGTAAGGATTGTTCTGGGTTGAGTTACTGATGATGGCTCGTCCATAGAGGCGCCAGTTGTCGCTGATGTTGTAATCTCCGCGATAAACCTGGTCATAAGTGGGAGCCTGAGCCGGCACCTGCGACTGGTAGTTATACGCCGGGTTTCCGAAGACATTCGGAAGAGGCAACCAGTTCAGTACCTGCGTGCCGTAGGGGCTCCACTGGCTCTGCGGGATGACGTTATTTGGATAAGGCGTGCCTCCCGGATTTGCAGTGGTCCGCGAGCCGGGCATATAAACTGTCTGGACTACCCCAGCCGCGTTCACCGCATCGCTGAAGTTCCCCTGCCGCTCCTGAGCGGTTGGTACGGTGATCTGATCCAGCGCGGCGGGAGTGTTCGACCTGCCCCACTCGTTCGAGGCGAAAAAGAACAGCTTGTTCCTTTCCTTATTCAGCCCGAAAGGGAGCAGCACAGGGCCGCCGATATTAAAGCCAGCCTGCATGAATCGGTATGTGCTGCGGGGCAGCCCGGAATAATTCCGGATGAAATCGTTGGCGTTCATGAACTCGCCGCGTTTAAACCACCAACCGGTGCCATGGAACTGTTTCGTACCGCTTTTGGTGACCGATTGGATCTGAGCGCCGGAGGCACGACCGAACTCGGCAGCCTGGCTGTTGGTCGAGACCTTAAGTTCGGCGATGGCGTCAACATTGATGCGATAGGCGAACTGTTGATTGACGCCGATGTCGGTAACGGTCTGGCCGTCAACCGTGTAGTTGTTCTGAAAATTGCTCTGGCCATTGAAATTGGCATTGCCGCCGAACCCTCCCGCCGCCCCGGGAATTGTCTCGAGCAGGGTTGTGTAGTTGCGGCCGTTCAGAGGCAACTCAACCATCTGGGTACCGTTCACCAGCCCCGAGCGTTCGGCGGAGACAGTTTCCAGCGCCACGGCGTTCGCTTCAACACTCACCGTTTCGGTGGCCTGGCCGACATCGAGTGTGATGGGCGGCAATCCCAGTTTGTCGTTGACGTTCAAAATTATGTTGGTCTGGGTGTACTTCTTGAAGCCGGTCGCCTCGACTGTAAGAGAGTAAGTGCCGGGAAGCACGGGCGTCAGGAGGAAGTTTCCGTCAGACAGCGTGTCGACCTGGCGCACCACCACACTTTCGCCGATGTTGGTCAACGTGACTTTGGCGCCGGGCACAACAGCTTGCTGCGGGTCCTGCACCACGCCGTGTATTTCGCCGGTAGTGGCTTGAGCCCGTAATGATGTGTTGAAAGACAGGAATATTCCGCTTAGTAAAGCAGCGGAGATCACGAACGAAGTGACAGGAAGTCTCATTTTGTTTTTTACCCCATTCTGCTGAAGCTGGGTTTAGTTGATGGTGTTGAGTTATATCAATTTCATTAATTGGGGTCAACGGCTTAAATCGAATATCACTGCCTTTGATATATAGAAACCATAAATAATAAATCGCCGCCCGCCCTATTGGCGACGGTCTCCGCGGCGCAACTCAACGCCGAAAAAGCAAAAGCTCCTGCCTTCTCTTTGGGGCCTTATGCGATTTAGAGTCGCGATCAGGAATGCGGGGGCTCCGGAGTTTGATCCGAGTCGCGGACTTTCTCTCGCGACAAACAGCATTCGCAGGAACCCAGAAGAATTACTTCCCGAACGCGATGTGAAACGATGCCGCATCTTCGCGCGATTTCCGCGGGTTCGAACCATTCAGTGTCTTTGATTCGGCCGCATTTGTTGCATAGGCAATGATGGTGGGTTCGACATAAGACTCGAAGCGCGAGGCGTCGCCGGCGAGATTCACCGCGCGCGCCAGACCCGCATCGACGAGCGTGCAGGCTGTGATAAACCGTCGCCCGCGACGCCCGAGGGTCGTGGCGGTTGATGGCTCTGTGGATCTCGTCGACAGTCGGGTGCGTCTGATGCTCGAGCAGGTATTGAAGAACGTATAACGTTGCGCGGCGCTGCGCACTCCGTGTCTGCGGAAGGCATCGGCAATGCGGGTCCGCATCGGCTTCACTCTGAATTTAAACTAATTCTTATTTTTATACGTCGTCAGTGCCGCCATGATATCCGGTGCGGCGTTCGGGCTCAGGCACGGCTTCAGGCAAAGCGAGTGCAGGTCAACTGCAAGCGCCTGTCGCCCTGGAGTGGGCGGCCAGGGTATGTTGGGAAGCCGCTTCCCGGAGGGCCTGCCTGCGTTTGGCGACGGCCGTCAACTCCGCGATAAGGCTGTCGGATTCGCTTTCCGCACTCGAGTACTCAGCGATGCGGAGCTGACCCTGCAGTCGAAACCACTCCAGAGTCGCGGCCTCGTATGCAGCGGAGATCCGCTGGCATTCGGGGCAACCGTCGACCGGATTCAAATTGCGCCCTCGATCCGGAGAACGCGCGTCGGCCCTATGGCTTCGAGAAGCATTACCCCATACTACGTCCGATGGAAAGGATTTTCGACGATTCTCACGTTAATTTGCGCGAACGGGTAATGTACCCCGCATGGAGCGTGTCTACGTATACAATCTGAACGAGGAAGTGCGTTTCTCCGGCGTAGCGGGTTCATCGCTTCGACGCACGCATGAGAGCCGGATCTCGATCCGGATCAATCTGAAAGGAAGTATTTTAACGTTGCACCGTTTTGATGCCCGTGTCTTGCCTGTACTTTTCTGCTTGCTGCTATTTCCGCTCGCCGCTACCGCCCAGAACGCCCAGGCGCAAGCGCCCCCGCCTCCTCCGCTAACACTGCCGCCGCCTCCTCCTTTGCCGCCGGCGCCGAGTCAAAAGTCCACCCAGCCGGATTATCCGGATCCGCGAACGTTCACGATCGGGGCTTTTTACTGGATGACCCTTCCGGTGGACACGCCGGACCTCCGCGGCGGCAAACAGGCCCTCTATTATTACGAGTCGCTCTACGATCTCGGGAAGGTGCGGCCTTCAACACCGGGAATCGAAATCAGCTTCCCGATTACGCGCACCGGCGAGTTGCATTTTGAATATTTTCAAGCTAAGGGGGATGGAAATCAGACGGCCCCCTCAAGCCTTTATCTCTTTGGCACCAGCTTCAACGAAGGCGATTATCTGGCGACAAATTACAAGATACGCGCTGCGAAGTTCTATCTGGACGATCTGCTGTTTCCCCACAAGTTTCCGGTGGCCAAGTTCCGGCTGAAGTCGCTCTGGGAATTTCAGTATGTCCACACCAATACCACGATCGATGCCCCCGCTTACACTGCCAATGGCGGCGCCCCGAACACCGCAATCGGCACGCAACAGATTTTTCTGCCGACGTTTGGAATCGCGGCGGAGTATGCGCCTGCTCCGCATTTGTTGTTTCGTGTCGATGCCAGCGGTTTCGGTATCCCTCATAAGGCAGGTATCTGGGACGCAGAGGCGACAATCTCTTACCGGATCGGCAGCTGGGAGATCCGCGGTGGGGGCAAGACGTTTTACTTCAAGACGTCTCCGAATAGCGACGAGTATCTGAGTACCACTCTGCTCGGTGCTTTTGTGGGCATCCGGTGGCACTGGTCCCTCTGACACGCAAGGATTAAGAGGATCGCCACCTGGCGAGTAAATGTAAAATTTATCACAAATTTATAATTACTTTATCTTGCTGGTTTGACCTGAACATCGTTCAATTGGTTTGATGGGAGCCTATTGCAGATTCAGGCGTGCCTTGTTGCCGGCGCTCCTGCTGATTTTCGGGATGCGGGCGAGCGCGATGGACGATCCCGACCCGGCACCAGCCGACTCCGCGGGCGACGAAGCCGGATCGGTCCAGTGGGGCGCGTTGTTCAAAGAGTCTCTGTTCTTTCTTGGCGTCGAGCACGGGTTCCGGCTTTCTACCGATCCCAGCGTGCGCGCCGGCTTCAAGGGGAGTTTTCTCGACGGCTATGTCGATTCCGTAGAAAATCTGCACGGCTGGGCGGATGGCGATCCGTTCCTGGTCAACTACATCGGTCATCCTATTCAGGGCGCGGTGTCCGGAGATATCTGGATCCATAACGATCTGCGCTACCGTACCGCGGAGATCGGTCGTAACCGGCGCTACTGGACCGGCCGGTTGCGCGCCACGGTATTCGCGTGGGCCTACAGTGAGGAGTTTGAAATCGGGCCGATCAGCGAGGCCTCCATTGGTCATACTCAGGCCCATTTCCCGCAGCAGGGGTTTGTCGACCAGGTGATCACACCCGTAATGGGCGGTGCATGGATGATAGCCGAGGACACGATCGATCGGTTTATTATCAAGAAGATCGAGGCTCATACCCGGAGTCCATGGTTGAAGATTGCAGCGCGGGGTTTTCTGAATCCTTCGCGAACTTTTGCTAATTGCATGGAGCTGGAGATTCCGTGGTACCGGGAAACAAGGTCGGGCGTCTTTGGACGAACCTTGCTTGCCAAAGACCCGCCGGCACACAAGTCGAGCGCGGCAAAATCTGATCCCCCGCCGGAGACCGCGGGGGTTTCACCGTTTGAGTTCGCCTTAAGTTTCAACCAGATGCTCCTCGGGGCCGGAAGCCGCAATGTGGCCTGCGCCGGCGGGGGTGGCACGGCCATCTTTAACCTCAATTCAGTGGTCGGAATCGAAACCGATATCGCGGGCTGCAAAATGCTGGGCCTTGAGGCGAATTTAAGCGGCGATGCGCTGATGTTCGCCGCGGGACCGCGATTCAGTTACAGGAACTCTACCCGTTGGACGCCCTGGATGAACGTGTTGCTGGGAGGCGAGAAACTGACGCAGGAAGCGTTCTATCCGGCCGAGAAGGCAATCGTCGAGGCAACAGCGCCGCCGGGTGCGTCGCCGTTCGCTTTGCACAGCTTGTACACGCAAGATTATTCGAGGGCGGGCTTTGCGTTGTCCATGGGAGGCGGCGTCGATTGGGCGATGAATCGCGTGGTGGCTTTCCGTGTCGGCAACCTGGAATATTCGCACGCATGGCTGCATGACTTGAACGGCGAGTCTTACTCCAACGGGTTACGCCTGACGACAGGCGTGATCCTTCGGATCGATTAGGCTTTTTCGGCCGCGCTCGATGCGGTCGATCGTTTCGAGAGGTAGGCACATCTTTTCGGCGACCTCGCGGGGCATACCCTCCGCAACCATCCGGCGTATGCCTGCTTCGTGACTTTCGCCAGTGTAGAGGGGCCATGAACGAATACGTCTTTTGCGTTCTAAATCGGGTTGCGGCCTGAATCGGAAAAAACAATTTACCCGGACGATGTTCGTGGTGTATTCTGGGATTGCTCTGGTCTGAATCCGCGCGCAAACGAGAGGATGCTTGCCCCGCTAAGCTCTCTGACACGCGACGATATGGAAACTCGCCGGCTCGCAGCCGCACAGGAGCTGCTGACCGGCGTCACTCAATCACAGGTTGCCCGCAGATACGGCGTCAGTCGAACTACTGCGTCCCGCTGGAATCGATCCATTGTTCACAAAGGACTCGAAGGCATGCGGAAACGCAGGGCCACCGGGCGCCCCAGCCGGCTTACCGCCGACCAGGTCGACACCATTCGCTTAATGTATTGCGAAGGCGCAATGGCCCATGGCTTTCCAACCGACCGATGGACTACCGGGCGTCTTGCCGCAGCCATTGAAAAACAATTTGGAATCCGTTACGACAGGGATCATGTAGGCCGCCTGATGCACAAGTTCGGTCTACGAGAGCGCCTGTTTGTATACGCACCGGCTGCCTACGCTTATGCCGCCGGTATTTCCGCGCCGGCGACGGTTTAATCAGGAGAAGCGCGGTTAAGCGGAGAGGCGAGATCCGGTCTCAGACCGGGTCTCGATATTCACCGAACGCCCTGCGGAGGGCGTCGGAAATCTCGCCCGTAGTCGCAGAAGCTTCGGCTGCGGCGAGAATTCCCGGCATCAAGTTCATGGTTCCGCGGGCGGCGGTTTCGAGATTGGTGATACTTGTCTGCCACCGTCTCACATCTCTCGATGACCGCAACTCCCTGAGGCTTTCAATCTGCATGCGCTCGTTTTCCGGACTGATGCGAAAGACCGGCACGCTTCGCCGCTCATCCGTCTGAAAGCGGTTTACTCCCACAATTGTGCGCCTTCCCTCTTCGATTTCACGGTGAAACTCGAAGGCCGAGTTCTGGATTTCGCTCTGGATGAAGCCAGCCTCAATGGCGCGCAACGTTCCACCCATCTCGTCGATGCGGCGGATATAATCCATCGTTTCGTTTTCAATCTGGTCCGTCAGATTTTCGATGTAGTAACTGCCGCCAAACGGGTCGGGCACGCAAGTGATTCCGGTCTCGAAAGCGATTACCTGCTGCGTGCGCAGCGCGAGCTGCGCGGACTCTTCTGTGGGCAGCCCGAGCGCCTCGTCGCTGGCATTCGTGTGGAGCGATTGTGTCCCGCCGAGCACCGCGGATAGTGCTTCGACGGTGGTGCGCACCACATTGACCCCTGGCTGCTGCGCCGTCAGGGTGGATCCGGCAGTCTGCGCATGGAAGCGAAGCATGGTGGACCTTGGATCCTTTGCGCCAAAGCGGTCGCGCATGAGTGTGGCATAAAGCCGTCTTGCCGCCCGGAATTTGGCGATCTCCGTCAGGAAATCGGAGTGAGCGTTGAAAAAAAATGAGAGGCGTGGCGCGAAGGAGTCAACATCCATGCCAGCCGCAATCGCCGATTCGATATACGCGATGGCGTTAGCGAACGTGAAGGCGACTTCCTGCACCGCTGTCGAGCCCGCTTCGCGGATATGGTATCCGGAAATAGAGATCGTATTCCATTCCGGGATTTCTGTGCGGGCCCAGGCAAAGAGGTCCGTAATGATTCGCATCGCCGGGCGCGGCGGATAAACATACGTGCCGCGAGCGATGTATTCCTTGAGGATGTCGTTCTGAATCGTACCGCTCAGCTTGCTCATATCCGCTCCCTGCTCGCGCGCCACAAGGACGTAGTATGCGAGCAGGATAGCGGCTGTTGAGTTGATGGTCATCGAGGTCGAAACTTCGTCTAACCTGATTCCCTGAAATAGCTTGCGCATGTCGGACAGCGACGAAATCGACACGCCGACCCGGCCCACCTCGCCCGCCGCGAGCGGATGGCCGGGATCCAGACCCATCTGGGTCGGGAGATCGAAAGCCACCGAAAGACCGGTGGTTCCCTGACTGAGCAGATAGCGATATCGGCGGTTGCTTTCCTCCGCAGTGCCGAATCCGGCGTACTGCCGCATGGTCCAGAGGCGGCTGCGATACATGTCGCGGTAGATTCCGCGAGTGTACGGGAACTCGCCGGGCCTCTCGGGAATCTGCATGAAATCAGGAGCGGGAAATGCGCCGGGCTTTCAGAAATGACGAAATGCCGTAGCCGGCCATGACCAGGATAAAAGGAACAAGTATTGCTAATCGGATCGGTCCCAGGTTGGCCGAGTTGCGCGCAACTTTCCAGCCCGCTGTCGCCGCAACCACGAGAAAAATAAAGCCAATCACCTCATGCCAGAGCGAATGAACGGGCTTGACCGCCGCGGGGAGAACATGTTTGACAAACTTTCCCGCCTGCTTCGCGAGGGGCTTACCGGCCACAAGTTCATACTATCAAAGATCTAACTTGTTCCCCTGCTGCCGCGCTTGTACAATCAAGGGAATATTCATACCCGCGGGTCTGGGAACCGATGGCCCTGCAGTTGCATCACAGTAAACAGGGAAGTTCGGCTGATTAGGCAAAGAAAGGGGCAGAACGTGGAAGAACGGCTCAAGAGCCTCATGCAGGACCTGGGAAACGCGATCAACGAGTCGCTCTCCGACTCCGAGCGAATTGCGGAAGCGATCGGCGAGATAAAGCGTGCCGGTTACGACGTCTTCCTGGTTCTCGAAGCCACGATCGGGTTCAACAAGCGCGACGCGAGCACCGCAGACGCATCGGACGACGATACGACCGATGAAGAGCAGGAAGTCGCGACTACAGGCAAAGTGCGGTTTACAACCCAGGATCAAAGGTTTCTCAAGGCTCTTCGGATTGCGGTTGAAGACGAAGGCGTCTGAAAGCAAAGAAGCATTAAGTTAATTCGCGGTAAACGGCGAGGGTGCTCGCTACCGCGTCTTCCCAGCGAAAGTGTTTCGCGCGCTCAGTACCAAGGGCCACCAGTTCGTTGCGCCGATCTTGATCTTCCGCGAGACGGTTCAGCGCCGCTGAAATTTCATTTTCGCTCGCAGGATCTACGAATTCCGCAGCCGCGCCACAAACCTCGGGTAAGGCGGAACGGTTTCCGGCGACCACCGGGATGCCCGCAGCCATAGCCTCGAGGGCGGGCATACCAAAACCTTCATCCAGCGAGGGAAATGCGAAGATGCCGGCGCGGGCGTACCAAGCGCGCAGTTGTTCCTCCGTCAGATATCCCGTCAGGCGAATGCGGCTGGTGGCGGGGCTGTCTTGGGCCGCTTGCACTACTTCCTCGGCGCCGTATCCATGGGAACCCGCGAGAACGAGGGTCCAATCGTCGGGCATTGCATGAAAGGCGCGAATCAGCCGCGCTTGATTCTTCCGGGTCTGTATGGCGCCGACACAGAGGACTACCTTTTCGCGCGCCACAGAGAGCCGGGAGACGGGCCGGGGAATAATCCCGTGGTGAATCACCCGAATGCGTGAACTGGGCACGCTCAGAAGGCCTTCCAGCTGCGAGGCGGTGAAGGCGGATACCGCGATTACAAGGTCGGCGCGCGACGCGGCTTGTTTGGCCTGGATCGCGAATCGCTCACGGAATTCCGGCGTGCTGTACTCGCCGGAAAGCACAAAAAGATCGTGGAAGGTGGCGATCTGGCGTCGAAACCGGCGGGAGGGAAGCCGTTGATTGAGGCCGTGGAAAAGATCCGCCGAACGTCTGCCCCATGAGTCGGACAGGAAGCGGCGCTCTACATTTGACGGCTTGGGAAGCCTTCGGGCTCGCCAGTAGCGCTGCGAACGATAGAACCACTCCCACTGCGACGCAGGCTCGGCGGCCGCGAGTCCATTCAAAATTTCGCGGGAATAGACGCCAACTCCGGACAGGGAATTACCCAGGCTGTAAGTGGCATCGAGCGCGATGGGCAAGCGTTCATTATCGAACGCGTGGAACAAACTCAGTTGTGCAACTGCATTTCGCCGGATTCGAGCTGATATTCCTTGAGTTTGCGGTAAAGCGTGGTACGACCGATCCCCAGCATGTGCGCCGCGATCGTGCGATCGCCGCGAGTATGCTGGAGCGCGTGTTGAATGGCGCGCCGTTCCAGTTCCTGTAGCGGAACAATGCCGTGCTGAGCCAGCACAGGCGCTGCTACCGAGACGGAGCGGCCGCCGCCCACGGCTGCGGAGGACACGAATCCGACCGCTGATCGCGATCGAGCGTAGTTCGCTACCTCAGTCGGCAGGTCGGCAAAATGCAGCAACGGACCCGAGTCAAATGACATCATCCGTTCGAGGCAATTCATCAACTCGCGGATATTACCCGGCCAGTCGTAATCCATGATCGACTGCGTTGCTTCGTGGGAAAGCGAGAACCGGCCCCCGGCCCGCTCGAAAAATCGTTCGATCAGCAGCGGGATGTCTTCCTTGCGCTCGCGCAGCGGAGGCAGTGTCAGCCGCACGACATTCAGCCGATGAAACAGATCCTCGCGAAATCGCCCCGCCGCGACTTCCCGCTTCAGATCGCGATTGGTCGCGGCGATCACTCGAACTTCGATCTTGATCCGATGCAGCGATCCGAGGGGACGTAACTCCTGTTCCTGAAGCACCCGCAGCAGCTTGACCTGCAATTCGAGAGGCAACTCGCCGATCTCGTCGAAGAACGCCGTGCCGCCGTTGGCAAGTTCGATCAGCCCCCGCTTGGCTTCATGAGCGCCGGTGAAGGCCCCGCGGACGTGGCCGAAAAGTTCGCTCTCCATCATCGTGCCCACGAGCGATCCGCAATCGATGGGCACAAAATGTCCCCGAGGCGCCGCGTTATAGAGGGAGCGTGCCGCCACCTCCTTGCCCGTGCCGCTCTCGCCTTGAATCAGAACCGGTGACCGGCGAGGCGCGAGCTTTGCGATCTGGTTCCGAATCTGCAGGATACGGGGTGAACGGCCCACGAATCCGTTGGGAAGTGGTTCGCCTTCAGCTTTCATTTCAGAGTGGTAGTGCCTCGCCCGCGTAAAATTCTCAAAGGCCGATTCTCTTCAGCAACACGCGCGTTGCGCTCCTACGGATCGAGGCGAACCACGAAAGCCTCCGGCTCATGCTGTTCATCTCGAATCCGCTGGGCGAGCGCTTGCGCCGCCTCCTGCGAATTTTCGCGGCCCGCAAGGATGCGCCAGACCGGAGGATCGCCCTGTCGCAGCACACTCTTTGCGGCACCATAGGCTGCAAGCATGCTCTGCTCCGCGCGGTCCGCGTTGGCCTTTTCCCGGAATGCCCCCACCTGCACCGCAAACAGCGCCGGTTCCGGATTGGCCGGTACGGCGATTACCGTAACTTCGACCTGACCTGTGCCGGGCCCGATCAGACCGATCTGGATCGCCGCGGCGTGCGACAGATCGATGACGCGTCCACCGACGAACGGGCCCCGATCGATAATGCGCACATCCACCGTTTTATTGTTGTCGACGTTACGGACACGTACCCAAGTCTGGAAAGGATACGTGCGATGAGCGGCAACGAGCGTTTCCATGTCGTAGATTTCCCCGTCCGCCGCGGGTCGACCGTGATAAGGATGCCCGTACCAGCTGGCGACGCCGCGCTCGACGGCGCCTACGGGGGGCGCCGCGGCGGCTGTTCTATTGCCACCGCCGGGGACCGCTACTCTCGCCTTCTTTTTGCCGCAGCCTGTGACGACTATCGCCAGTACCATCGCGAAAGTCAGCGCACGCACCGGCAACCAGTTCATCTGTGTTCGACTTTGGCGAGACGCAGCACGTTTCGCATGAGCTTCAGGCCGGTATCCTTCGCGGCCGTAAGGATCGATTCGGGATGGAACTGAACCGCTTCGATCGGCAAATCGCGGTGGCGGATTCCCATGATCACGCCATCTTCCGACTCCGCCGTCACTTCGAGCGAAGCGGGCAGATGTTCGGGAATCGCATATAAGGAATGGTAACGGCCCACCTCGATTTCCTGGGGCAAACCTTCGAAAATGCCGATTCCTCGATGGAGCACCTTCGATGGTTTGCCATGCATCGGATAAGACAGCACGCCCAATTCCCCTCCGAAAGCCTCCACGATTCCCTGGAGCCCGAGACACACGCCAAATAAGGGTATTCCCTGGCCGGCCGCGTGTCTCACCAGTTGCGGCACGCAGAAGTCCTCGGGGCGCCCCGGTCCGGGCGAGATCAGAATCATGTCCGGGTTCACGGCATCCAAGATCTCGAAGGGAGTTCCGGCGCGATAGGTAACTACTTCTGCTCCCGCCTGTCGCGCATAGTTCGCGAGGGTGTGGATAAAGCAGTCATCGTTATCCACCAGCAGCAGCTTCCGCTTCAGAAGCGGCTTCTCTTCGTGAACTGCGGCGGCCCTGGCCTTGCCGCCCAGCAGGCGGAAAAACCCCTCGGCCTTCAGCCGAGTCTCCCGTTCCTCCGACGCGGGCACGGAGTCGTAAAGCAGCGTCGCACCCGCCTGATAAGTGGCATAGCCGTCCTTCAGATAAGTCGTTCGGATCAGGATGCCCGTGTTCATGTCGCCATTGAGCTTGAGCATCCCAACGGCGCCGCCGTACCATGCGCGCGCGCTCTTTTCCAGACTCTCGATCGCTACCGAGGCGGCCTTCTTAGGCGCGCCAGTCAGCGTGACGGCCCACATATGGCTAAGAAACGCGTCGAGCGAATCGAAGCCATCCGCAAGAAAACCCTCGACGTGGTCCACGGTATGAAACAACGCGGCATACGCCTCGATCAGCCGCCGCCCGATCACTTTTACAGTGCCGGGCTTGCAGACCCGACTCTTGTCGTTGCGGTCGACATCGGTGCACATCGTCAGCTCCGACTCTTCCTTGGCATCGTTCAGGAGATGGCGAATGCTCTTCTCATCCACCAATGGGTCGCCTGTCCGGCGCGTTGTGCCCGAAATAGGACAGGTCTCAACACGGTCGCCCGTCACGCGCACGAACATCTCGGGGGACGCGCCGACCAGTTGTTCGTCTCCGAACTGCGCCAGGAACTCATAGGGACTGGGAGTTGCCCGCTGTACGCGGTCGAACAGCTCGGAAGCTTTACCCGAAAATGCCGTCCGGAATTTCTGCGACAGCACGACTTCGTAGTAATCGCCGCGCCGCGTCCCTTCGCGCACGACCTCCACGTTGGCCATGTATTCTTCCGGCGTGTGGTCGGATTCGATCGGCGAGGGCTCCCGCCGCGGCGCCTCCGGAATACAGTCGCCCGAGCGCGCGAGTCCGCGAGTCGTCACGCCGTCGCGCTCGAACTCCCAGGTGAAGCGTTCGATCCGCTGCCGCTCATGATCCATGTAGATGATGTCGTCGCAGAGGAAAAGCTGGAGATCCTTATGGCCCTCGCGTGGCAAGCGCAGGGAGATCGGCTCGAACTGGAAGAGCAGGTCGTATCCGAACGCGCCCATGAAGGCGAGCTTGTCATCGTTCTCATTGCGGAACTCGCGCGAAAGAGTGCGGAGGATCGAAAACACCGAGGGCTGTTTGCTGCGCTCTTCTTCCGGAAAGAGCCTGGGCATGGGCTTGAGCGTGCCGTAGAGCGCGCCATCCTCTTCGCGGAAATCGTCCCAGTGGGGATGATCGCGCAGGACGTTTGCCAGGAGCCGGTTAATCGCCGCGCCGCGTTCATTCAGGGGATGAAACGTGACCTCGCGCTGAAAGCTGATCAGCTCGAGCGGCGGGCGGAGGGACAGAATATCCCATCGCGCATCGTACCGTCCCGGGTACTCGTATCCCGAAGAGAGATACACGCCCCGATACTTGTCGAGTTCGCGCAAAAACCGGTGGAGGCGATGGCGGTACTGCAAAGCCGACGTGACCCGCGATACTTCGATCCCCGACGGCGTCCGATAACGTACTTCCCGCATGATTCAGGTGTAAACACCAGTATCGCCGATGACACCGGCGGTACGTGGTTGCCCAACGCATCGAGCCGCCCGTGCAACGCGTTCGAGGCCGGCGTTTTCAGGTTTGCGTGGTACGCTGAAACTGCCGGTGATCTGCCCTGCCGGCGCATTTCTCACGTATGTATCAGGCATTTTTCGGCTTAAACAGCGTACCGTTCAACCTCAGCCCGGACCCTTCGTTCCTCTATCGCAGCGCCCAACACGAAGAAGCTCTGGCGAGCCTGATCTACGGAATTCAGAGCCGGAAAGGCTTTATCGTGCTGACTGGTGAGGTTGGAACAGGCAAGACGACGATGCTCGAATGCCTGCGCGACCACCTCGTGGCGCACCGCTCGCCCTTCGCATCTCTTTTCAACTCCAGGCTCACGCCCGAGCAGTTTTTCGAAACCGTGGCTTACGATTTTGATTTGCCCTGCGCCCGCAACTCGAAGACGGAGATCCTGTTTGCGTTGAATTCGATGTTGATCCAGAGGTCGAACCAGAATCAGACGACGGCTCTCATAGTTGATGAGGCCCAGAACCTGAGCTGGGACGTGCTGGAAGAAATCCGGCTGCTCGGAAACCTGGAGACCAGGCGTGGAAAGCTGCTTCAGGTTGTGCTCTCCGGACAACCGGAACTGGACCGCAAGCTGGAAGCGCCGGAATACCGCCAATTGAAACAGCGAATCGCCTTGCGGTGCCATCTTCGTCCGCTGACAGCGGTCGAAACGGCTCAGTACGTCGCCTCGCGGCTCGCCCGAGCGGGTATGAAAGATCAGAAGGTGTTCCCTCCGGATGTACTCGCAGAGATCCATCGTCGCACTGAGGGAATTCCGCGCCTGATCAATTCCGTCTGCGACAACATGCTGCTGACCGCGTTCGCATTGGAGAGCCGCCAGACAAACCTCGAAATGCTGGACGAGGTATCGCGGGACCTGCGCCTCAACTGGCCAGGCAACAATCGTGTTTGGACTGGCACCGAAAACGGCTCGCCGATTCTCAGGGAAACCTCACGCTAGGTGTGTCCACGAAATTGGGTGGACAACGTTTTCAGTGTCTGGGAGCGTTGCAGGCGGCTGAATCTGTTCGAGAGTCTGCCGACGCGTTGCCCGATGCCGAAGAAATGAATCTCGCCAGATACGTTTGTCGATCAGTTCGGTGAACGAGGCCTCAATCCGGCAGAGCGACCTGCAATGCGCACAGATGTGGTGAATTACAAAAGCGAATCTGCTTCCCGATTAACGCTTTGACGGCGGAGTGTCCGTAAATGCCGTGTTCTTCCGTCAGAATGCGTCGGGTTTTCTTGTCGGAAAATTCGCAGTCGATGCTACGCATGAACTTCAGGAACTTGTGGGGTCTGTGCCGTTTATGAAAATTTTCCGATGACCGGGCTGTGAGATCGAATTCAATGATCGCCTAACCGGTCTTCATCGCAGGTTGCCTTACGCTCAGGCCCGGGCGCGATACCCCGAAGATTTGTTTACGCGAGTGCGCTGGACGCTCCTCGCCACAACCCCGCCTTAATCAAATCTTTAACAACATCGATATACGCGTAAAGTTGTATGACGAATCCGGCGCGATCAACCTTTCAAAGGCATTTTCAAAGGATTGTATTGTGTGATGAATCTCATTCTTGCGAATTACCTTGCAAAGGGGGAGATGTGTCGTCTATAACAGTCCTAAGTGTCATGAGATACCTCTTAGCCTTTCTGCCTGTCGCGCTGGTTTTTACTCATGAAACCCGCGTGTCGGCCGCGCCCGCAACGAAATTCGATGCGGCTTCGATACAGGTTCAGCGGTATCTTCGATTACCCCTGGCCTTTGAACGAGAGGGCGGCGCCGGAGACGATCGGTTCTTAGCGCGTAGTCAAAGCTATACCGCTCAGCTGGATAGGGGCAAAGCGACGCTCGAACTCAGAGTAAATGGGGAAAGGTCCGGACGAGCTATCTCCTTCGGCTTCTCCGGTTCGCGATCGCCGAAAGCAGAACCAGGATCTCAAGTATCGGGCAAAGTAAACTACTTTCTCGGGAATAACCCGCGTCGGTGGCGAATCGGCGTGCCGACCTGGGAAAGAGTCAAATATCCGGACATCTATCCGGGAATCGACGCGATTTACTACGGCAATCAGCAACAACTGGAATTCGATCTTGTCGTCAAACCTGGCGCCGACCCACGGGCCATTCGCATGAAAGTCCGCGGTGGGTCGAAACTGTCCCTCGACGGTTCGGGCGGTCTAAAGATTGAAACCGGCGGAGCCGGCGACCTGAGCGTCGGCCTTCCCCGGATTTATCAGGACATTGCCGGGAAGAGGAAAAGCGTCGCCGGCCGCTTCGCGATTCGAGGAAGCGACGAAGTTGTTTTCCAGGTGGATGCTTTTGACGCCAGGCAACCGCTGGTAATAGATCCAGCCATCGTTTACTCGACATTGTTGGGCGGCGGCTCAGGGGCCACCGAAAGCTTCAGTGTCGCTGTGGATTCTTCCGGAAATATTCTTGTGGCCGGTCGTACGTATGCGGCGGATTTCCCGGTTGTCAACGCCGCGCAAAACACATTCAATTACTTCACCGGATTTGTGGCAAAAATCAATAGCGCCGGAACCGGATTGGTCTATTCGACCTGGCTGGGAGGACCAGGCGACAACTCCTCGATTTCCGGTCTCGCGGTCGATTCAACAGGCGCCGCATGGATTACCGGCACCACCGCATCCGGCAATTTCCCGGTTCTGAATGCGGCCCAGCCAGCATATGGCGGCAGTGTCGACGCTATCGTCGCGAAGCTGGACGCGAATGGCGCTCTGCAGTTCTCTTCTTATCTTGGCGGGAGCTCCAACGATACCGCTAACGGAATCGCAGTCGACGGATCAGGCAGCGGTTATGTGACGGGCTACACCAGCAGCCCTTTCCCCGTAACGCCCGGTACGTTACCCGCTCCAACGTCTTCAACGACAGCATTCGTCACGAAATATAGTCCATCGGGATCCATCGCATGGTCGACCTTACTGGGCGGAAACAATGGGGAAGTGGGTAACGCGATCGCGGTCGATTCAGGCGGTAACGCTTATGTCGCCGGATACAGCTATTCCACTGCTTTTAATGGCGCTCCGGCCGGTGGCGCGCAATCCGCGAACAATGGCGGCGGGGATGCCTTCGTCGCCAAATTGAATGCGAATGCCACGGCTCTCCTTTACTTCACTTTTCTCGGCGGAGCCTCTCTGGATATCGGTAACGCGATCGCCGTAGATTCATCTGGCAACGCCTGGATCGCCGGGCAAACCAGTTCAAGCGGCATCGCGACGCCAGGCGCCGCGCAAACGGTCCTGGCCGGCGGCACCAATGCGTTCGCCGCCGAATTGAATCCTTCAGGATCCGCGTTTACTTATGTGTCTTATATCGGCGGCAGCCATGCGGATTATCTGACATCGATGGCGGTGGACTCTTCCGGAAGCGTTTACCTCGCGGGAAAAACGAACTCACCAAACTTTCCGGTTGTATCAGCGCTGCAGTCGACGCTGCCGTCGAACGGAACCTCTCTTCTTATGAGCGCCGATTCGGGCGCCACATGGGCAGCATTCGATTCGAATATACATGGAGTCATATACGGCATTTCACCGGATCCCGCCGGCACTTCCGACGTTGTCCTGACGGATTCAGGAATATACCGCTCGGTAGACAGCGGGGCGTCATGGACGCAGCAATTGACCGGCACCTTTTACAACGTTGCTTATCTGGGCAGAAGTATGGTCGCTCCGGGAACCATCTATGTAATCAAGTGTTGCAGTACCGTTTATCAGTCATCCGACGACGGCATCACATGGAGCCGTATGGGCAACGCGCCGCTTGCGCCCCACGGCATAGTGGCCGATCCCGTCATCGGTGGCACCGTTTATGCGTTCGGCGTGGGGGCTTTCGGCGCTTCCGGCCCCCAGAGCGTTTATGTGTCTGCCGACGGCGGCGCCACCTGGAATGCCGGGAGTCAGGGGTTGGCGGCGCAGGTCACAACGATGGTCGCTACATCCGACGGCGCGCTCTATGCGGGTACGCGGGGGCACGGCGTTTACAAGAGCACAAATCAGGCCGCTTCGTGGAGCGTTGCCAACGCCGGACTGCCCACCAATGCGTACACGGCTCAACCTGATTCTTTGACCGCCTCGGGAACCACGGTCTACTATGCCTCATCGGGCACGATTTACACGACCACGAGCGGAGGGTCAGGTTGGATTCCTACCCCGGGCTCCGTCAACGCCGTGCAGATCGCCGCTTCTCCGCAAAACGCTTCGATTCTCAACGCGCTGACAACGGCCGGTAACGTCCAGCAGTCTATCGACGGCGGTGCAACGTGGAATGCCGGCGGGGCGCAACTTCCGCCAGCCGGCTCAACCGGTGGCGCCCAACTGATCGCCGATCCCAGCAACTACGCGAACCTGTTTTTCATTGCGCCCGTGAAACAGATCGCTTTCGTGTCGAAACTGAACAGCACCGGGTCCGCCCTCTCCTGGTCGACATTCCTGGGCGTCTCCCCTGATACATACGCGCAAGGACTGGCAACCAACGGCAACGGCACGGTGTTCGTTACGGGCTATACGAACGGCCAGGGCTTTCCGGTGACTTCCTCGGCGCTGCCTTCCGGTCCGGGCTACAATGACGCGTTTTTGACAGAGATTTCAGATGCAACTCCTTCGTGCTCGGTAACCGTGTCACCCGGCAGCGCCACAATCTCGCAATATGCTCAAACTCTGACATTCAGCGTCGTGGCGCCGAGCGGCTGCCCGTGGACGGCGTCCGCCAACAACCAATGGGTGGTCGTTGCCTCCGGCGCTTCCGGTGTCGGAACCGGCGTCATCACCTTGCAGATCGGCGCCGACACGGATACGACCAATCCGCAGAGAGCGGCGGTTCTAACGGTCGGAAACCAGAGCGTAGCCATAACGCAATCCGGAGCGGGTTGCGGTTACTCGCTGGATAAGGGCAGCTATGCGGCGTCGGCCCCAGGCGGCGCTGTGTCCGCCGTTATTGCGGCGCCGCCGGGTTGCCCCTGGACGGTAACGAATAACTACGCCGCCGCAATTACCATCACCTCGGGAGCCTCCGGATCCGGGAACGGCACGATTAACTTCGAACTCGCGCCCAATTCCACGGGGTCTTCGCAGTATTTTTATCTTTCAGTCGGGACAGCCAGAATTGAGATCGTTCAGGCGGGCTTTACCGGTTCCCAAGGCCTGCAATTGGTTCCGCTCGCTCCCTGCCGCGTCATCGATACCCGCAACCCCAACGGTCCTCTCGGGGGTCCATTCATTGCCGGCGGCATGAGCCGAACAATTCCCGTTCCGATGAGTTCCTGCGGCGTTCCCGTGAACGCCTCCGCATACTCGCTCAACGTTACCGTGGTGCCGCGAACGGGCACTCTCGGTTATTTGACCGTATGGCCGGACGGCCAGGCGCAACCGCACGCATCGACCCTCAATTCCCCCAATGGATCCGTTATCGCCAACGCTTCCATTGTCCCGGCGGGGCCCACGGGCTCGATCGATGCCTTCGCCACCGACGATACCGATCTGATCGTCGATATCGACGGATACTTTGTGCCGCCCACGGTGAATACCCTCCAGTTCTACCCACTGGTACCGTGCCGTGTCCTCGACACCAGAAATCCCAACGGCGGCTTCGGCGGCCCCTTCCTTATCGCGGGCGTAGCTCGCTCATTTCCGATCGGTTCCAGTTCGTGCGGTGCGATCTCGAACGCCTCCGCATACTCACTGAATGTGACAGTAATACCTCACGGAACGCTGGGCTACCTGACTGTGTGGCCCGGTGGCCAGCCGCAGCCGGTCGCATCCACTCTCAACTCGATGGATGGGACCATAATTGCCGACGCTGCAATTGTCAGAGCCGGAACCGGAGGAGTGGTAAGTTTTCTCGGGTCCAACGATACGGATCTGACGGTTGATATCAATGGCTATTTCGCGCCACCCGGAACGGGAGGGCTCAATTTCCATGCGCTAAGCCCGTGCCGGCTGGTGGATACGCGGAATCCGG
>Ga0206845_1135_pt1 | contig 19859 bp, 19 predicted proteins | sample Alteio_BWOrgCont_19_FD_152887 | JGI IMG/M metagenome (GOLD analysis project Ga0206845, IMG submission 152887) | Enriched cells from forest soil in Barre Woods Harvard Forest LTER site, Petersham, Massachusetts, United States -... | ecosystem: Environmental > Terrestrial > Soil > Temperate forest >...
GTTTTTAAAATGGTTGACTTTTAACACAATCTCTTCGCAGAAGAGGCAAAGAAAGTTTTATTCAAGAATTGTAATGGTCCGGCCGCCGCTTACGCGGGAAAAACTATGATGTGCAACCTAAGCTATGGCAGACAGTCTTATGTCATCCTTAAAAAAGAATGGCGCTAGCCAGGCGAAGCCGTAATTTTGCTTAGAAATAGTGTTTGCAGAGCGAATGCCATCCCCTGCCGTGGAGGCGAAGATGGCCTGCCAGGCGTAGTTTGGCGCGGCAACTTGTGTAACACTTCGAAAGCCAAACGTAGACTGGCGGGACTTATGTGGCGCACTTGGAACTTTTAAGTGGACGAATGTTAAAGAACAGGGGCGGGTTCTGTTAGCACGGGTAGCATAACTGTCGACAGGCGTCATTCATTTACCATAGACTAAAAAAGAGGATTTCTGCTCATAGGCTATTTTCGACAGGGGAAGTTAAGAAAGTGTATACCATTAAGAGCGATAGTAAGCATATTCTCGACGCCGCTCGCAATTAGGGGAAAGGTCATGAAAAAATACAGCATAATTATCATACTCGCTATCATCGGAACGGGTGCTGCAGCGTGGTATTATTATCGTGCGAATAGTGTCGCTCCATCGAGAAGTATAACACCTGTTCAGACTGAAGAACCTAAGGTATTAAAAATCCCTACAGGGACAAGTTCAGAAATATCGCTTTCTCCGCTGTCCATATGTAGGGCACTTGATAAGGCAGTCGAATTTCTTAATACTTCGCCTGATAAGATAACTCCCGTGAATGAAAAGCAACGATCTTTTTTAAGTGCTGACTATATGACATACCGACGGCATATGAAGAAAGATATGTTCGGGCCAGACGAACTAAAAGCGTATGCGGCTCGTGATGCCGAGACGCTGAATAAGATCCTGAGGGATAACGGGTTCTCTATTCAGCTCGAGCCCTTTAGTAGTCCTGATAGCATAGGTTTCCTCGCGATACAAGATATTCTCGTAAAATGGCTCGAAAAAGCTGAACGAAAGCCGATTCGATCCGGAAAAAATGAATATGCAGGATTCCGTCTGGAAGCACAATCAATGGCAGCACTGGAATCTGCACATGATGCGCAAGTGAGCTTTGCCGTAGATGATGAAAGAAACCCTACTGTGGTTATGGCAGAAATTGTCACACAGTCAGGAGATAAAGTATGCTGTGCAGTGAGAATAAAAATTACTGAAAATAACACTGAAGCTGTCCCATTTTTTTCAGGAAAAGGCGTCCCAAGCGATCATGATGTAATGCATACCATACGTTCATTAGTGGAAAATCGCATTCAGTACTCAGGGACCTGTCGATATAATGCTATAGAACTTCCTATGATTTCCTATCAAGAACAACCTGATGTTGCATGGTTTAAAAAGCTCCAGTTTCCGGGGTATACAGTTGACCAGGCCCTTCAGGAGGTTATTTTTAAAATGAACGAAAGTGGTGCCCGAGCTAACGCTGCTTTCGTATTCACTATTGCAGGCTGCACCGCCGGTATACCAATGCCTTCGCCAGAACCTCTTATAGTAAATGAGCCATTCCTTTTATGGATCGAGCGACCAGGCATGCCATTGCCCATCTTCGCAGCCTATCTTGATCAGAAATACTGGACAGACCCTGGATCGATCGAATAATAGGAGCGCATTTTTCACGACACTACCTGAACGTAGTGATCTCGTTCAATATCTCAACCACTATGATATGGGCAGCCCCAATACTTCTTTACTCCAATTTATTATTAACTCTAGACAACATTCGCCAACAGCACCCTTATCTGCCAATATTGACCTGATGGGAGAATGTTCATTTAACACAGTCTGAGCATACTCTCTGACAGCTTTTTTATTACATTCTATCTTCTGGTCTAATCCCCTATAATAGACGCTTTGATATAAGAAATTATCCGAATCGAGCAACAGCGCCTTGTCCAGCATATGCTCATAATCTTTCGTATCAATACCAAAATACCATTCAGACATTGCTGCTGTTACTCCCACATAAAACAGGAACTCTGCATTGTCTGAAAATTTGGCATAACCCTCTTTAAAGTATTTTTTTGCCAATACCTCGTATTCATCCTCTTTGGAATCATAATACTTTTTCTTAATATCACTCACGGGCGTTTTCGAAACATTTGCGAAATGGCATGCATGCTCTACAATTGTATCCATCAAGCGAAAAAGCATAAAAATATATGCATCAACATCATCGGGATGCTCTTTAATTACCTGCTCCAAGTAAAATATTGCCACATCAAAATTATCGAGCTGTTCCAATATTCTTACTTTTTCTTTCCAAATCATTCAGATTGTCCATCAACTTAATAATTTTTATCCATGCTCCAACTCATCAATCAAGACATACGACTGTGCATTCTTTCTTAAAGCTTGATAATGGCCTCTCATCATGCCTCTGATGATGGAATTCTCAGAATTTCATCTCTCCATCCTGTTATGATTTCTAATAAATACTCACCTAAAGAACCCTTGGTTATTAATATCGCTCGAATTAAAGAATGTGCATCAAAAAGACGTGATGCATACTGCACAGTCGCCTTTCTGTTCGCTTCAATGTCCAGATCAAGACAAGCATAATATGGCTCCTGATACAATAAGTTATCCGGTTCAAGCAGCATCGCCTTATCAAGCATGCGTTCATAATCCTTCCTGTCAATGCCAAAATACCACTCCGACATAACAGCAGTCATTCCAACATAAAAGAGAAATTGAGCATTCTCTGAGAATTTTTCATACCCCTCCACAAAGTATTTTTTCGCCAAAACTTCGTAGCAATCTTCCTTTGAATCATAATATTCCTTCTTAATATCACTCACCGGGGTTTGAGACACATTAGAAAAATGACATGCATGTTCTACAATCGTGTCCATCAAACGAAAAAGCATAAAAATATATGCATCAACATCATCTGGATGATCCTTGATAACACTTTCCAGAAAGAATATTGCTACATCAAAATCATCATGTTTCTCTAATATTGTTAATTTTTCTTTCCAATGCATACCTCGACCTTATCGTATAAACATAGTACCCATTTTCATAATGCCATCATGAACAACGCCTCTCACATGAATAGTATATCCACCCACATAAACTGGTAAATCTTTAAACTGGCCCTCCATGGGCAATGGCTGATTTTCAATCAAAGATCGTACTACCTCAGCAATAAGTCTCTTTTTATCTCCTTGCATATTGTCTAATAACGGCTGAAACCCGTGCTTCTGCTTTTTAAAAACATGGTTCATATTATTACCCCTTAACGCCCAGTCCACAGATTCTTCAATTTGCTCAGGAGAAAATTGAGCAACTCTTTGCGGTGAGCCGCGCGGAACGTCTTGCAATGGCTCAAAATGCATATTGTTCGTCGCTCGCATTAGCCTACCATCAGCAGTCATCATGTACTGCTCAGGAGCGAGCAGCGGATTTTTGCGCATGAAATCAAGTGCTTTATCTTTCACATTACGATACAGCTTATTGACACCATTGAGCAGTTTGCCTTGCGCTTTCCATCCCACAATCAACGCCGTGCCATTTCTCATTGCATCACGCAAAGTTGTCTGCTTGTCGGTAATTGCATCGATGGCAGCAGTCAATGGTGCAAGATAATCATCCCACTTTTCACGCGCTCGTCCGCGATTAAAGATTGATGTCACGCCGATATCAAGCAGATTGCCCGCAACTCTGCTCAGTTGATACGCAAGAACATATTCTCCCGCAATCGCACATGCCACCGCTTGAACCGGATGGCGCAGAATATCCTCTGCAGCAAAGAGCAATCCTTGTAGTCCACCCTCCATCATCGCCTGACCATATTCGAGTGGATGCTGCACAACCTCCTGCACGCCAGCAACAACATTTGACGCAACGCGTGAGGAGACATCTGCAAGTACTGCTTTGCTATAATCGAGCATTGCCCAACACATATCTGCAACTTGACAGGCCTTCCGAACAAGTCCAGCCTGATTATATTCACGCGCTACATCAACACAATCAACAACTACGTCTTGCTGAATAAGGAGTGAAGTAGATGGTGATACAACGTGACCGAGAATATCAAGACACTCACGATGAACCACCTGTTGCAGCTGGTTACCATAACAGCTTTTGTATTCAGCTTCATTGCAGCCGTACGATTTTAATATTCGAGCGACTTCAGCGTCTACATGGTAAGAAGTGGATGAATATATCGTTCCCTTGTGATTGATTTCACGCAACGCATCGATACGCTTTTCAAGATGCGCACAATCCCCGAAATCATATTGATCATACACATCACACAGCTCATGCCAATCACCCTGTTCATGATAAATCGCTGCAGCATGTTCCTGATATGTTGTTTGTATCATATTCTGTTGCGCACGCTCTTGTTGTAATTTTTCCTGCTCACGCTGATGCTGTTCTTGCGCTAGTTTTTCTTGTAGCAACTGTCGTTCTTGACGCGCTTTACGCTCTTTAACTGTATGGTATTCTGAACTCAAATACCGCTGTGCTTCATAAGAAAATTTGTGTTGTGTTCGTGGGTTGTCCTGCACATAATCATACGCTCCAGTAATATAGTGGTCATAATCGGGTAATTTTTGTAAAAACTGACGGAAGTTTTCATATTCATACAACTTCCACTGCTGAAACACACGCACCAAATCGGCATCATCAACATATACGGCATAATCAGGATATCGATAACACGCTTTCAATGTGGGCGATACGACATATCCATATTGAATCACCTGCCCATATTCAGAAAATAATGCATTACGATAATCTGCAACGCTCCATGAAGCACATGTTGATGAGCCATTAAAAAGTGCTACCGCAGCACCATGATAACTGTTATTGAATGAATGACACCGCCATCTGTTTGATACATGATATGGTGAACTCATATCACGACACCGGCGTTCATCAATTTCTGACGACTCTGCTTGAGGAGGCTGATACACCGGCGGCTTACGCGATTCGCTGACAATTACATACGGCGATCTGGCAATCGTAGTATCTTCTGCAGCATCAATCTTAAAAACTCCACCGAATAGCCCCAACAAAACTACGTAAAATATGCGTAATACCTTGCGCATTACTCATTCTCACCATGGCGATAGATTTTCTCACCTCACCACGGAACAATAGTTCAAGAGTTATGAAAAATCAACACCACACGACATGAGATTCTATTGAGTTTTGATAAGAATATTGAAAAAGATGGCATCTTCCAAGCACAGATCATTGAACCACTGGACTCGAGACAAGATATAAAACCTTATCAACGTCTTCGATACATGGCAAGCCCGGAACTTTTCAAATCTTGCGCGATGCCAGGACCATGATTGGTCACAGTGCTTACCCCGCTCATTGAGCCAGATATTTTCTCTGTCGCATGAATGTCTAACTTTACTTGTCCATCAGCCTTGATGTGATACACACGCGCTATTACATTTCTTGCATCAAACGTTATCACACCACCACTGTTAATAAAACCTTCATCAACGGCCCCTTGTGCCAAAACTAACTTTGAGATGCCATCTACCTCAACAGACATGCACTGAGCATCGATTTTCTGCGCAGTGAGAGAGCTGCTCCCGTCTAATTTCGCAAAAATACGTTGCCCCTTTAATGCAGGTATTTCAACGCTGACTTGACCTGATGCTTTAATACTTTCAAGCACATTCGATTGTAAAGTAATACGATACGTAATAGGAAACCTCGTGATAATAGAGGTATTTGATTTTTGACCGATTATCAACTCTGAGTCAACAACACGTGCATACAACTTATCGATAACGCGATGCTCCGCTTCGATTACTACCTCGTTAACTGCACCTTCAGTGACAATAGCACTCCCCACCCCTGCAATATTGATTCCAGAAATAGCGCTTATCGGGATCAGGCGAGATATTACGAAAGCTCTACGCGTTACACTCGGCAAAAATTCCTTGCCTAAGATAATACCTCCCGCAATCAGAGTCGCTACAAAAATAACGCTTTTGAACATATCATCCTTTTATTGCCACAATTTACCACAATCTTTTCTTGGCAAATGCATTTCCCGAACCTGATTTTAAGTATTTTTCAAAGTCAATTGCCCTTGTTTCATCTTCAAAGCAAAGATTCATTAACGCGAATTCGATCTTAAACTACGGAAGAAGGAGATACGAATGAAGCTCATACAAGATATGATAGATCAATTGCCAAAAGTAAGCAAATGGCAAAAAGAGTTCTTTAAAGCGGTGGATTCAAGTTCGAAGTGCAACACCCTGGTAAAAAAGTAGCGAGATGACATATATTATTTCGTGAATTTTCTTACCACAGAAAGGCACGAAATGAACTATAATCATCTCACTACAGAAGAACGATACACGATAGAAAAATTAAAATCTATTGGATATGGACCACGTGCTATAGCGCGAGCGCTGAAGCGCAATGCTGCAACAATAAGCCGCGAATTGCTGAGATACGGCAAAAGCAAAAAGTATGATTCGGTCAAAGCAGCACGTGAAGCAAAACGCAGACAAAAAAATTATGCGAATGGGCGTAGAGTAGATCAGGCCACAAAAAGTACATAATCAGCAAGCTCAAAAAATTATGGAGCCCCGAACAAATTGTTGGTGCACTCCGCCTCCGTAAAACAAGGACTCCGGAGTCGCTTGTTAGCGTCCAATCGATCTATTCGTTCATACGCAATGACAAGAAGAATGGCGGCAAACTGTACACTTATTTACGTTGTCAGAAAAAACGCAGAAAGCGCTATGGAACCAGTTTGAAAGATAATCGAGGAAAAATTCCTCATCGAAGAGACATTTCTGACCGACCAAAAATTGTTGACGACAGAACTCGATTTGGCGATTGGGAAGGTGATCTGATTATGGGAGCAGAACATCATCAAGCAATAGTTTCATTAGTAGAGCGCTCGACTCGCTACACCATACTCATCAAAATCAGCTCCAAACATGCTGCAGTCGTAACCAAAGCTATCATCAAAAGACTCAGAAAATTTAGTGCTTTTTCTCACACACTAACCTTTGACAATGGTAAAGAATTTGTTGGTCATCAATAGATGGAAAAATCTCTCAATATCATGGTGTATTTCGCAGAACCATATGCTTCCTACCAACGGGGTTCTAATGAGAATACAAATGGCCTTGTGAGGCAGCCTTTCCCAAAACGAAAAAGCTTTGATACAATTACGCAAAAGGATGTTAGAAAATTTGAAATCCTTCTAAACAATCGTCCCAGAAAGTGTCTTAAATTTTTGACACCCCAGGAACTTTTGTCCCAGACAGTCAACCAAACACTAAGTGTTGCACTTCGAACTTGAATTCACGCTTATTATTATTTTGATAAATTGTCAAAATGAGCATGATTCATGAATAAAGTACGCGCAAAGTAAATATTCATAGGAAGTAAGTCGTTTACACTATTAGCGAGACTCATCAACCAGAGATACTCGTCTCAAGGATGCGTTTTGTCAATATGAACGTAATCATTCTTTTCACAGGTCAGCTACCAAGTTTAAGCTTGTGCGCAACCTTTTCAGCAATAAGCAGACTCTGCCAAAGTTATTATGATAGAATGATCATACTGATAGTCACCATAGAAGAAAGTGAATGATCATATGAACCTATGTACCACATACTATACCTTCCTTGCAAGCTGCTTGTTAGTTGTTAGCACGCTCAGCGCGATGCCCAACTACTGTGACCCGAACTTAATTATGGATGACCCATACTGGTATTTTCATATTACGCGAGCAGATATTGAAGCGGCACGCCCATATCCACGCATGTGGTCAGATATACTGGCATACATCGATAATCAAGTAGAAACATTTGATTTTTATTTCACAGCAGATCCAAAAATGAAGAGGGCCCAATTATTCCGTAAGGCATCTCAAGAGCTCCACAGAGTACAAGATGAAATACATATGCTCCTCCATACGCCCAATACGTCCGATCGCTTAACCGCTTCTGAGGTCGATGAGCTCACCGCGCTCACTAAAATGACATTAGAAGAATTCTTACCAACCACTCCTCCAGAAGAACCCAAAACTATCGTCATTGACGGTAAAACATTTCCTGACATCAGCGACGGCATGACAATTGATTACTCTCCGCTCGTTCATGAACGAATTGTTATAGAACAACGATACGAGCAATTGACGAGGCGGCTTCAAGATCTGAACAAACGTCCAAAGCTCACCAAAGTACATAAACGGCTCTTGCGTCAAGCACGAGAACGGATAAATACGCTCTACAAATGCCGTATCGCACCAATAAGCCTGCTCAGTCGAGCATCTGAACGCTCATAGAATTGTGCGCTTCAGCCGCCCTATTACAGCATCTCTGTAGAGCGCCGCGCACTTCCAGACGTCGCTAAAACTATGTCGTACGTGGGATACGCTTGAACAATATAGGCCCATAGTGAAATTAAATTTCTCCTGCAGAAAGTTTTATCCAAGAAATAACCAATCCAAAAAGAAATACATGTTTATCTGATTCTTTTGCTTTATATCATAGAAGAAGCAAAGAAAGTTTATTCAAGAATCGTAAGGTCCCAGCCGTCACTTACGCGGGAAAAACTATGATGTGCAACCTAAGCTATGGAGGACAGTCTTTTCTGTCATCCTTAAAAAGAATGGCCTGCCATACGAAGCTTTAGCGAAGTATGGCGGGACTGACGAGACTCGAACTCGCGACCTTCCGCGTGACAGGCGGACGCTCTAACCAACTGAGCTACAATCCCACAATTTATTTGGCTTGCCATACAACCTGTTCTCTGAAGCTTTAGCGTAGGAGAAAACCTCTACATCTTATGTAATACTTCGGAGCCAAGCGTAGTATGGCTCCCCGGGCAGGACTCGAACCTGCGACCTAACGATTAACAGTCGTGTGCTCTACCAACTGAGCTACCGAGGAACGAATGATTTCAACATGGCCCGCTACCTGCCCGCCATAGTCTTTAACTACTTTTGCCATTCTTCAAAGAAGAGATGACGGCTGAGTGGTGGGCGGTGCAGGGCTCGAACCTACGACCCCCAGTTTGTAAGACTGATGCTCTACCAACTGAGCTAACCGCCCCTTATTCGATCACCAATTCGGAATAAGTGTAAAGAATAAGGGATAAAAAGTCAAAGACAAATTTGCATAAAATCTCGACAAAATATCTACCCACTGATACCATGAGATTATCATTATGCCTTTGATTTTTTAAGCATTCAGAGAGTATGCTTCTTAATCAACAATACGACTATTACACAACATTCAAGGATATTATCAAATGACACAATCATCTTCCTCACATTGGATTCGCAATATTTTTTTCCTCATGCTCATCATCCAGATGGCACCGCTTGTCATTAAAACAGTAAAACAATACTACGAAGATACGATCTCACCAAAAACAAAAGTCGGTATTCTCACGATAAAAGGGACGATCAGTGATACGTCACTCTACGTACAACAGTTCAAAACATTCTGTGAAGATGATTCCATTAAAGCAATTTTGCTGAAAGTAGATTCACCGGGTGGTATTGCAGGAGCGTCAGCGTCACTCCATCATGTCATTCGCTCACTCAAAGAACTGCACCATAAACCGGTCATCGGCTGGATTCAAAATATGTGTGCTTCGGGTGGCTATTATATCGTCGCCGCAACCGATCACATTGTAGCAACATCAGTCTCGGGCATTGGCAGTATTGGTGCATATATTCCGCAAATACAGTTAAAAGAGTTAATCCAACAGATACATATCAAGTACGATGCGATCCATGCGGGTAAATATAAAACAACCGGTAATCCGCTCCTTGCAAATACTCCTGAACAGAATGCTATGCTGCAACAGTTTGTTGATGACACGTATCGCATCTTTGTACAAGATATGATTGCAAGCAGACCGCAACTCGCTTCAGCATCAAAGGAGGTATGGGCTGATGGTAAAATCTTCACCGGGCACCGTGCACTCGAACTTCATTTAATTGATGAAATTGGCTCACCGCTCACGGTTGAACATGCAATCAAAGAGCGCGCACATATCACCACAGAGATCTCTTGGGTTCGACCGCCAAAACAATCGCACTGGTTGAAATTACTTTCAGGCACTGATGACGATGGTGATGCCGAGCACTCGTATATCACTACTGCAGTCAACGCTGTGATGAACTACATAATAGCACACGATCTTAAACCGACACTGTAACGTTTTTCTATGAGCCCGCGGGAATAATCATTTCATGCGGGCTCAGTCATTGAGAGGTCTTTATTACTGCGAAATGCATCTTGCAAGAAGTATGTTACTTCATCATTATCGAGTGGTGCTGATTCGTGATATTCAGAACCTTTGGTAAGAAGATAGCAGACCTTAATATTCTGTATGGTAAACATCGGCTGTACAGTAACGTAATATTGTAATTTATCCGTTTCGCAGCGAATCTCTTTAATACGCCCCACTGCAAATCCTTGCGGGTAAATGAACCCTTGGCCACTGGTCAGTACCATTTCATGCAACTGGAGCGGCGCAAGGTGACTCACATACGTTAATAATCCACGGTTACTCTCGTTGATACCTTCAAAAATTGCTTCGGTGTGTGTTTCTGAACAGGTAACGGGAATTTTACTGAGACGGTCAGTAATTAACACAACTTTACACCACCAGGGATAGACATCACTTACCCGACCGACAAGACAGTTTTGGTACACTGCGACCATATCCCGTACAACACCATGTCGTTCCCCTTTATCAAGAATGATCACATGCGCCTCGGGAGAAATAGTACGCGCAACAACCTGTGCACTTAATAACCAATCGGTTTCATACCGGTGACGAAAACGCCGTAATTCACGAACCTCGTCAAGATGAATTCGTATACCACGAAGTGCTACCACTTCGGCAGTAAGATGCGCAATCGTTTCTTGGCTCTGCTCCAATGACGCTGCAAGTTCGCGTACTGAGCGATAATGACGATACCACCGCGTGGTACCATCGGTTACCCATGTTACCATACGAACAGCAGGGTATGTTATACACGCAACAATATAATCGATCGCTGAAGATCCAACACGAAAATATCCTATCATTCCCAGAATGATCACCACGATCACTAATCGCCATCTGCTCATATTCGATACATCCTCTTTTGTATAACAATGAAGAAGGGCGGGTAGTTTACACCACCCGCCCTCTGTTGCATTGTATCAAATTAAGGATTATTAAAAAGGAGATTTAGATTGATAATTTTTAGAAACCGTACACAATATCAGTATCATCCGTTACAGATGTCAATGATCGTTCTCCCCGAACTACCAACGAATTATCAGATGGTATCCCACTCGCATAAGTAGGCATTTCTTGCATTCTAGATCTAGAAGAGCCGGGCTTATCAATTCTATCAGCGAACTCCACTAATCTGTCTACACCCTTACGTACTTCTGACACATCAGTCCGCACTACACTCATATCTGTTTTCAAAGCATTTACCTCACTGGCCATATATAAACCAACTTGACCCAATCCTTTCAACGATGTGTTAACGATTTTTAATGTTGTATGAGTTTTTCCTGAAGCTTCTTGCAACTTTTGTATCTCTGCTAAGGTTTTTTGGCATTCTGCAAGTATTGCTTGGTGCCGTTCTTTGTCTTGAGTACTCAAATCTTGTTGACCCTCTTCCAATCTTTTTAATATCTCTGCACTCTCAGCAAGTCGCTTCTCAATTCTTTCTTGGAAATGCTTTAACTGCTCTTGAGTTGCTTCCTGTAAACTGCTAATCGTAGCTACGCCCGTTGATATACTATTCAAAGCGCCAGTATGCTCATCCAGGACCTGACGAACCTGTTCAAGTAGGGTTACTATTCCGCCTGAGCCGTAAAAATAATCGTATACTCGATAAGCACCATAGCCAAGCGCGCAACACGCTGCAACGCGAGGAAGCGTAATACCTGATTGCTGTACGCGACGCTCAAGCGCTTCTTGTTTTCTAACTGGCACATAATAACGATACGCGCCATATGCTCCTGTGACAACGGCACACCCTACACCTACTCGCCTACGATTTGTCGGATTTTGAAGATATGTGCACGCCGTACTGGCAAGATTAAATGCTTGTCCTGTACCTTGGAGTAGACCCGCTGCATAACCAAATGTATTGCCAAAAAAGCTTTTTCTTTCAACGTCACACACTGAACCTCCACGGGTCATACCCCTGTTGGCACATGTTGCAATCTGTTGGATTGCCAAGCAACTTAAGATTATTAAACCAAACCGTTTCATAATTTTTCTCCCTATCTTACCCTATCAATAGTTCAAGGGTATTTTATTTAAGTATATTTATTTTAAACGCTTTTCCTTAAAATTACTAAGAAAACTGTTTAAAATTTACTATTATAGTATAAATGTACTGAAAAAATTAAGACTTGGCAAATGCCCCCTGCTTGAGGGCATTTTTCCCCTTTAACCCCCCTAAAAACTGATTAAAGGAGTTTTTGAAGGTCAGGATGCATCATATGCCATGAATTTACCTGTTCATAGGCGTAAGCAGTCTGAAACAGAAGAGATTCTTGCCAATAGTTACCCATCAGTTGAAAACCGATTGGCATCTGATTTTTGGTAAAACCGCAGGGTACGGAAAGGGCTGGAATTCCCACCAAATTTGCCCAGGATGTAAAGTAATCACACAGATCCATCTGTAAAGGATTATTTGCACAAGCGCCGAAGGGAAATGCCTCATTAGCTGCCACGGGCATTAAAAGAAGATCAACTTCACCAAAGATCTGTTCCGCCTCTTCCCGCATTGTATGGCGCACTGCGCAGGCACGTTTATAAAACGCATCGGCATGTCCATGAGACAGAACATAATTACCGATCATAATACGGCGTTGCACATCCTCACCAAATCCTTCTGACCGGGATCTGATATACAATTCCTGCAAATCTTTGACATCCACAGCACGGGTACCATATCGTACACCGTCAAATCGTGCCAAATTTGAAGCAGCTTCAGCGCGACTAATGACAAAATAGGTCGCTGCACTAAACTCCATCGAAGGCAACGAAACCCATCGAATTGACGCTCCCAGCTGCTCATACTGAGCGATAGCCGTTTGAAGTGCTGTTTTCATTTCCTCAGAGACGCCCTCTGCATTGAATGCATTTTCAACAACACCAATGCGTAATCCTGCAGGAAGTTGACCAGTCAAACCGAGCGTAAGATCGTAATCCGCAGGAACTTTTCGCGCAGTTCCGTCATACACCGGTTCTTCTTGACCAGCAATAACCGACAAAACGAGCGCATTATCATACACAGTACGCGTTGCAACACCAATTTGATCGAGCGAGGATCCGTAAGCCGTTAAACCATATCGTGATACCAAGCCATAGGTTGGTTTACTTCCTACAACACCGCACCATGCCGCCGGCAAGCGAATTGAACCGCCAGTTTCTGAGCCGAGTGCCCACGGAACCATGCCAGCTGCAACGGCTGCGATTGAACCACCACTTGATCCACCAGGAACACGTTCTTTATTCCAAGGATTACACGTTTTTTGCAAAGCAGAATATTCGCAGGAGCTTCCCATCGCAAATTCATCGAGATTAGCACTTGCAACCGGAATTGCGCCACTCGCATATAATTTTTTTACCGCGGTGGCATCATACGGAGCTTTATACTGTTCTAATAAGCGAGAGCCGCACGTCATGCGACGCCCTTTTATACAGATATTATTTTTAATAACTCCCGGAATGCCCGCCAAAATACCCTTCGATGCACTCTGCTCAGAAACGGTCGCTTCATCGAAACGTTCAAGCAATGCTCCCAGCGATGGTTCATACGTCGCTATATGCTGATAGGTTGCTTTAATAATATCTTCAACTGAAACTTCACCTTTTTCTAAAAGTATTCGCAATTCGCGAATGGTCATCCATGGCGATATCATATTTTTTCCTTACTGTGAAATAACAACGGGAACAACAAAAAAGCGATCTTCCCGCGCAGGCGCTGCTTGTAACAAGAGATCAGCATCACTCTGAACAATATTATCGGACCGTAAGATCAACGGTTGCACAGGGCGGATATCCTGCGGATTTTTTACCGCTTCAAGGGGAACTGCTTGCATTAAGGCCGCTGCATAATCTAATACTGCATTAATCTTCTCTTCATACTGATGCTCAAAGCCTAACGCAATACGCAATCGGGCAGATTGAGCAAGCTGACGTACCGTATCAACCGTAAGAAATTTCATACTATCCCTCTACCATGCAACATGACGCCAACGATCACTCCGAAACCAATAGATGTAACAGAACGCCATGAGGCCGTTCCCTATATAAAATAAACTATATACCGCTATAAATGTATCAAAATTCGACTGAAACGCAATGTACGGCGCACCGTATACCGCAAGAAACGCCACTAAACATAACGTAGCCACACGAACCCATAAAACCACTTTCATCTGAGCGACACCCCGTAAAGCGCTGGATAGGATTACCTGGAGCACATCAAGGATGGCAAGGAAACTCATAGCGCGAAATGCACGCGCTGCAAAATCGGTAAATACATGTTGCGGGTCAAAACAACCGATAATTGACCATGCATGCCATGAACAGAATGCTAAAATAATAGATACCATTCCTAAAGCAAGCATTAACGTCCGTTTAACCGTATATTTAACACCCTCAATATCACCCGCTCCCCACTGATTACTGACCAAAATGGTAGTCACCTGTGCAAAAGCAACGGCGGGAACAAACGCAAACATTTCAAGGTCCTTGATAATACCAAAACTGCTTAACGCTAAAGAGCCCATCGGCGCTATTCCCCGAACTAATAACATTTTTGCAATGGCAAGTACCGATTTATCACACATCACCGGCCAACTTAAAACACAAATACGCCGTGCTAATGTCCAGGAAAATGAACGGTACCACGTCTTTAACTGAGAACATATGACACTATCGCGTATCATAGCAACAAGTGCGGCAATCACCATCACACTATATTGAATGACCGATGCAACCGCAGAGCCTTGTAAGCACAATGCAGGAAAACCACATTTTCCAAAAATAAGCACATAGTCACAGATAACAAAAACACATGATCCCAAGACCAAACAGCGTGTCGGAATATAATTTTGCTTAATGCCCCGCAGAAATCCGCTGATTGAAAAAAAGATAAACATTAATGCAACGCTTAATGAACGTGTCCGCAAAAATGGTATTCCAAAGGCAACAATTTGGTCGGGAGTTCCTAAAAAGCGATAGACCGTTCCTGCATAAAAATAGAGGCCGGCCCACAGAAAAAATGCCAAACATGATGTCACCATTAATGAAGAAATTGCTACAGAAAACACTGACGCGTCATCTTTTTTACCATGATAATAGCCACATAAAACCATCGTTCCCACCGAAAGGCCTTCGGCAATTTTTGTTAAAAAATGCATGAGGGTATTGGTAACACCGACCGTTGCATATAATTCTGTGGATTTCAGGTGTGCGATAAATCGAGCATCAATGAGCACCACAAGTGAGTATAGAACAAGTGCCGTGATCATTTCGGGGAAAAAACATCGCATAATGCTTTCATAACTAGCACCATGCGTTTCATCACGCAAACCATCAATATAACTGGCAAGGAGGGTCTTTTTCATCGTAATCCCCCCACACAATAATCTCCCATCAGCGCTAGCATATCATTAAAATATAAAAGTACCGCACTCTTTTTATAAACATTTAGTTGATTCTTCATTGTGCAAAAAAATTTTTTTGACTAAGCTTGCAGCAAATTGATATCTTCTCAGAGATGGTCATGAATAGCGTACTAACACTCTTATCTGTTCTGTTGCTCTTTTTAACAAATACGTGCTCGCCAAGCTGTGCTCGTGACACATGGGTTTTTGACGGTCAGGCTCTCATACCAATTCAATTGCTCCGCAGAGGGATAAAAATTATCTCATTGAATGGCGACTGGAAGTTGTGTGCTACAAAAATACGTTATTGCAAACCAACCCACTGTCGCGAACGTTTTGTAACGTTATGCTTTGAGAGCGGCGAATCAGTAACCGTTGCCTATCATCAAATAAAGCCGATGTCGCATATCATTTAGTTATTCTTTTTTGTAAAACGTAAAAAACCGGGAACGGCGGTAAGACGCTTCATCAGACATGCGCCCCACAATCTCAGGCGTGTACCGCATGATCGAGGGGCAGCATCTTCAAAACTGGTTGATGAAGGTGAAGAATGCACCGATATTTTTACTGACGCATCTTCTGCATAGTTGCAATCAGGAAACGACTCCCATATCCTCACAGTCCCATCATTATACGCAGATGCAAATCTGGTTTCAGATAAGCGCACAAGTGCCCTTACTTCAAGCGGTTTATGAGAACTTTTGTGCGGTAATAATTGCGTGTCTCGACCAGACCGCAGATCTCCTACAACAATCGTACCATTATCATGCCCAAGAATAGATATGCCATCACAAAATACATCCAAAGATAATGTAATATTAGTGAAGAGCGTTCTTATCATTTTCCCATTATTAAGATTAAATAATTTTGAAAAAACTTTTGACCTCGCCATAATCACATCATTCCCTAATATTGCAAGAGAGCTAACTTTTGAAAACTGCAACATCTCCTCTTCATCTATACGTCGATCTAGACGCATCAATGATAGCTCAGAATCTCGTGAGCGCTCGAACACTCGAATTTTTTTCACACATTCACCAGATTCAACATCCCATACTTTAACAACGCCAGCACATGAACCAGAAATCAATAAGCCTGTTGGCGAAACAGCAAGCGCCGAAACGCCACTTCGATGCCCATCAAGTCTTTGCTCACATTTACCAGACTGAATGTTCCATATTTCGATATCAGGCTGACTACCCACAACAAGCCTGTTGCCAGGCAATCCAACCAGTGAATAAATATATCCTGCATGAAACCATTCTCTCCACGTTTTAGTCCTCGAAAGCATTGCAATTTTTCTAAGCGTTTTCGTATCATACATTTCTATGTTACATTGGCAGTCAAAACCTATGGCAAGTCTATTATCATCACAGCACGCAAGAGCTCGAGGAATTCCATCCACACGGATGCCTCTCTGAACGCGCCAGATATTTCCAACAAATGCGAATACTTCCAGCCACACCGCATCGGGAAGCTTCGAAACCGATGATGGTCGAGCATAAACATTTTTGGAAACCAAACAATTCCTAAAGATTTTTTCTACGCAATGCAAATTACCGTGATGTTTTTCATCCTCATCGCACACATGAGAAAAACTCTGCGCTGCTGCAATGGACAAAGATGTCATACATAATACAACAATCTGACACAATAATAATTTCCGCACGTTAAGAACCATAACAACTCACTATAATTTTTTTAAATAATATATAACAGAATCCTGGTATACTACACGTACTGCCACAAATCAGAAATTATGCTCCATTCATGATACTAAAAACAATCAGCGCGCAAAAGACATTTACCTTTATTTTGTAGTGTCTTTCAGAGTAGTGTATCTTATAAAGTATTTACATTCTCATATTTTTCATAAACTCGCAAGGAACTGCTATGAATGCTCTATCATCAAACATCGCCCGCTTCATACTATTAACATCGTTCATGTGCATCATGAGTGATCATATGTACGCATCTCAATCGCTCAAAGCCTCTGATGAAAAACGCTGTTCTGCAACGCAACAGATTTTACCCAAAATTGACTGGGAACAGAAAGACTGTAAAGCGCTTTTGGACATTCTGGCATATATTTGTCAATTTCCTACCGTTATTGGGCAAGAGATTGTTCAATACGCGTACACTGAACAACATTATGAGTACAATCAAATGCTGACTCCTGAACGAAGCGATAGCGAAGGATATCGTCATCCCTATTGGATAACATGCTTTAAACTTTTAAGTACGCAAGCGCTTGCCATAGGATGCAACAATGGCACTATTGATATATGGGATATGAGCAACAGAAAATTCAAAAGCCTTATAGGCTCACACACAATAAACGCTCTTACTGAATTGAACAACGGGATGCTTGCATCAGCAGCGCAAGAACTTATTTATATATGGAATACTAAAACCGGCACATACATGTATGACTTGATTGGACACACTGGTCAAATAAATGCGCTGGTGTTTTTGGCTCAAAAAAACCGCCTCATTTCAGCAGCCGATGATACAACAATCAGAATATGGAATCCGGTGACACGGACGTGCGAGGGGGTAATTGTTTCAAATCATGGAGCGACGACAACAAAGGCACTGGCACTCTTACCTGATGGTTCTTTAATTTCAATCAATACTCATTGTATCCAAACGTGGGATACTAATAGTCTACGAAGCACTCAATGGCTTCAAACACATCATTGGGGAGACTATGTCGATACCCTTGTACTGCCCGGTAATATCCTTGCCTCAAGCTGTAGTTCTAAATCATCGGTACAATTGTGGGACATGAATACAGGACTACGTACTGCCAAAATACCGATAAAAGATCCAACAAAACTTGCTTATCTGGGCAATCAGCACCTTCTTGTCGGATGCAAGAATGGAGCAATCGTTATCATTGATATACTAACCAAGAAGCCCATCCAAAAACTTGCTATACCAAATGGTGGGCGCATCAAACGAGCCGTCCCGCTTGCAGGAGGCATCTCAGGACTTGAAGTATTACCCGATGGACGATTCATCGCCTCTTTATATGACTCAACAAGTGTACATATCTTTCGTCCGACTATTGAGTTTACAAAACCAACACCATCACGTACGACACGGTTCGTTAACAAAATCTTGGGAAAATGAGGAGACTATATGAAATATTATAACAGCGTATCACTGAAAAAATTGCTCTTTTCGACCATACTCGCAGTACCAATGTTCTTTGGTTACACACAGGCACAGGTATTGCTTATGGTAGAAGGAATATCGGGAGCAGGAAAATCGACATTATGCAGCATGATCGCTGAACATATCCCGGAAGCACACATTATACCTGAGCCGTTCGATCGCTGGAATAACATTAATGAAGTCGGTAATTTATTTGAAGCATATATTAAAGATAAAAGCCGCTGGGGACTTACCCTCCAGAATTATATATGCCTAACCTTTTCACAAGCTTTACATGATGCATATATTCAACATCCCGACAAGGAGATTTTTATTACCGATCGTTCTTATTTTGCGACACTCTTCGTATTTGGGCGGATGCTTTTTGAAAACAGCACGATCACCCCGATAGAGTGGGAAATACTGCAAGAACATTGTTTATGGTTTATGGAAAACGCTCTTCACCAACCCGATGGATTTATTTTTCTACAGACACAACCCGCAACCGCACGTGCACGTGCAATTAAAAGAAATCGCGTTCTCAAGGCTTCTTTAAATATTACTTATTTTGAAAATTTGCATCGTCTTTATACACAATGGCTTGTTGAAAAAAAGAATATTCATCAATCCTTAGAACAAGTTCCCGTGCTTATTATTAATGGTGAAGTTGACTTTGTCCATGATGATGCAGCACGCCAAAACATAGTGACACAGATTGAACATTTTATCGCTCAGATTAAGGAGATCTCAGACAACTTGTAGATTCAGCCCTCAGTGACCACACATTGTTATTGATAAAAAATACCAAAAATAAGGCATTATATCCCCCACCAAGAAAAATGAAAGGTTAATAACTACCTCCGCCAAAAGAAATGGGGCCTTTGCTTGAATCATGCCCTTCATCACCATCTTTTTCAGAAACAATAGGCACCGTTACAATAAGATCTCGATCGCCAGTACCCTTGGTTGCGCTGAATTTTG
>Ga0206845_1137_pt1 | contig 19809 bp, 9 predicted proteins | sample Alteio_BWOrgCont_19_FD_152887 | JGI IMG/M metagenome (GOLD analysis project Ga0206845, IMG submission 152887) | Enriched cells from forest soil in Barre Woods Harvard Forest LTER site, Petersham, Massachusetts, United States -... | ecosystem: Environmental > Terrestrial > Soil > Temperate forest > O...
GGGCAGACCGTCCCGGCCGGAACCCGTAGCTGCTTTCCGAGAACGTCGGGTCCCACTGCCGCTGTAGAACCTGCATGACCGCCTGCTGGATCAGCCGATCCAGCACCGTCGGGATGCCCAGCTTGCGCACCCCTCCGTCCGGCTTGGGGATTTCCACCCGCCTCACCGGCCTCGGCTCGTAAGTCCCGTTCAACAGTTGTTCCCGGATGGCTGGCCAATGCTGTTTCAGATAGTCGGTGATTCCGCCGACGGTCATCCCATCGACGCCCGCGCTACCTTTATTCGCCTTCACCCGCCGCAATGCTTCCTTCAGGTTTTCTCGCTCACATACCTCCTCCATCAATCGATTCGTGCTGGCTGGACTTTCGGGGTCACGCGCCGTCGAGAGCGATTCAGTCTCTTCCCTCTCTGCTTCGCGGCCTTCACCCGCTGACGTCGAAGAGAAGTCCAGTTCGGTCTGGATATTCTGCCGCATGTCGCTCTCGAGATTCATGTCCTACTCGCCTCTCCTCTCGTTCGGGCCTTCAGCCATCGTTCCCGGCTCGGCCTATCTGTTGACTCCGCCTTTCGGCCTCGGAGTGCCTCACTAGCCTTGCCGACGACATGTCCTACTATGCCCTCTGCTGACTTCTGCTCCGCGGTCAGACCGCCTTTCGGCAGCCTCAGTCGTGACCACCGGCGCAGCACCACGGCAAGACTTATCCTGGATAAGCCTTGACCATGTGTCGCGCCTCTGGTCAGCGACGCGGAGCAGATCTCCTAGGGTAAGCTCAACCGTCTTCTGTGCGCAGCCGCCGGATCTACGCTTCGCACTGTGGAAAGTAGCGGCATTCGAATACGCAATTCCGGAACTGGTTTGCCTCGCTGAAAAGGGTTGCAGACAGATCCACCGATCTTTGACAACTTAAACTTATGACCAGGGCCTCTCGGGTTCCGCGGGTCGGGACAACATTCGCCTGAAACACCCGACTGAACAGCCGTCCTGAGGGTTCATCCGCGGCCGATTCATGATCGGCGCCTGATCAAAACAGGCCTCTGAAACATCGCCCAAACGCAGAAGGTGGAAAGCTTGTTCCTGAGAGCGCTCTCACAGCATTTCCCGCGCCGCTGGCGATCGAACCCCAGATTGACAATGGGAAAAGGCGCCTCCACGCCGCCGCCCTCAGGCGCTGCTAAGGAACCTGGATCACTTACCGGCTCACGCTCCGTCACCCCACGGAATCTCAGAAGGCATACTTGACGGCGAACTGCATAATCCTGGGGCTGACGTCAGTCTGAATCTTGCCGAAGTTGCTGCTGTTCATCGCCGCCGTCGGGTTCAGGAAATTTGCCTTGTTCTGAATATTGAAGGCCTCGCCGCGGATTTCCAGACTCTGTCTTTCCTTCACGATAAAGCGTCTGGATAGCGCAACGTCCACTTCGAAGTAGCCGGGGCCCCTCAAGCTGTCATAGGCCAGGTTTCCCAAAGTACCCGCTGCAGGCGATGAAAATGCCGACAGGTTCATCCAGCAGTTGATGGTCTGAGTGGCGCAATAAGGATTCGCCGCCGCCAGATTGGGCCGCTGACCGCCTATGCCCGAGAGCGCGTTATCGGTACCTGTCGTAACCGTGAAGAAGGTGCCGGAATGTGCGGCGAAGATCGGTGATAACTGCCAGTTGCCGGCAACCATCTGGAGGGCGCGGGATGAAAATTTGGGCGATTGCAGTACCGCGGTCAGGTTGAAGTTATTCCGCACATCGATGGAAGTGCAATTCCCGCGATCGAACCGCCGGTCGGCGGGATTGGTATATACAGGCCCCGAGAGTTCGGTCGTAACGAGGTCGGAAATGCAATGCGCATAGGTATAGTTGCCCAGCACCATAAAATTACTGGTAAGCCGGTGCTCAACCGAGACAAGCAGTGAATTGAAACTGGCCGTGCCGCCGTCGTCAAGGAGCTCGAGATTACCGTACAACGGTCCTTGAGTGGCATTCTGTTGAGTCAGCAGCCTCCGGGGCTGAGTATTCGAAAGTGAGGAGCAGGGGCCGGCGGCCGTAAGCCCGTATTGTCCGGCGGAACAGTTTCCTGGAACGTAAACGGCGGGATTCAATTCCCGATCGGTCCACAGGTGTATGGCGTTGTTGCCCAGATAGCTCGCTTTCAGCAGCCAGCTCGTCCCCAGTTGTTTCTGAATAGTCACGTTCCACTGGTCAAGATAGGTGTTTCGCACGTTGAGCGGAACGGTCTCGTAGTATCCGCCTTGCGGGAAGACGAAGTTCGGGGTCAGCTGCACCGGAAACGGGCTGCCCCCGGGGAACCCTTGCCACGGATCGGCGAAGCCGCCTGGCGGAAACGGGATCGTGATTGAATTGCCCCATGGCGGAGACGAAGAGTAGTTGTAAAAGAAGAGGGTGTGGGGCATGTCATAAAGGATTCCGAATGATGCCCGGATCACCGTACGGCCGTTCCCTGTCGGATCGTAAGCTATACCAACACGCGGTGCGAAATTGTTCCACCGGGTGTTATTTGGCCGGTTGCCGGTCTGAAATCCGGTGTCGCCCGGGAACAAGGTGCCAACCGGCGCGTTCGGGTAAACGGCCGAATGGGTATTTGAGTTGAAATCATTCTGGTCGAAATGCGTCACCCATCCGTGCACAATACTGCCCCCGAAGTAGGGTTCCCATCGCAGACCGTAATTGATCGTCAGATGCGAATTGAACTTCCACGAGTCCTGTGCATACAGCCCGAGGTTGTTCCAGCGCTCGTTATCATGGCTGACATTCGCATCGGTGAACGAATCCAGCGCGCCGGCGATAAAGTCACCCATTGCGGATCCGGTAAGCTGCCCGCCGAAAGTGAAAAGACCGTCGCAATAGACGCAGAACGTCGAGTTCTGGCCTGGCCGGAGATAATTTACGCCGAATTGCAGCTGATGGGATCCCTTTACCCAGTTGAAGTCGTCGGAAACCTGGTAGGTCGTGGTGGCGATGAGGCCGGGCGTCGCAAAGCCTCCCGCGCTGGCAAAATTACCGGTGATATTGATGTTCGAATAGTCCGGCAGCGGCTGGTAGTAAGGCGCCACGCCTATGCCCGGGGCGTTGAATATCGGCACCTGAAACTTGGTGATGCCGACCCTGTTGAAGGTAGCGCGGAAGGTATTCAGCATACCCGCGTTCAAAATGTATGTGTGGCCGAGGACCACTGAATTAACTTCGTCGTCCGTCCCCGCGTTCAGAACCGATAGTTGGGTGCCCGTGTAGCTGGATGGTATTTCGCTGTGAGCGATGAAATAGCGGCCGAAGATCGACTGCCTGGAGTTTATCTGGTAATCGATCTTGGCGATGCCGAGATTCTCGTTCTGATTGGCAATGATGGCATAGAAACTCAGCCCGCAAGGCTCGGGGCCGATTGGTTGATAATATTTGGCCATCGCCAGCGCCTGCGGGCTGATCAGGGACATCGGCAGGACATTGTTGACGTAAGGCGCCTTCAGAGTCTGAGGCTTGGCGAAACATTGCGATTCGTAGGGCGCAAGGTTACCCGTGAGCATCGACGCCGTCGGAGTGTTGGCGGGCGTGGATGCGGGCTGCGAATGGATGATCGTGTCCTGATAGCCGAGGAAGAAGAAGAGCTTGTTTTTCCGGATCGGGCCTCCGAAGGTTCCGCCGAACTGGTTCCGTTTGAGCGCGTCCCTCGACGTCGCGAAGAAATCCCGTGCGTTGAAATCCCCGTTTCGAACAAATTCAAAAGCATTGCCGTGAAATTCATTGGTGCCGGACCTGGTAACTACGTTTACCGCGCCCGCGGAGTGCTGTCCATATTGGGCGGGCAGAGCGCTGGTTTCGACCTTGAACTCCTGTACGGCGTCCGGGAAGGGCAACGGCAGGTTCAGATTGTTGAAGGGATCGTTGTGCGATCCTCCGTCCATCAGATAAGTCAGACCGTTGAGTGCTCCCCCAGCCACGCTGACAAGGGCTTCGTTGGGATAGTTTTTGGAGGAAATGAGATTGCCGGAAGACGGGCTGGCGCCGTAAGCGGATTGAACGGTTTGGGCGTTTCCCGCGATGGTAATCAGCTGCGTGATCTCGCGTCCGTTCAGCGGCAAGTCCACAACCTGCTCCTGATTAACCACCTGACCCACTGCGGTGCTGTGCGTCTCCACCATCGCGGCGGCAGCCTCCACCTGCACTGCTTCGCTGACGGCGCCAACTTTTAATACGGCATCGACGGCGGGAGCCGTGTCGACCTGCAAAACGATGCCGCTCTGCACATAAGTGCTGAAGCCTTCTTTCTTGATCTCCACCCGGTAGGGGCCGACCGGAAGGCTGGGTAACACGTATGCACCGTCCGCGGACGTGGCCGTGGTCCGGGTAGTTCCTGTATCGGTTTGGATCGCGCTGACTTGCGCTCCCGGCACGGGCAATCCGCTGGCATCCCGAACCGACCCCGCGATCTGGGAGACGGACTGACCGAGGAGACCGGCGCACGCGAGCGCGCAGACCAGCAGAGCTATCGTAAAGCGCCTTACAATCCCTATCATTCGTTGATTCTCCCCGTATTTAGGAGTAATTCAGTGTTGTGCGGAACTCTATCATGAGTTATTAAGCATGTCAAACGAACCTGCATAAGGTTAGAACCTGCATAAGTGCCCCACATTAATTGCCTTCTGACAGGGCTGCAGAACAAGCGGGAGGAACCACTGGTTTGATAGGACAGAATCGCTTGAAATTGTTCTTATGCGTGGTTCAGACGTTCAGCTGTTTGAGATATTCAGCTATTTGTTCCCGGAGTAGCGGGTTCCGGCAGCGGGTACGGAAACGCCGGCCGCGTGACGCAGGTCGACGCACAAAACTTCTCAGTCACACAAAGCCCGGACTACAGAACGCGCGGTTCGGTCGCCATGAGATCCTGGAACTCCTTCGTCTCCCGCAACGCCGAGAATTCTTTCGCCTGCAGCTTCTCTTTCTCTTTAAAACCCTCTTCGAGCGCCTTACGCAGATACTGAAGCGCGAGTTCGTTCTTTCCCGACACCGCGTACATTCGAGCCATTTCGTAGTGGTATCGCGCCCGATCGGCCACGCTGCGATCCATCATTCTGGTGCCCACCAGACCATGATTTTCGAAGACGTCGGGATCCAGCTGCAACGCCCGGCTGTACGCTACCGTCATCTCGTCGAACTTGCCGCGAGCATAATACGCAGTCCCCAGATTGCTCCAGATTGACGCGGAGTTAGGCGCGAGGGTCAGAGCCTTTCTATAACGGGAAATGGCGCCCCGAAACTTCTTTTCCGCGTAATATACGGTTCCCAGATTATTGATGGCGTCGGCGTATTTACCGTTGAAATGCAAAGCATGTTCGTAGCTCTTCTTCGCCCCGTTCAGATCGCCCATCTGGTGGTAAGCGATGCCGACCTTGTTCCACAGAACGGGGGAATTGCCGGCATTTTCACGGTAGGTATCCGCCGCTGCCCGGAACATTTTCCGAGCCATGTAAATGTCGCCAAGCTGTTCCGGGGTCACCTTCGCCTGGGGGACAGCTGGAGGCTGATGAGCAGTCTTAAGTTGGGCGCTCGCAAGCGCGGTGCCGATCACAAGACTCAGGATCGTTTTCATTTGAACACATCCTTCAACCTCCCGAAAAAGCCTTTTTTGCGAGGAGGTTCCGCAGGTGGATTCTGAGCCGCCGCCACACCGGCGGCCTCGGACTTTCCGTCCTGTCCGGGAGGGCCCGTCTGTAACGAAGTTTGCGGTTGTGGTCTTTGAGGGGTTGGAGGCAATTCCCACCCCGAAACGGTCGTTTGATCGCCCTTGCCGCCATGCAACGGGCAAGTGCCCACAGGCTCGGTTCCGGCGATGAAAACTTCAGGCGTCTGGGTGGGGCACACCGTATTGGCGAGCATTCCCGACTCCGGGTCGATAGTAACTGTCACCACTCCGTCCGGCACCGCAAACGGCTTGACGTCCGAATAGCGAGGCAGTTCGACGGCGCGTTTCATAAATTCGGTCCAGATAGGCAGCGCGGAATGTGCGCCTTCAATGTCCAGTTCGCGGTTGTCGTCGAAGCCGACCCAAACGAGGCAAAGCAGATTGGAGGTGAATCCGGCGAACCATCCGTCATGCGACGTGCCGGTCTTACCCGCCGCGGGCGCCGTGAAACCGCGCGACCTCACACCAGCGGCTGTACCCGTTCGCAGCACCTCCTCGAGCATGTTCACCACCAGGTAATCTACCCGCGAATCGAGCACGGTCTTCGTAACGGGTTTCTGATCGAGCAGTACCTTCCCGCCCGGTTCCCTCACCAGCGAAATGAACGAGGGTTGCACGCGAACACCGTGGTTTGCGAACACAGTCCATGCGCCGGCCATTTCCATCGGTGTGGCGTCGTACGAACCGATCGCCATCGCCGGGGTTGCCTTCACATCCTCGCTGATGCCCGCACGATGCGCAAGGTTTACGACAGTGCTATAACCCACCATCTCGGCGACCTTTATTGTCGCCACGTTCAACGATTTCGCCAGCGCCTTCCGCAAGCTCACAGGCCCGTAAAAATCATGTTCGAAGTTGCTGGGCGAATATTCCTGGCCGTCGAACTCGAATGTTGTCGGTTCATCCACCACGATGGAGGCGGGCGTCAGTGTCCGCGTCCCGCCCGCAACCGCGGTATTCATGGCGGCCGCATAAACAAAAGGTTTGAAAATCGATCCCGGCGGACGTTCCGCCAGCATGCGATTCAACTGGCTGCTTCCGTAATTCCGGCCCCCGATGAGCGCCTTAATCTCCCCGGTGTGCGGATCAAGCGCAATCAACGCACACTGGGGCTCCACGAACGGCGCATTCTTGAAGCGCTTCTGCTTTCGCACGATCTCGTCGACCTGCTTCATGCCAACGGCAACCGCTTCGTTTGCCGCCTTCTGCAAGTCGAGATCGAGCGTCGTATAAATCTTGTCCGACCGAGCCTGAAAATCGTAGCCTGGAAACCGCCTCTCGAGATCCTCGTTGAGCAAATCGACGAAATACGGCGCTTCGGTCGATTCCGTGGCCCCCGTGGCCAGGGTCAGAGGCGTCTGAACTGCAATTCCGTACTCCCGGTCGTCGATGAAATTGTTCTGCCGCATCAGCGCGATGATCGTGTTGCGCCGTTCGCGAACCCGCTCAGGGTGCCGGTAGGGGTTGTAGTAACTCGCGCCCCGCACGATCGCCGCGAGCGTAGCGGCCTCCGCCAGGGTGAGCGACCGCAGATCTTTGCCGAAGTACGCATTGGCCGCTTCGCCGAAGCCTCGAATCGTGAAGCTCCCGCGATATCCCAGGTCAACCTGGTTGCAGTACATCTCGAAGATCTGCTGTTTTGTCAGCTTCTGCTCGAGCTGCAGGGTAATCATCATTTCGGCCATCTTGCGCCGCCAGTTGCGCGCCGGCGTCAGAAACATGTCGCGCGCCAGTTGCATCGAGAGTGTGGAAGCGCCCTGAGCGTTCCTGCCGCGTTTCATGTCCACCAGCGCCGAGCGGACAATGCCGATCGGATCGAAGCCCGAGTGCTGAAAGAACCGCTTGTCTTCGGCGGAAAGGATGGCATCACGCAGAACCGGTGGGATGTCGTCGTAATGCACGATGCGCTGCTTTTCGCGGTTGCGGTCGTAGAGGTTAGTGATCAGCTGCGGTTCCAGCTCATAAAGCGGCCGCGGGGTGTTGTCTCGGAGCGAAACAATGCGCGTGATTCGGCCCCCGCCGAACTTGATCGTCGCCGGCTCCTGATCGAAATAGGCCTCCGCGCCCGGGAAGATGTCGATCGAATCCGGCGTGACCGTGTAGGAACCGACTGGATTGTTGCGATTCTCGTTGTAACCCGCGCGCCGGAGCGCGGCGGCGATTTCCGAGGGCGAGCTCTTGTCGTTAACGGAGACCGAGTCGGGCGCCGCGAAGATTCGCGCCGTCGAGTTGTAGGGGCCGCCGTTCAGCCGCTCGTCAATCGTCTTCGAATACAGCTTGTAGAAATGGACGAAGGTCCCCACGCCGGCGGCTAAGGCCAGCACGACCACCGCCAGCAGAATCTTGCCCGCGGGGTGAAGAAAGAACCGGACCAGCCAGGCGTCCTTCTGAACGCGAACCTTCCGCCCGGCCGGCTTCCCGTTTGCTCGCTTGCGCGCAGCGGGACTTTCGTCGGCAACTTTCATATTCTTTCTTTCAGGATAGCGGGAAATACGATGAGCGAGTTATCCCCCGGGACTGGAATTCGCGAAGCACGCGAAACCGGTACGCCAAATCGCAACTGCAGCGCGACTCGGGTCATCCGCAGAATCGACGGCGGCAGAGCAGACCGGGGGGCGGGAATCCCCGCCGCAAACCAGAAAACGTAACATTCAGGTACCCCCGTCGGAGCCCCATTAGTTTTTGGTGCAACGCGATTCCTTGTTTGAAGGATCGCCGCCCGCTCTGCCGCGCCGGATTTTGTCGCGGAACACCTGATGGCAATGGAGACAGCTGTCGGCAACATCGCCGCTGAGGTCGCTCACCTTTTGCTGGTTCCTGGTCTGGGATGCGCGATAAGCAGCTTTTCCCACTTCCGCCATTTCGTTGGTGAATCGGATCCAGTCGGGGTCGTTTACGGGGACCGGCTTGCCGTTTTCGCAGCGACGCCCGGGCGTCAGCAGGAGAGGCGCCGAATCGGCCAGTGCGATCGCCGCATAATCGACGATCTCCCAGCCCGTATAAAGATCACTGCCCCACATGCTCCAGTTGAATCCGCCGTCGGCGGCCGCGGTGTCGCCGATCTTTTTCTTCTCGGCGGGATCGTGCGTCTGAACGGTGAAGATGATGTTGGAATTCGGGAACATGATGCCGCGCATCAGTTGGCTCAGATTACCCGCGGGGAGTGAGGGCGACGGCGCCGTGGTCGAAGCCGCCGCCGGTCCGGCGTTTGCCGATGTGTTGCCGGCCTGTTGAATATACGCTGCGAGATCCGCCGCCTCGCCGGCGGTGAGTTTGCCTGGCTTGTCCTGCGGCATGGTGTTTTTTATTTTGCCGATGAGATCGGACGCGGGCCATCTCGATCGGAAGTCGGCGCCGGCGAGGGAGGGCCCGCTGCGTCCTTCGAAATGGTCGCCGTGACATGAGACGCACTGTTCCTTGTAGAGTGCCGCGCCGCGTGTGGCATCCTGCGCGTTCAAAGAAATTGCGGACATTCCTAATATGAAGGCGGACACCAGCGACTTTTTCATGCGTTCTCCGATTGTTTCAGCCTACATCGAATCGGTACGACGCTGGTAAGAGAGGACCGGGGCAGCACCACAAAACTCAGGGGTATCGCTACTCACGGTATCGAGTCAGCGCGTCGCCCAGACTGCCCTCGAGCGGGCTGAGCCAGGGCTCATAGTTCCTCCACTGGAAGAGCCCATCGCGGAAAATCGGCCGGCGGACCTGCTCTGAACTTGCCGTGCGAACATTGCGTTCCGTCTTATGGAATTCGACGCAGGCCGGTTCGAATTCGACGCCGCAGTACTCCAGGATACGCCGCACGTTTCTCTCGAGATCCTCGACGACGTCCTCGTAGAAGACTCGCCGTATCCGCCCGGGAAGCACCGCGTCCCAATGCCGCATCAATTCGAGATAAGTCCGGTAGTAGCGGCCGATATCAGCGGTGCTATAGGTGAATTCCTGGCCCGCGGCGAACAACTGCTTGAAATTGCTGAAGCAGCACGCCATGGGCTCTCGCCGCACGTCGATGATCCTGGCGTTCGGCAGCATGAGATGGATGAGTCCGATGTGACGGAAGTTGTTCGGCATCTTGTCGATGAAGAACGGCTTGTGCTTGCGGTAAGCGCGCGTCTCCATCATGTAGCGCTCGCCCAGCTTGCGGAAATCTTCAGGCGCAAGCTCGCTCCACGTTGGCATTTCAAGCACGATGCGCTGGATCTCGGCGAGTTCCTGCATGCCCTCAACCTGCGGGTGGGAAGCGAGGATCTGCTCGACGAGAGTGGATCCGGAGCGCGGCAGCCCAACAACGAAAATCGGGTCGGCGTCCGGCACGCCATAACCCACGCGGGAGGCGAAGAACTGTGCCGTGCACACTTCAATCTGTTCGCGTGTGTTCGCTTCCACGATCTCGGGGCAGTACCGGCTTTCGGCACGCTTGAGCGCGTTACCGCGTTCGTAAAATTGCCACGATTCCGCGTATTCGTTCCGGTCCTCGAACGCTTTGCCAAGCGCGAAGCAAAGATGGTAGCGGTCGACGGGATTTGCGCCCTTCGTTGCTTCCTCGACACGCATTTGCTCGATGTCCTTCGGCGAAAAGCGCCAGGTCTTGAGATTGGCCAGGCTCCACCAGGCATCGCCGAAGCCCGGTCTTTCGGCCGCCGCGAGCTGGTAGGATTCGGTAGCCTCGTGCTGGCGTCCCACGGTCTTAAGGCAGTGCCCCAGCGATACGTACAACTCGGCTGATGTCGCGTCGGCCAGCAGCCGGCGATACAGATCGATCGCCGTATCGTGTTCTCCAACGCCCACGCACGCGGCAGCGTGCAGAGAAAGATAATCCCTGTTGCCGGGTTCGAGCTTCAACAGACTTTCGATCTGTTCGCGCCCGCGCAGGTATTTCTGCCGGTCGATCAGAACGCGAGTGTAATCCAAACGCGCGGCGACATAACCCGGCGCCAGACTCAGAGCGGTCTCCAGCAGCGATTCGGCTTCATCCAGGACGCCGAGCTGGTGCTCGATTCGTGCCAGGAGACGCAGTGCCTCGACATCGTCGCCGGACTTGAGCAGATACGGCCGGAGGATACTCTGCGCCGTAGAGAAATCGCCGTCCGAGAACCGGACCCCGGCGTGCACGACCTCGGGCGCCAGCTGTTTCAGGGCGGAGACGCGCTCCGCCGCGGCCGCTCGATTTTTTGCGGCTCCGGTGACGCGATACAGGCGTTCGAGCATGGTCCAGCTCGCCACCAGCGCCGGGTTGATGTCCACGCCTCGCAGGAAAGCATCGATTGCGCGCGGCGCGTCCCCCAGGGTCATGTAGCAATAGCCGCGCTCCTGATAAAGAAGGCTGAATCGCGGATGTTGTTGTTCCAGTCGCTGCAGGGTTTCGAGCGCTTCTCCTGCCCGGCTCAGGCATCGCTGGTTGGCGGCGATCAGGTACAGGGCATCGCGGTTTTCGGCCTCCGCAGCCGCCAGCGCTTCAGCTGCGGCAAGCGCTTCAGAATACCGCCCGGCCTTGCTGAGATCCCGGATTCGGGTCAGCTCCATTTCGACCGAGATCTGCATCCTCCCCGATCATGATACGTGCGTTGCATAACCCTTGTAACGAATTCAAACTGGATTCATTGGCAATTCATTGTCGCGTCATCAGGATGCGACAGAGTTTCTCATAGTCTCATAGCTGGCCACGTGCGCGTCGGCCAGCAGCGGCTGGCGACCGGCTTTTTCCGAACCGCGCATTCCAAAAAAGGAGAACTTCATGAGCCATAAGGGCCATACCGATCGGCGTCAATTCCTGCAAATGATGGGATTGACCGCCATAACGAGTACGTTAACAACGAATATTGCCAAAGCGCTCGATATTCCGGCAAGCAGCCCTACGGGAACGATTAACGATGTTCAGCACATCGTCGTCCTGATGCAGGAAAACCGTCCGTTCGACCATCATTTCGGTACCCTCAAAGGCGTGCGCGGTTTCAACGATCCCCGCGCGGTCAACATCAATCTGCCGCTCCAGAGCGGGACGGGTACCACACCGGCGTCGGTCTTTTTGCAGCCGGCCGGCGCGTCCAACGTCGCGGCAGGGTTCGGTGTACCGCCCGGCACCGTCGGCGGTCCGGCGGACGGTGTGGAAGTGATCCCGCCGTTCCGCGTGAATCCCGCCAGCGTCACTACGGGTCCGACGAATCTGGGTCTCACCTATTTACCAGGCACCGATCACAGCTGGTCGGGGACCCATGCCGCCTGGAACGAGGGTCAGTATGACATGTGGCCGGCCACGAAGGGTCCCATGGCTATGTCGTACATGACGCGCGAAGACATTCCGTACCACTATGCTCTGGCGGATGCCTTCACGGTCGGGGATTCCTATCACTGCTCGATCATGGGGCCGACCAACCCGAATCGCTGCTACCTGTGGACGGGCTGCATCGGCAACGTCAACTACCTTGGCAGCGGGGGAACCGACGGCCTGGGCGCCGGGCCAGCCACATCCAACGGCCTTAGCCCGAACAATGCCTACTGGGTCTGGGAGACGTTCCCGGAAGTGCTGCAGGCGGCAGGCGTGAGCTGGAAGATCTACCAGGACATCGCCGGGAAACCTTTCGCGCCGGATTTCGGGGACGGGACGGGCAATTCCTTCGCCGGCAACTTCACCGACAATTCGGTGCTGTATTTCAATCAGTATGCGACAGCCGCGCCGGGCACCCCGCTGTTTGACAACGGCGCGACTGGTACGAGCATCAGCAGCATTATCCCGAGTTCGTCGGCGTCTCCAATCGCCTGGGCAGCGTGGGCACAGCATCTGTTCGACGATTTCCGGAGCGACGTGCAGAGCGGCAAACTGCCGCAGGTTTCCTGGATCGTGGCGCCGGCCGGTTATACCGAACACTCGGACTGGCCGATCGACTACGGCGCCTGGTATATTTCCCAGATCTTCAATATTCTTGTGTCCCACCCCGATGTGTTCAGCAAGACCATCTTCCTCATCAACTACGATGAGGCCGACGGGAGTTTCGACCACATCGTGCCGCCGTGTGTGCCGCCGACACCCACTGCCGGGGCATCAACGGTAAGCATCGAAAACGAGATCGTCACGACGTCGACGCCGAACGGCCCGATCGGCCTCGGCACGCGCGTACCGTTCCTCGCGATCTCGCCCTGGAGCAAGGGAGGCTTCGTCAATTCTCAGGTCTTCGATCATACGTCGGTGATCCAGTTCATCGAAAAGCGTTTCGGCGTCTTCGAGAAGAATATCTCCCCCTGGCGCCGCGCGGTGGCGGGCGACCTGACATCCCTCTTCAACTTTGCCAACCCGAATGCGCCCCTGGTCCTGCTGCCGAACACCAGCAGTTTTCTGCCCCCGGTGGCCGAACTTGCGGGCGGCGACACCACGACCTTCACGCCCACGCTGAGCAGCGTTATTCCCGGCGTGCCGGCGCAGGAAAAGGGTGTCCGCCCGGCGCGCGCTTTGCCCTACGAGTTGCGTGTTCACCTGTTCGTCAACGCTTCTACAAGTACGGTTAGTCTCACGTTCCTGAACACGGGCAGCGCGGCTGCTGTATTTCAGGTGCGTTCCGGCAACCCCACGGATGCCGTACGCTTTTATACGGTAGAGGCCGGCAAGGTTCTGGCTGGCTCGTGGAGCGTTACCTCGTCTTATCAGTTGTCGGTTTACGGCCCGAATGGCTTCGCCCGCTATTTCAATGGCACCATCGGATCAAGCGCCGCACTTCTTGATGTTCGCTCCGACTATGGCACCTCAAATGATGCCAGTTCAATCCAGTTAACAATCGCCAATCTCGCCGCCAACGACGCCGACGTCAGCGTACTCAATGCTTACACAGGCGTAGTGACTAATCGCCATCTCCAGCACCTCGGATCGTTGGTGGACGTGCAGTCGCTCGATGTTCTCCATGGGTGGTATGACCTCATCGTCACGGTTGCCGAGGACCCGACCTTCAAAATCCGCCTGGCGGGTCACGTAGAAACCGGAGCGGACAGCATCTCGGATCCAGCTCTCGGGGGCCTTATCGCCCTACAGGGTTGAAAACGGATAGATGATGTCTTCGAGCGGAAGGGCCTGAGAAGGCCCTTCCGCTTTTTTTTGCCCAAAGGGCGGCAAACCGCTTCGCAGGCGCGCGACTCAGAACAGGAGTCCGGCATCGCCTCTAGAACCTGTATCTGAGCGCAAGTTGCACATTCCTCGCTCCCTGCGAACTCTGCAGAAGACCGATCGTAGTTCCTATCCCCCGATTGGGAGCATTCAGGATCGGAGTGTTCGTCAGGTTAATGAACTCTCCCTTAAGATCCAGGCTTTGTCTCTCGGTGATGCGGATTGTCTTCTGCATGCTGAAATCGAATGAGGTCAGGCCGGGTCCGCGCAACGTACCATTTGCGCAAGTTCCAAAGGTACCCGCGGCAGGCTGTGCATAAGCCGACGGGTCGAACCATAAGAATCCGCCCCTCGGTGAATTTTGTTCGCCGAATACCGTCCCCGGAGAGCTGCAGTTCGCGCGCGGGGCACGGCCCAGCGTACCGGAGGCGTCGGCTGCTGTTATGGTGATCGGAAAGCCCGTATGAAGACTTAGTATTCCACTCGCCTGCCATCCACCCACGATCGCATCAACAGCTTTATTCAGGTTGCTGCCGATAGCGCGACCGCGGCCAAACGGGAGGTCGTATACTCCGCTACCGACCAGATTCTGCGCAACGTCATATTCGCAAGGCCCCCAGTCGGCGGCGGCGTTGTAAATATTCTGATAAAAGGGCGCGCCGCCGTCGGCCTGTCCACCCTGTCCGAAGTAGCCAATGCTATTCGTCATACAACGGGACCAGGTATAAGCCAGCGAAGACTGGAGGCCCGAGGCAAGCCGCTTCTGCATCACGACCTGCAGCCCCTCATAATCCTGGTTGGCGACGGATGCCGTGCCGGAAATCTGTCCGATATCGGCCAGCAATGAAGGGTTTCCAGCCAGATATTGGGTGGGCGATACGGCGCCGTTCGGGTTCAGGACTTTCTGAAAGTAAGGCATCGCCACCATAAGGTGCGTGCTGCGCGAACCCACATAACTGGCAGACAGTGTGGCGCTGGGCGTGAGCTGTCTCTGAACGGTAAAATTCCACTGGTTCGAAACAGCCGGACGGACATTTGGATCCCAGACCCGCAGCGTCACGTTGTGAAACTGATCGCCGGGGTCGCTGAGGAAAGGCAGAAAACCCTGATCGAGCGTGGAACCGGGAAGGATGTTGTATTGCGCCGTCGTATATTGCGCGTCGTGCTCCACGGCGAAGGGCGGATTCAGGGGCAAGCGCAGATTGGCGCCGGTGCCCTCAAGAAAACTCGAGAGAGTATACGCGGCGCGCAACACGAATTTGCCGCCGCTGGGAGACCAGGCGAGGCCCAACCGCGGCTGAAAGTTTGCCGGGCCGTTGTACTGGTTGTAGAGCGCGTTGCAATTACTGAAAGGGCAACTTTGCCCGGAAATGTATTGCTGGCCGGTCGCCAGATTGAAATTCGACTGCCGGTTCCTCACCTCGTTCAACGGTGTGACCAGTTCCCAGCGCAGCCCCAGATTCAGTGTCAGATTCGGAGTGATGCGCCAGTCGTCCTGAAAGAACGCCGCGAACAGGCTGTTGCGCTGACCCCACGTACCGCCATTGACGCCACCCAGAACTTCATTGGGCAGCCCGAGCAGAAAGTCCGCCTCCGCGATGCCGCTGGCGGTTCCTGCCGAATTCACAGTGCCGGCTTTGGTTCCCGCTACTGGTCCGGCGGTGTACTGTCCGTTAAACAGGAATGATCCGGCTACGCCGTTGTTACCCGAGTAGAAGATGTTCTGCCAGAAACGAAAGGCCTGGAAACCGAATTTTATGTTGTGATGCCCTTTTGACCAGATCAGCGTGTCTCCGGCCTGTATGGCCGTATCGGCGCCCATTGTGACCGTATCGGTGGTGCCGAAACTGGCAACGTTACCGCCGGAAAGACCCATCAAAGGGAGGAACGTCGTCGGTACTCCGGGGGTTCCCACCTGCTGCGGAAAGTTAGAAGTATTATTGGCCGCCGCGCCGGAATTCAAAATTACGTAATTGACGCCTGCTCGCACGTCGTTCAGGAGCGAAGGGCTTATCGTATGCGTCCAGTCCGCTACCCCAACCTGGGCGGGAAAGAAGCCGTAATTGTTATATAAGAGATCGAAACTCCGAAAAGTGGGGTTGGCGTACATGCTCTGGGAATAGCGCCCGAAAATATGATCCTTATCGGAGGGGTCGTAATCGATCCGAATGTCACCCTGATCGCCATTGACGTAGCTGCGGGTGGAATAGGCGAGGTTATTCAGCAGACCATTCGTAGTCGGCAGGGGATAGAAAGAGGAGCTGAGGATGTTCCGCGCCGCAGGACTCATCAGCGAGGCGGGGATCATATTGCCGCTGAAAGGCGCACGATTGCCTCCACTGTCCGTGGAAAAGGGGCTGTAGATCTGGACGGGCTTCGACTGCGCCAGCAGCTGTGAAAAATCGCCCTGGCGTTCGGCCACAGTGAAAACCGTGGTCGTGACGATCGAAGTCGGCGTATCGTTTCGGGAACCCTGGTAGTCCGCGAAGAAAAACAGTTTGTCTTTTTTGATCGGGCCGCCGAACGTGCCTCCGAAGTTGTTCCAGCGAATCGAAGGCCGGGGCGCGCCATTCCAGTTGTTGGCCCATTCGTTGGCATTCAGGACATTGTTACGGAAAAATTCGAACGCGCTTCCGTGGAACTGATTTCCGCCCGATTTGATGCTGACGCTGATGATGCCGCCGATGAAGCTTCCGAACTCCGCCGGGGCATTCAATGTAATTTCATTGACCTCCTGAATTGCCTCAACACCCGGGGTATAACCGACGGTATTGTTCTGAAACAGGTTATTGCTTTGGCCGTCCAGAAGAAAGTTGTTACCTTGCTCCCGGTTACCGTTCACATTCGGGCGTCCGCTGGACGAGGTTGTAAGCCCGCTTTTGAATGTTGCCGGATTGGGATTGATGCTGCCGGCGGCGAGCAGTGTCAACTGCACGTAATTTCGGGTGGCCAGCGGCAGGTCTGTGCTCGTTCGTGAGTCGATCACCTGGCCGAGTTGGGTTGACTGCGTTTGCAGCATTGGCGCACTGCTGATCACCTGCACCGATTGCGCAACACTACCCACGACGAGTTCAAAATCGCGCCGCGCGGTCTGATTCAGATCCAGCACGATGTTGGACTCAGTCGCGAGCTGAAAACCCGAATGTTCTACCTGCAGATCATATGTGCCGACCGGCACTCGCGGAAGAGTATAAAAGCCCTGCCCGTTGGTTGTGGTGGACCGGACAACGCCGCGGTCGATATCCGTGGCAGTCACTTTGGCGCCCATCACGGCGCCGTGGGATGCGTCGGTCACCTGACCGGTTAACGCCGCCGTCACTTCCTGGGCACTCGAGAATGGAGGAATCAGGATCTGGCTGAAAAACAGACCCGCAAGCGCGGATGCCAGCTGGGGCCATCCTGATCGGTTCGGTCGAGTAGCCGCGTTTGAACGCATGAACCCTCCGGTACCCTGGATGTGCTTACTCATATCGGAAGAATGGCCCGATCACACCTCGCGCGTAATGGACGGGCAGCCTCGCCTGACCGAGGGCTGCCTCCCGGCCTCGGCGCCAGCGCGCCCGCGCACGTTCAAAGCGAATGGGAATGTGAACGCGGCGGCGGACGCATTACTCCGTGGCGCCGGGCTTCCCGGACGGCAGAGAAACACAGGCCGCGGCCCGACGCTACAAGCGTTTCGGCGCAGTCTTGTTCAGCAGCGCGATCAGATTGGCCGCCGGCGCAGGTACGGGCACGGCGCCGTCTCGAATTATTTGCAGGGCGTCGATGGATTTGCCGTACAAATCTTTGTTCGCATCGTCGTCGCTCGCCATAGACGCACTGCCGATCGCTGCGCCGGCAAATAATCCCTTTGCCTGGGAATAAGTAAGAACGTCTACGTTAGGGTCATTGAAACCGACGGCTTTGGCTCCGTCAGGACCCGCTACGGCCGAGGCATCCGCACCAAGCTTCAGTTTGCCGGAAAGGATTTTGTCCGCCGCACGCTGTGTCATGATCAGCACTAAATAGTCGGTTGAAGTGCTGCCCAACTGCGCTCCCAGACTTCCCGTGTCCAGCGTGTACATTGCCGGTGCCGTCCACTTGCCGGTCATATCCTTCCCGCTGTGGCACGCGAGCACTCCTCTGCCGTAAGTTACGCCAATCCCGACGCCAACCTTCTTGACGCCCGGGTAGATCAGTACGCACACAGCCTTATCCAGAACGGATTTTGGGATGCCTTGTTTGTTGACGATGGTTTTCAGAACGGCGGTAGACTCGTTGATGCGCTTTTGAATCTTTTCATCCGCGCCAAGAACCACCGAAACAGCCATGCAGAGCGATAGCAGCGTTGCCTTCTTTAGCATAGGTACATCCTCGTTTCATAATTGTATCGCTGGAAATTGTATCGCTGGAAACGCTCCAACCCGATACACTAGGTTTGAACAGACTCAACGCAAGCTATGATGATCGACTCGCGCCGGGGATTTAAATTAATTTGTTGCCAATTGTGCGAGCAGCTTCCTGGAATCTCTTGCCGATGGCGATCAGGGAGCGCCGGGGATGCCGAAAGCGCGTTTTGAAACGCAAGCGGCCCTCCTGTCCGAGAAACGATTCCGCATCATACGCCTCCGCTGAGCCGCAGGCGGGCAGGGTTTACTCTCCGCTCGTTGGCTTTATCGGAACGCCAGGTTACGCCCGAATGATGCTCTGTATGGTTTGCAGACCATCTCCCTTATGCTTTTATGCTGATAGCCGAAAGCGCGTTATCAAAGGCAGTCACTGCTGCGATTGTCACCTGTTGTCCGTCCCGTCACGCGCGAATGCGGCGAAAGGTCTCGGGGGCATCAGTGCCCGCATCCGCATCAAACCATTTCCATCGATTTGTCGCCCGGAGGCGGACGTCTCTTACCGCCCGACCACCACAATCATGAAGCTATCCGGAATCGCCGCCGCTCTCCCCGCCCTGCCACCACCAGCCGGCGGCGCGGGTGGAGGCCCGTACTCAGCCGCCGGCAAATAAAGCTTATGCGCCTTCTGATCCGACCCGATGGTGCGCGCGCCAAACTGCGTCATAATCGTCGCGACCGGCTCAAACTTCCCGGCCGATGTTTCGCCGACCATAGTAATCGTGCCATCCCGGCCATTCGCGCTGAACGCATACCCGTCGTCAAACGCAACCCCATCCGGCCCTTGCCCGATCTCCGGGGTCGCAATGACCTTACCCGCTGCCGGGTCGCTCACGATCATCATCTTGTTCCCGCACACCGAGAACAGATAACCGGTCTTCGGATTAATAGCCAGTCCACTCGGGCCGTCGCAGGGTGAAATCGAATAATGCTTCGTCAATACAGTATTCTTCGCATCGATCTCGCCGATCTCATTTTTGTCCTCGAGATTGAAGTAAACGTGGCCCTTGCCATCCACCTGCGCAAACTCCGGCTTCCCGCCCACCGGAATTGATGCGGCGACGACGTCCCCGCTCTTCGCGTCAAAGGCAGTCGAATCGCTGCTGCGGCCGTTGAACGTGAAAACACGATGCGAAACGGGCTCGTAAATAATCGCATCGGGGTTAGTGCCCGTCTTCACCTTGCCGAGAACCTTCAGGGTCTTCAGATCGAAGATCGTGACGTCGTTATCCATGCCGTCGCTGGTGAAGCCCCGGCCGAGATCGCTGGCCACCGCGATGCCATGGACTCCGGTCGTTCCGGGAATGGTCCCCACCACCTTGTCAGTCCCCGTATCGACAACCTCCGTCTGGGTCCCATGCGACACATACAACCGGTGGTTGGCGCTGTCGCAATAAACATAGTCCCAGCGGCCCGCGCCGCCGATCTTGATCTTGCCGGTAACTTTATAAGCCGGCGGCGCGGCCACAGCGGCCACCGCAAAGGCGAATAACACAAAGGATTTCATTTGAATTTCTCCTCACCTGGAACAAACCAGGCCCGCACACCCGGATCCATTCTAACGGTAAGCGATGAAACTGAAGATTCCCTGAAACACTCGCCTGGAGTAACATTCAAATCGCGCGAGGATTTTTTATATTGAGCCT
>Ga0206845_1034_pt1 | contig 19706 bp, 18 predicted proteins | sample Alteio_BWOrgCont_19_FD_152887 | JGI IMG/M metagenome (GOLD analysis project Ga0206845, IMG submission 152887) | Enriched cells from forest soil in Barre Woods Harvard Forest LTER site, Petersham, Massachusetts, United States -... | ecosystem: Environmental > Terrestrial > Soil > Temperate forest >...
GCTAATCGCCATGAACTATAAGGGCTCGGAGTTCTTTCCCGTCACTCTGATCGCCGTGGGGGTTTCGTTCGTCTTTCGTGTCGTTGCTGTCCGGGAGCACTGGGCACAAATCGTGCCTCTCGCCGCTCCCGCTCAAGGTCCGAAGATCGGCCGAAGCGCTGCCGTATAAAGCGCCGTCTTACGCAGCATTAAGAAAGGGGAAAAAGATGGACGAGATGTGGGCGCGAGTCGGGCATGACCTGATTGACCGCGTCAGCGGGCCGATGAAATTCAGGCTGGTTCTTCAACCGTGCATGGCCGCTATTTTTGCGATTCGGTCAGGGCTGGCGGATGCCAAACTGGGCAAAGCACCGTACTTCTGGGGACTCCTGACCTCACCTGGTCACCGCAAAGAGATGTGCGCCGACGGGTGGAAAAGCGTAGGCAGGGTGTTCATTCTCGCTGTGGTGCTGGATGCCGTATACCAGCTTATAGTGGAACACTTTATCTATCCGGGCGAAATGCTCATCGTCGCCTTCGTTCTTGCCATCGTGCCTTATTTGATTCTCCGCGGGCTGATCACCCGCGTGGCTCGAAGGATTGACGTGCGCCATGAACACGAGCGGCAAAGACCCATCAGCACGGCTCCGCCGCTGTAGTCTCATTTCCGGCCGCGGATTTGTTCCGGATTGGTGCGGGCCGCGTCCAGTTCAGGATCGAGTGCCAGCGCCTTTTCGAACTCCGCGAAGACTGGCAACGGAGTCGGTTATGCAAACAACAAACGTCGACGCCGATCATGACGGCAACACATACAAATACAACCCGAGTACCGGCGCTCAGCAACACACAAGCAGTGGCTGGCAGCAAGCATCGGATGCCAATGTGAACTCCCTGAGACAATCCGCGGACGCCCGCAGCCAGGGTTCCCAGCGCTGGAACAACTTCCATCCCGGCGGTGCCGGCGGCGGGTGGGGTAGCTCAGCAAGCCGTGGCGGCTGGGCGGCGGCGACTCGCGCGGGTTCGGCGGCAACCCGGACGCCTGGATGTTGCATCGACCACAAGGAAACAGCAACTAGACGATAACGTTCCGGATGTTCCACTTGGCACCGGTCTGGGGCAAGGTGGGGAAGGCGCTCCCGACCGTGCGCATGGTTCCAGACGAGAATCACCGGGAACGGGTGCTTGCGGCGGAGGAAGAAACGCTGCATTTCGCCGGGGCGAAATCGGAGGCGATGAATCAGCACATGGATGCCAGGCCTCCTTTCAGACGTGGCGACCATTCTTCTGGATTGCGGACTTCGGCCCGAAGAGTGTTTTCGGATGCGGGAGCCGAAGCGGCAAGGTCGAAATTCGATACGGCAAGACCGATAACGCCCGCCGTCGAATTCCCATGACCCGAGAATTCAGGCGATCCTGGAAATGCGGCTCTCCAGTGCTGCTGGCAGCGAGTCGGTTTCACTGCTGCAACAAGGAGCAGGCACATCGAACCTTCCACCATCAGGAAGCGGCAGGCTAAGGCGATTGGGCAAGGCAACAGCGATCTTCGCAAGCAGAGCAGACCATCCGCGCAGTGATGGATCGGCGCAGAAGTGGGAAACAGCGGGCATAATTTAAGGCACACAGGACAAAACGCGGATTTGGAATGTACTCCTGTCCGGACGCCAACTCTTTGAGTGGTTTAGGGTTATCTGGTGCGCCCGGAGTGATTCGAACACCCGACCTACTGGTTCGAAGCCAGCCGCTCTATCCAACTGAGCTACGGGCGCACATGATCGGCAAGCTCACACGAGTTTATCACCGCGCGTTTGCGACTCACCGCAGGCGGGTCGCCGGAAGCGTCACTTCTGCGGATCGCCACCTGCCGAGGTACCTGCGGGCGCTCCCGGCTCCGCGGATCTTTCGACCACCACAGTGAATTTCACCGCCATCGTCGCAAGCGCCGCCACTGCGGCGAGAACCGGCGCAAAGAGCGCGCCCAATGCCGCCACAGTGACCGGAATCTCGACGAAAGTACGCCCGTGCTCGTCCTTGATGATGATCCGGCGTACATTGCCCTCGTGAATGAGTGCTTTCACTTTATCGGCCAGTTCGTGGCCGAAAACTTTTATTTCCTCGAAAAACGTCTTGACGGTGTCCATCAGACCAGCTTAGTGCGTCATTGCGTAGATGATGTAATTGATCCCATAACGGTAGGCCAGTGCGGTCATATGCTCGGGGTATTCCGGCGCATCCGCATACTCCCAGGCGTCGCCAATGTCCGTGTTGTAGTTGACCGCGACAACCATACGGTTCTTGTCGTCATACATCCCGCGCCACGCGGGGGTGGTTCCAAACGGCTGCTGCACAACGACCGTTCCTCCCGGACCTCTCCTCAGATGCCGCGTACCCGGAATGAACGAAAGATCCTTCTTCTCGATGTCGTAGAGAACGTGCATCACGGCGTCGGATTCGGCGGTGTCAGGGATGGGCTTGTTGGGAAGCACCCGCGCCATGGTCTCCTTGAAGACCTCCCACTGATCGGGATCGGGTCCCCAGAAATCATCCACCATGAGAAATCCCCCTCTTAAAAGGTATTCCCGAAGCTGTGCGATTTCGGCGTTATCCAGTCCCCAATAGCCGGTTTGAGTGGCATAGATCCAGGGGTTATCGAAAAGCCGCTTGTCCGTAAGGCTCATGTGAAGCGGCGTTCCCACGTCAAGGCGCGTCAAGCGCTGAATGCCGGTCGAGAAGTGATTGTCGGCATCGGGCCAGTCCACGGGCCACCAGCCGCTGCCGCGGCCATCGCGCGAGGAGAAGCCGAAGCCGCGATGATATTCGGGGAGGTCGGTGTATTCGGTGCGGATGAAGTGAAATTCGCCTTTGTCCGGGAAGACGGGATCGGGGCCTTCATCGTGTCCCTGAAATCCAAATCCGAACCGTTGCGCGAGCGCAGAACTCACGAGCAGCACCAGCCCCGCGAGGGTCATTCCAACACGCATGAAGCCACCTTTCGAAAACATCCGAGGGTCCGCCCCAAACCCGACGGAGTTCTCAGCTGCATCCACCAGTTTATCCGTGCCGCAGGCTGATTCGAGCGCTGGTCCATTTCGGAGTGCAGGTGCTGAGGCGTACAACTTCCGCAGCGCTTTACATTAAGATTAAGTTAAGATCAAGCCGGAGGTCGAGAAAATGACGATGTCGCGTGGAGTCAGGGCGTTCGTCTTTGTTGCTGCTTTGCCGATTTTTGCGCAGCAGGGGGCGATTCCCCACTCAGACCGTCGAATTACGCTTGATGTCGTGGTGACCGACAAAGCCGGAAAAGCGCAATCCGGCCTTCAGCAGAATGACTTTACGCTCGTGGACAACAAGTTGCCGCAGAAGATCGTCTCTTTTCAGGCGATCCCGGGCGGCGCGACACCGGCGCCACCGGTCGAAATCATTCTGGTGGTCGACCGGGTGAACAGTTCATTCGCAGGAACGGCGAACGAGCGGCAGCAAACCGAGAAGTTTCTCCGGCAAAACGGAGGACAACTGCAATGGCCGACATCGATCGCCTTTGTTTCCGATTCCGGGACGACGATGCAGAGCGCTACGAAGGACGGAAACGCGCTCGTAACCGCGCTTGAACAGAGCGATAACGCGCTGCGGACGACCTCGCGGCGATCGCAGGGCTTTTACGGCGCCGGCGATCAGTTGGACTTGTCTCTAAAGGCGCTCAACGGCGTTGTGGATTACGCGACGAAGATACCAGGAAGGAAGCTGCTGGTCTGGCTGAGTCCAGGTTGGCCGCTACTATCCGGCCCGCGCGTTGAACTCAGTTCGAAAGACCAACAGGGGATCTTCCGAACCATTGTCGCGATCTCCACTGGACTGAGGGCCGCCGGCATCACGCTCTACAGCATCGATCCATCGGGCCTGGCGGACGCGGCGGGATCTCGGGTGACCTACTATCAGGAGTTTCTTAAAGGCGTCAGCAAGCCGAGCCAGGTTCAGGCCGCCGATCTGGCGCTGCAGGTTCTCGCCGTGCAAAGCGGCGGCAGGGCGCTCAACTCGAGCAACGATATGGTGAGCCAGATCGAGAGCTGCATAGCCGACACGAACGCCTGGTATACCTTGTCCTTCGACTCGCCGCCGGCGGACGGCCCCGACGAGTATCACAAGCTCGAGGTTAAGGTCGATAGACCCGGGCTGACAGCGCGAACAAGCACCGGCTATTACGCGCAGCCGTAACGAACTACTGAACCGCCGAAAACGGCATAACGTTCCTCGCCGTTGACGGCAAATAAACGCCCATTTACAATCGCGGGATGCCACGAAAAGTCATCCTGGGATTTGGAATCAGCCTCGACGGCTATATTGCGCGGCGGAACGGCGCCATTGATTTTCTGGTCATCGACAAAGAAGGTGAAACGGTGATGGCGGAGTTCTTCGCCGGAATTGATACCACCGTCATGGGCCGCAAGACCGCGGCAGCCCTGGTGAAAATGCGCAAGAGCGGGGAAGCGCCCGACACGCCGGGCATGACCAGCTACGTAATATCCCGCCGATGGAAGCCGGGCAAACGCGCGGGATTCGAAGTGGTGAGCGGATCTCTGAAAGCCTTTGTCGGAAAGCTAAAACGCCGCACCGGGAAAGGTATCTACCTGGGAGGTGGGGGCGCATTGGCCCGCAGTTTCCTGCAGGAGGATCTGGTGGACGAACTCTTTATCGGGGTTGGTCCCACACTCTTAGGCGATGGCATCCCTGCCTTCCCCGGCAAGTTCCCGCAGCGCGACTTCAAGCTGACAGAATGTAAGTCCTACTCGAATGGATCGGTCGGACTACGTTACGAACGGACGCGGCAAAGGAAGTAGCCGATAATCAAGCTCCGATTCAGGGGACAATCCGGAGGCTGTTACACAAAATGGCTGTTGTGTTATTCGCCGCTATAGTCAGGTCCTGGGAAGCGGAAGGGAGAGGGTGAGAGGCCGATTCCGTACGCCGGGCGGGTCGAGACTGATGATCCTGAGCACGTTAGTCGCGCCTTGCCACCCAGGCTCGCTTGAGGCTCAATCCACGACGCGGCGCGGCCGGTATTCGAAGAGTGGGAAGCAGGTTTTGGCCGCACCTTCGTTCCCGGCTCCGATCCGAAAAAGCACAAACTGCGCGAAGACGTCAGCCTCGCGTTCGAGATCGGAAAACGATACTCTTCCCGCATGAGAAAACCCCTGACGACAAGGTGACGCCGTACGTTCATCCCGAGGGCCACACTCTGATGCGTTCGCTCGATGAGCAGGGGCAGCCCCGTCACTGGATTCTGGAGATTCACTTCGGCGACCGGGAGGTCAAATCGGCGCGTTTTACGAGGAATTGCTGACAGTGGATTGAAGGAACGTGCGTCAGGAAACGCTGTTACAATTACGGTTCGCTGATCGTGAGGTGCAACCGTGTTGATGCGTTTTGGCCTCGTTATGTCCATCGGGTTACTTGCAGGCGTCGCGTCGGCACAGCGCGTGGACGCCGTATTCGATCAGAACTGCGCATCCTGTCATGAGGTCGGTAACGCAGCCAGACCAGCGAAGACGCCCGATCGCAAGGCCCTTCGCAAGCTGACGCCGGAGGCAGTATACGAGTCGATCTCGAACGGCTCAATGAAGGACCGCGCGCAGAATCTTTCCGACGCACAGAGACAGGCAATCGCCGAATATCTCGGCGGGCGCAGGATGGGGACCGTAGCCGCGGGTGACGCTGCGCGCATGTCCAACCGTTGCGTCGAAAATCCGGCGCTCGGCGACATCGACGCGAACCCCTCGTGGAACGGGTGGAGCGCCGATGGCGCCAACACACGTTTTCAAAAGAGCGCCGGCATCCCGACCGGAGAAGTGCCGCGGCTGAAGCTTAAGTGGTCCTTCGGACTGCCGGGCGCGACGTACGTCTACGGGCAACCTTCCGTTGTAGCGGGACGTCTGTTTGCCGCCGGAGATACCGGCTATGTGTATTCACTTAACGCCGCCACGGGATGCGTGTACTGGTCGTTTCTCGCCGAGGGGGCGGTGCGGACCGCTGTGAACATCGGGCCCGTGAACGGTGGAGAATACGCCGCGTTCTTTGGAGACCAGAAGGGCAACGTGTATGCGGTGAACGCCCGCACCGGAGCGCGGATCTGGAGTGTTCAGGTGGAAGATCACCCGCTGACGCGGCTGACCGGAGCGCCCAAAATCTATCGGAACCGACTCTACGTACCCGTTGCCGGCGGCGAGGAGGGCACCGCCGCACAACCCAACTATCCCTGCTGTACGTTCCGCGGCAGCGTCGTCGCATTGGACACGTCGACCGGCAAACAGATCTGGAAGACATACACGATTTCCGAGAAGCCGAAAGTGATCCGGAAGAACTCCGAAGGTGTGGAGTTGTGGGGGCCGGCTGGATCCGGTGTGTGGGACTCGCCGACGATCGATCCGAAGCGCAACGCACTCTATATCGGAACCGGCGACGCTTACACGTCACCGGCGGCGAAGTCTTCGGATGGGCTGATGGCGCTCGATTTGACGTCCGGCAAGGTGCTCTGGTCGGTGCAGGATCTCGCGGGCGATGCGTGGCTGGTGGGTTGTCCCGAAGATGTGGCTAAACGCCCGGAAAATTGCCCGAAAGATCTGGGGCCCGACTACGACTTCGGCTCGTCGCCGATTCTCAAAGAGCTGCCCGGCGGTAAGCGCGTTCTCGTTGCCGGTCAGAAGAGCGGCATGGTCTGGGGACATGATCCGGACAACAAAGGCGCCGTACTGTGGAAGACGCCGACCACCAGTACGCCTGCGCCGGCGAGCGGGCAGATCGTATGGGGCGGCGCCGCGGACGATCAAAGCGCTTACTTTGGACTGCACAGCGGCGGCATTGTGGCGCTGCAGTTGTCGAACGGCGAGCGCCGCTGGTTCACGCAGATTGATCCGGTGGTGAGCAGCCTGCCGGGAGAAGAAGGCTCTGTCTCCGCGATTCCGGGCGTGCTGTTTTCGGGCGCGTGGGACGGCATGCTGCGGGCCCTCGCGACAGATGGCGGGCGCGTGTTGTGGCAATTCAACACAGTGCAGGAATATAAAACGACGAACGGCGTTCCGGCGAAGGGCGGATCGATGGTGGCTGCAGGGCCAACAATCGCGGGCGGGATGGTGTTTGCGGGGTCGGGGTATCCAGGTCTCGGCGCTGCCGGTGGGATGCCGGGCAACGTGCTGCTCGCGTTCGCGGTGGAATAACAGGGCGTTCCGGCGCGCCTTTGCTAACTCATCCCTTTCGACATCGTCAAAAGGGCGCGTGACTAACCTGCTCAGCAATCGTGTCCTGACGCGGAGGAGCGTTCTCAAGGTGAGTGGCTCCTGCCTTGGCGCCGCTCTCGCTCCTGGTTTCGGCTGGGGCCAGTCCTCGGATGGCGATGCGCTGCAGCGCTGGATCGAGCGGAATGCGGTGAGCATCAATGCCGAGCGGCTGATCGAAGCGATTGGAGATGCCAGGATTGTGATGCTCGGCGAGCCCAGCCATGGGGCGGGAACGGCGTTCGCGGCCAAGGTCCGTCTGGTCCAATTGCTGCACGAACGGCTTGGCTTCGACGTACTGGTTTGGGAGTCGGGCCTCATCGACCTCGAGCGTACCGAAGCGGGCCTTCGCGGCGAGGTCGATCCGGTCGAATCCGCGCAGCGCGGCATTTTTAAAATCTGGTCGGCGAGTGAGGAATGCCGGCCTCTGTTCGTTTATGCAAAGGCGAGCCACGCCAGTTCGCGGCCGCTCACCATGGCCGGGTTCGACATGCAAGTCACGGCGCCCGGCACGCTCGATTATTTCGGCGCGGAACTGCGCGCTTTTACCGGAACTTTGAAGCCGACGATTCGGCGTCAGGCGGAGCCACTCGCGGAGGACGTGCTCAATCACTTCGCACGCCTCTTCCGCTACACAGATGCCCTGGCAACAAAGGCTGCCGAACCCGGCGATCAAACAGCGCATGACGCGCTCCGGCCGATGGCTGAGGATCTTGACCGCCTCAATGACGCCGCCGGCGCGCTGGAGCGGCTGTTTGAGTCTGGTGCGCCGCCTGGACGCGCCGGGTTTATGATCCGCGCGCTCGCAAGCCTTGCGGGCTACGGCGCCAATCTACTCGAAGGCGAAAACGCGGCCCAATACGCGCTCACGATGGAAAACCGGCGCGATCGGATCAACGCCGACAATCTGCGATGGCTGATCGAAACGGCTTACGAGGGCCGGAAGATCATAGTTTGGGCGCACAACGCGCATGTGATGAACGCCTGGTACGGACGGGGGTTCGACAGCGTAAGCCTTCAGCCTCCTGCAGAGGGAATGAAGACAACCGGGGTCTGGCTTACTAGCTGGTATGGCGACGCGCTCTACAAAATCGGCTTCACCGCCTGGGAGGGCAGCGACGGACTGGTGGGCGCGCCGCCCACGCAGGTCCCAGCCGCCCCGCCCGGCAGCCTCGAAGAGCGCCTTCACCGGTTGGGCGCACCCGAAGTCTTCCTGCCTCTGCGCGGCGACATTGCGTCGTTTCCTGGCGCCTCCGTTTCGATGAGAATCCCTAAATATAAGGTGGAAACTGTCGCCAATCCTGCCAAACCCTTCGACGCCATCTATTTCATCGACACGATGAAGCCGGCAACCCTGATCCGGGCGGGCTAACCGGACGCCCGCGAAACAGTCTAATCTGACAGCCGGGTGGATTACCTCGAAACAGCGGAAGGCGAAGAAATCGCTATCGACAGGGCGCGGCGCGGCGACCATGAGGCCTTCCGCGCGCTCGTGGATCGCCACGCGCGCGCTGTTTTCCGTCTGGCTTTTCGCATGACGGGCAGCGAGGTCGATGGCGAAGATGTGGCGCAGGAGACATTTCTCAAGGCGTGGAAGCAGATTCAGCGATTCGATGGCCGGGCAACCTTCGGCACGTGGCTGCACAGAATCTGCGCCAATTGCGCTCTCGATCATATCCGGGCGCGGAAGAGGAAGCAGGACGTGCAATTCGATTCGGCGGTCCAGATGGCGGAGGACGCGCCCTCACCGGAGCGGATGGCGCAGAGTTCGCAGGTGAGCGCAATTCTGGGGTCGGCGCTCGATGAGCTGACCGATATGGAAAGGTCCGCCTTCGTGCTGCGCCATTACGAAGGTCTTGGGATTAAAGAGATTTCCGCAGCGCTCGGGGTGCAGCAGGGCGCAGCCAAGCACACCGTTTTCCGGGCCGTTCAGAAGTTGCGCCGGGCACTGCTGCCGGTAGCCGCCGCGCATCGGAAGTGATGCCAGACCTATGACACGAGAAAGACCATGAAGCACTTGTCGGAAGAAGATCTGATTCTGATCTATTACAACGAGCCGGGGCCGTCGGCAGAAATGCGAACGCATGCCTCGGAATGCGCCGAATGCCGCGACGCCGCGGACCTGCTGGCTTACACCCTCGGGCTGTGCGATGAGTGGACCGTACCCGAGCCGGATACGGCGTTTGAGCGCCGACTCTGGGCAGGTCTCGCTCCCGCAATCGCCGCGCAATCTGTGCGCCGCATGACCCCGAGCCGCTGGTTTGCGCCGCGCTATTGGATCGCAGTCGGGGCGGTAGTGCTCCTGATGGCGGGTGCCTTCGTGTTGGGAAGAGTCTCGGGTGACAGGAATACACCAAATGCCTCCGGACCCATGTTGGCCGGCCTCTCGAATCAGGCGCGGCAGCGGATCCTCGATATTTCCCTTGCCGATCATTTGGACCGAGCCGGCCGGCTCCTGACCGAGATTTCGAACACCGATGCGCCGGGCATGGCGGTCGAGCGCGGCCGCGCGCAGGACCTCGTGGAAGAGGGTCGGCTCATGCGCCAAATGCTGAAATTGCGGGGCGCGACTTCGACGCTCGCATTTCTCGACGAGGTTGAGCGGGTCCTGCTGGAAGTGGCGAATACACCGGACACAGTGAGTGAGACAGAGATGAAAGCTGTGCGGGAGCGGATCGGGTCGAGCTCGCTGCTCTTCAAAGTACGGGTCATTGAAGCGAATTTGAGAACACAAGGACAGAGATTATGAACCAGCCGATATTCATTGCAATGGCCGTGATGGCGACCGGCCTGCCGGCGCAACAGCCGCCCGCCATTCCCGCGATACCTTTCCCTCCCCTGCGATCGGTTACTCCCCTGGCGCCTGTCACTCCGCTCGGTCCTGGCGGCCCGTTCGATGTCCAGCTGGATCTGGGGCGGATGCAGTCCGATCTGGCCAGAGCTCAGCAGGAAATGGCGCAGGCCTTCGCCAAAGACTGGCCAAAGGCCTATATCGCCGGAACTGTGGGAAACACCGTCTTCGATGCGCTCGCCGGCGCGGGTCTGGCTTTTCAGGGAAGAGCGGGCGCTACCAGATCTGACGTCGAGTACGACCAGGGAACGCGCGCGCTCGACGACCACCGGTACGAGGACGCGGTGAAGCGCTTTGATGCCGTGATCGACTCCAAATCGGCGCGCGCCGATGGGGCGCTCTATTGGAAGGCATACGCGCTGAATCGTCTCGGGCGCCGAGACGACGCGCTGGCGGCGATTACGGTGCTGCGTCGCGATTATGCAAGCAGCCGCTGGCTGAACGATGCGCAGGCGCTTGCAGCGGAAATCGGCCAGAGTTCCGGAAAGACCGCTTCTCCCGCGCAGGAAACCAACGAAGACCTCAAGCTCATGGCGATCAACAGCCTGATGAATGTGGATCCGGATCGCGCGATGCCGCTGATCGAAGGAATTCTGAAAGGCAACAGCTCCCCGAAGGTGAAGGATCGCGCGCTCTTCGTTCTCACCCAGAACAGCTCGCCGAGGGCGCAGCAGATCCTCAATGAGTATGCCAGGGGAGCGGGTAATCCGGATCTCCAGATAAAGGCAATCCGCTATGTGGGAATGTCGGGTACGAAAGATGCTCAACAGCTGCTGACGGGCTATTACAACAACACGAACGATCCGGCCGTCAAACGGGTAATTATCCAATCTCTCATGGCGGCGCAGGCTTCGGGCCCGCTCTTCAATCTCGCCAAAAACGAGAAAAGAGATGATCTTCGCGAGCTCTCGATATCCATGCTCGGGGCAATGCGCGCAACCGATCAACTGAGCCAACTCTATGCGTCTGAAACCTCAACCGACAACAGGATCCGGATCGTGCGCGCCCTATTCATCGCCGGCGCTACGGACAAGCTGCTGGACCTGATGAAGAACGAAAAAGACCCGAAGGTGCGTGAAGAGGCGATCCGGAGTTATGCCAGAACGCCCGGAGCAACGGCCGAGACCCTCGCCGGCTTTTATTCGGCGAACACAGACCCGGGGACCAGGAGAGCGATCGTGAACGGTCTGTTCGAGCGTGGAGACGGGAAACTGCTGGTTGACCTCGCGCGTAAGGAGTCCGACCCGGCAATGAAGAGCTACATCGTTCAGCGATTGGGAAATATGCCGCAGAACAAAGAAGCCACTGATTACATGATCGAGTTGCTGAAATGAAAACCCTCCTTATAGCGATTGCTTTTACGGCGGCTCTTGAAGCGCATCTCGCAGCACAGCAAGCGCCGCAGGTGGAAAACGCAAAACTGGAATCGCGCGCTTTCGCAGGCGCTCTGGCGGCGCAGCTTTCGGGCTTCGGCGCCGGACCGTTCTGGACTGCATGGCAGGAGCCCATCATTGCCGGGCGGCGCGGCGATATGTGCTGGAACCAGGGGAATGGTAATCGCGCAGACAACGACGGACATGCGGCGGGAGCGCCGGTGCGCCTCGAAGGTCCAGCGGCCGTTGTCGTGCTCGTGCGCATGGAAAACGCTCAGATCAGCCAGCTTCGCGTTGCCTCACCCGATTGCAGGTTTGACGCGGGAGGCCTGCCGTTCTACTGGATTAACGGGGTGCCGGCCGGGGAAAGCATCGCATGGCTGAGGGCTCAGGTCGGGGGCAATCATGCGGACGAAGCCATCCTGGCGGTCGCCATGCATTCCGGACAGGCCGCGGACCGTGCGCTCGATGAACTGATCGCGCCGAGCGAACCGGAGCGCGTGCGCGAAAAGACCACGTTCTGGATCGGAACCACCCGGGGAGCGCAGGGCGTGGACGTGCTGAAGCGCGTGCTCGCGAACGACACGAGCGAAAAGGTACGGGAGCAGGTTGTGTTCGCGCTCTCGCAGAGCGGGCAACCGGCCGGGATGGCGGCGGTTCTCGATGCGGCGCGGAACGACAAAGACCCGCGGATTCGCAGCCGGGCATTGTTCTGGGCCGCGCAGAAGGCGGCTAGTCAACAGGCGCAAGACACCATAAACCGGGCGATCGAAAACGATCCGGAGCGCTCCGTTAAAGAGCAGGCTGTGTTTGCCCTCAGCCAGTTGCCCGGAGACCAGGGAGTGCCACTGTTGATCAATGTGGCGAAGAACAATCCCGACCCCGCAGTGCGCAAAAAGGCTTTCTTCTGGCTGGGGCAATCGAAGGATCCTCGTGCGGTGGAATTCTTTGCGCAGGTTCTGAAGCCTTGACACTCCTTTGATAAATTCCTGCACGCGGCCGCCGGGACACGCGTCTTCATGTTCGAGGTAGAACCGATGACGCGAATCATTGTGGCCGTCCTGGCCTGTTCGGTTATCTCACACGCTCAACCCGCTTCCAAAACCGTCGAGGGCGCGTATCACTTCACCACACCACAGACTGCGCAGAGCTTACAGGAGGCCGCAACGATCGTACGAACCGTCGCGGCCATTCCGAAACTGTCTGTCGACGCCTCAGCCGCCACCCTAACCTTCAGCGGGCCGGCCGAGGCGGTCGATTTCGCCGAATGGCTGCTTCCGCGCATTGATAAAGCCCCAGGCGACGATGACATTCACGAATACGGACTGCCATCAGGCGATATGGGTCGCGTCATATTCGTTCCCGCCGCTCAGACGCCACAGGCCCTTCAGGAACTGGTGACAATTCTTCGCACCGTTGCCGATGTTCAGAAAATTTTCGTATTTACACCGAACCATGCCATCGCCATGCGCGCGCCGGCCTGGCAGATGGCATTCGCCGCGTGGATTATCGACCAGGTCAATCAGCCCGGGCAGCAGAAGCCGGATCCGACGCCGCGGGAATTCACCATCGGCGGGCCCGATTTCAGGGGTCTGGGTCATGGGGCGCGCGTGAATTTTCTGACCGGCATGACCTCGCAGCTACAAACCCAGGAGCTTCTCACGGTCCTTCGCACGGTGGGTGATATAGCGAAGATCTTCAACTACTCCGCCACCCACGCTCTGGTGCTCAGGGCCGGTGATTCCGATTTGCAACGCGCGGAATGGATGATTCAGCGCCTGGATCTTCCTGCCGGGCAGTCTCCGGGAGGTGCGACCTTCACGGCGTCAACCGGCGACGACGTGACCAGGACGTTCCATCTGCGCAACGCCACCCCCCAATCGCTTCAGACAGTCGTGACCGGTCTGCGTTCCGACTTGAACACCAGAAAAGTCTTCTCCACGACGGCTCCCGCATACGTCGTTGTGCGGGGCACGACCGACCAGATAGCCGCCGCGATGACGTGGATGACTTCACATAACGCGCTTTTTGAATAGCGCTGTCCTGGCGTCAGACCACACGCGCCACAATCAGGGTCATATCGTCATACTGTGGCGCCCCGGCCACAAACACATCCGCCGACTTGACCACATGTTGCAGAATCGCCTTCACGGGCGCCGCCTGCATCGTTCGCACGGCCTCGACCAGCCGCTCCTCTCCCCACTCATCATCCGCATCGTTCATCGCCTCGCTGATGCCATCCGTAAACGCCACCAGCAAGTCGCCCCGGACAAACTCCACCTGCCCCGGCTCCCATGACCCGGCCCGCATCAGCCCGACCACAGTGCCTCCCGCCTCCAGCCGCACCACCTCGCCGCCCGCGCGAAGCACCATCGGCGCATTGTGCCCGGCATTGACATAGTTCAGAACCCGCGAAGCGGGATCGTACGTTCCCAGAAAGAACGTCGCGTACCGATTCTGCGCAGAGCTCTCAAACACCAGCCGATTCAGGTTCGCGATCACAGCACTCAGATCGGTCTCATGATCGATCGCCTGGCCGCGCAAAAACGCGCGCAGCGTCGCCATCAGCAGCGCCGCCGGAATGCCCTTGCCTGAGACATCGCCGATCGCAATTCCGAGTCCGCCATTCGACATCGGAAGGAAATCGTAGTAATCGCCGCCCACACCCAGCGCCGGGCGGCACGCCCCCGCATAATCGAGTCCCGGAATCGCCGGATACTCCTGTGGGAACAGCCGCTCCTGCACCTCGCGTCCCAGCTCCAGTTCGCGATTTTGTTTCTCCCGCGCTCGCGCCTCATCCCGGATGGCCTCCGTCAGCCGGCCGTTCTCAAGCGCCAGCCCCGTCTGCGCCGCCACCGAATCCAGCAGCCGCAGGTCGGTAGGCGAAAACGGCTCCTCCGATTGCTTCGGCCCCAGGCTCATAATCCCCAGTACTCGGTCCATGAGCGAAAGCGGAAGCAGCAACTCCGGTTTCAACTCCTCGAGCGCGGCTCGCTCTTCACGATCCGTCAACTGCACCCACGAATCCGCGTCCCCAAAATCCACGAGCGTGCGCTGTGTCTGCCGCAGCCGCCGCAACGTCAGGCTTTTCTCGCTGAAAGTGCCGTTGGGAGGAGATCCATAACCCAACGCATACGCCGGCCGGAACGCGCCATTCCCGTCGAGAAGGATCGCGATCCGCGGCACGTGCAGCGCTTCCGCCACCCGGCTCGCTACCGTCTCCAGCAGGGGCTCGGTCTCCACCATCGTCCGCACCCGCGCAGCCAGATCGGCGAGGATCTCATCCGTCTCATAGGCCTCGCGGAAAAAGCGGCGATCGATCCATCCGCGCAGCCGGTCGGCAAATGCCCCCAGTCCCAACAGGAGCGCGAATCCGACTGCGATCAGCCCCACCCGCGCCGCCACACTCGAATTGGCTCCGACGGTTCCGGCCAGGACAATAATCCCGGCGCTGATCGCGATCTGCAGAATGCGGATCCCGCTCGTCGCCAGCAGATACTGCAGCCCCTGGCGCAGCGCCACCCGAACATCCATCGCGCGATGCACCACAATTACGTAGGCCATCGTCAACGGGAACACAAGGAGCGCCGCGGTCGAAACGAGCGCCAGCCAGCCCCGAAAGGCCTCGTCGCGCATCGAGATCCACATCAGCGCCAGGAGTAGCGGCAGCAGACCAACGGCCGCGCCTGTGTCGAGCAGCAGGAAGCGCCGGCGCGCATCGCTTGTGGTCGCCGTCACGGTCTTGTATCCGAGAATCACGAAGAACAATCCGATCAGGCCCAGTTCGATACGGTCGCCAACAGGGTCCACCGCCACCAGGATCGCCCAGAGGCGCAAAATCATATCGCGGTGATGCGCCAGCATGCCATACGCAATCCCGAACAAGCCGGCCCGCACCAGCATTGGCCCAATCACAATCCATTTGATCCACGGGAATTTTTGATCGAGCGCCAGCCTTTCCGGAAAGATAATCCCGAAGTACACGAGCGCCAGCGGACCCAGCCGGGTAAACACGAGGTTCAGGCCGGTCAGAAACGGCTGCAGGGCGCCTTCGTGGCCGTACGACGTGCCGCTATCCATGATGAGGTTTGCCACGCTCAGCATGAGAACCAGCAGGGTCCACGCCGCGCGATCGCCCACACGAACCGCCGCAACCCAGAACCCCAGCGCGAGACAAAACAAAGGAGTCAGGATCCTGAAAAGAATCGTGACCACGTACCCCGCCGTCCCCGGCTTATAGCCCACGTAGGTGAATTGTCGTAGCGGAACCGAAATGTCTTCCTCAACGGGGCCCGCGGAGCCCCTACGCTTGATATGCAGGAGCAGGCCATCGCCTTTCCGCGCGCGCCGGACAGGACCCTCGATGTCCGACCACCCCTGAAACGGACGCCCGTTGACCGCGACGACGACATCTCCCTTGCGAAGGCCCGCTCGTTCCGCCTCGGGTTCCAGTTCGTCTACTTCAAGTGTCTGCGTACGGATATCAAAACTCTCCGCCACATACTGATTGCCGTGCAGCAACTCGTCGAAACGATCCAGCACGGCACGCAGGGAGACCGTCACCGAGACGACGAACAGCGCGGCGAGGAGCAAGCTGGCCGCGCGATGGTTCCGAAAATTCAGCCGCGTGGCGGGCACTGCGCCATTCTATCCCTATTCCCGGCTTGTTCCCATATCGAGTTGCGCGCGTAAGGGATCGGTCTCCACCCTTATCAGAGAGCGCTCCGTAACAGCCGTACATGCAATCATGGCGAATGAAGACGACAGGGAACGGATAGAGTCGGACCTTCCGAGCGAAACAGGAGAATCATCGATGCAGGATAATGCAGCTGTCGTTCGGCGCTTCGTCGAAGAAGTCATCAATCGGGGCAACATGGAGTCGGCGGTGCAGTTTGTATGGGAGGATGTCGTTGAGCAGGTTCCGCTGCCTGGCCAGGGCCCCCGGGCTTGAAGGTTTGAAAGACATTCTGCGCACGATGCGGTCTGCGTTCCCCGATCTGGACTTCTCCATCAAAGAGCAGATCGCCGAAGGCGACAAAGTAGCGAGCCGTTTTGAGTGGACCGGCACGCACGAACGGGAGTTTCTGGGAGTGCCCGCTACCGGACGGCATGTCCGCGTGTGGGGCATCGTCATGGACCGGCTGGAGGCAGGTCGCATCAGGGACACACGGATAATCATGGACTCCCTTGGGTTGATGATGCAGCTCGGCGTCTTTCCTCCCCCGGCAGCGTAGAAAAAGAAGGAGGGCTTGTCTATAGCGGCAAGGCGATACTCGGGGGACAGGATGGCGACGTCACCCTAACCGGCGATCATCGACCTGGGAACCGGATCTGAATTCCGCCCAGATCACACGCCCCGCAGAACCCGCGGCAGGCAGACCCGCGCTCGCCAGTAGTAACAATTTCAGTCTTCTTCCTGCGCAAATCAGGGCCTTTCGATTTGCATCGTCAGCCGTAGCGCGTCAGTCCTGCAGGTGAAAAACCTTGCGGATCGCATCCAGGAACTGGTCGCCATCAGGCTGCCCGGCATTTGTTCGAAGAGCCGAGATGGGGAGATGGGCGATCTTGTTGACGATCGATTTCGTCATCGCATCCATTTGAGCCACAACCTGGCGCTGCTGATCGGCGGTTAGGCTATCGGGCAGCCGGCGGAGCGCGCGCGAGACCTCAGTCGACCGAATGTTTTCGAATTGCTCCTGCAGGCTGACGATGGTCGGTGTGACCTCTTCGAGTTTGAGGCGAGAGATCATCCGCTCGACTTCATCGGCCACGATCGCCTCGGCCTGCTCGGCCTGCTTCGATCGCTCTTTGATGTTCGCGTTGACAACCCCTTCCAGATCGTCGATGTCTTTGCGGAAGACGCCCTCGATTTCGTTGACTGAGGGTTCGATATTGCGTGGAACCGCGATATCAATGAGGTAAATCGGCTTGTTCTTACGGGCGGCGATCACGCGTTGCATGTCGTCCTTCGTGAGGATGTAATGCGGCGCGGCACTCGATGCGATCACGATGTCGATTTCGGGCAACATGGAGACGAATCGGGTGTACTCGACGGCCTGCCCTTTGAACAGCGCCGCCATCTCCTCGGCGCGTTCCCACGTCCGGTTCGCTACAAAGATCCGCTTCGCGCCAGAACGGTGCAGGTGTTTCGCCGCGAGCTCGCCCATTTTGCCCGAACCGACGATCATCACCGAACGGCCCTTCAGCGAACCAAAGATGGTGCGCGCAAGTTCAACCGCGGCATAGCTGACCGATACGGCCATCTGCCCGATTCCGGTTTCCGTGCGGACCCGCTTGCCGACGCTGAAGGAGCGCGTGAGCACCTGTTCCAGCAGACCTCCGACAGCGCCTTCGTTCTTTGCGATCGCATAAGCGCTCTTCAGTTGCCCCAGCACCTGGGGCTCGCCGACGACCATCGAATCGAGGCTTGCCGCAACACGAAAAAGATGCCGGATCGCATCCCGCGCTTCGTAGTGATAAAAAAGAGGGCCCCCGAAATCGGTGGCAGAGCCCGGGGAATTCTGAAGAAAACGCTCGACGATGGTCCGGGGCTCGGTTTGATCGGGCGACGTCAGGGCGATCTCCACCCGGTTGCAGGTCGAGAGGATCATCGCTTCCGAAGCGCCGAGGTTTTGCAGTTCGTGTAGGGCGTCGGGAAGTTCGGTTTCGCGAAGCGCGAGCTTTTCGCGAAGATCCACGGAAGCGGTCTTGTGACTGAGGCCTGTCAGCAGGAGCTTCATTGGATGAGACGCCGCTCCAGTTGCGCGTGGGCAATCCACGCGATCGCGGAACAGCAGAGCGCTACGATGGCGAGAATGGCGGCCTTTCGCCCGCGCCAACCGGCGCTGACGCGGAAGAAAATCAAAGCGAGATAAATTCCCCAGGTGATGCTGGCTGAGCTGATGAGCCCGTTACCGATCCAGGCCGCGCCACGCTCGATGTAAGCCCACACGATGCCGACGATGATGCTTGTGGTGATGAAAACGAATCCGGCGCCCAGCGTGCGTGAGATCAGTTCATCAAGGGTGTTGAGAGGCGGGAACAAGCGGTAGATCGAAGTGGGGCGCTTTTGTTTGAGCTGACGCTCCTGCATGAGGTAGGCGACTGCGGCCACGGCTGTAAAGATCAGCGCCGCGTACCCGAGCAGCGCCAGAACGATGTGCACGATAAGCCAGGTGCTTCGCAGGGTCTCGCTCGACCAGTGCGATACGGGATTCCGCAGCGCGGCTACGAGGGTCATCACAAAGACCAGGGGAAAGACGAAGACGCTCAGGCTTTCGACTTTATAACGCCAGTAGATGATCAGGAAGGCGAGAGTCACCAGCCATGCGCACAGCGACATGGTTTCGAAGAAGTCGTTTGCGGGAAAATGATGCTGGACGAGACCCTGCTCGACGATCGAAACGAGCTGGAAGAGCGCGCCTAGACCGAATGCGGCGAAGGCGGCGCGGAAGAGACTTTCGCGCCGGCGCAGAATCGTGATGATGGCATCGAGAAGGCCGAACGAATAAAATCCGGCGGCGACGCGGAGCCAGAGGATACTGGTTTCGCCCATTTGGGGGACTCGCCTTCAGTATAAAGGCTCAACCGCGCACATAAGCTCTGCCAGAATAAAGGTATGGCCGTGGCGACGCTGATGCCGATCGAGGAGTATCTGTCTACGTCCTGGGGACCCGACCGCGAGTATGTCGATGGGCGGGTGATTGAGAGGAACGTGGGCGAGCTCGATCACAGTTATCTGCAATACCTCATCGCAAAGCTATTGGAGCAAAAAGGCCTTCTCCCCTTCGTAGAACTGCGCGTACAGGTGCGGGCCAGCCGGTTTCGAATACCCGACGTTCTGGCTGTTCGCACTCGTCCATCCGGCCGCTTTCTGCGTAAGCCGCCGTATATCGTGGTCGAGATCCTCTCACGCGAAGACCGTGCCGGCGACATCGACGACAGGATCGAAGACTATCTCGACTTCGGAGTTGAGAACATCTGGGTGGTCGATCCCAAGCGTCTTCGCGTCACGATTCAGACGCGCGAAGGAAGCAACATCTGCCTTAAAACAGTGGAGACTTCCGATGGCGCCGTCTCGATTCCGTTAAGCGAAATCTTTCACGACATGCCCGCGACCGAAGACGAATGAATCGCTTTTTCGTACAAAACTTCGGTTGCCGGGCGACACAGGCTGACGGCGCCGCGCTCGAAGCTCAACTCGCCGAACGCGGACTTGCAGCATCCGAGTCCCGCGAGAAG
>Ga0206845_1140_pt1 | contig 19621 bp, 17 predicted proteins | sample Alteio_BWOrgCont_19_FD_152887 | JGI IMG/M metagenome (GOLD analysis project Ga0206845, IMG submission 152887) | Enriched cells from forest soil in Barre Woods Harvard Forest LTER site, Petersham, Massachusetts, United States -... | ecosystem: Environmental > Terrestrial > Soil > Temperate forest >...
ATATGAAATGGTGCTGAGCGAAGTTGAAGAACCTTTACTGCAAACTTTAATGAGGATCACTGGCGGCAATCAATCCCTCACCGCAAAAATCTTAGGTTTAAGCCGCGGCACTTTGCGCAAGAAATTAGAACAGTATGATTTGATGTAGGGAAAACCCGCGCATAAATCCCCTGAGCAGACCTGCCTGCCCACTTGCAAATGGGCAGGCAAGTCAATCTGACTTGTATTTTTTTATATCACAAATATGTTCACATTGCTTTATTAATAGCAATGACGCAGATTGATGATTAGACCTCATAACCCTAACCGTGCAACTCTTCCATCCCCAACACGGCATCGAGCTCTTGGCAAAAGCCCTGAAATAAAGACTCCACTTCACCATAATGCTCTTGTCTTAAGGCCTGGAGTAATGCAAAAGTAGCCGCTTCCAATTGTGGAAAACCACAATATTTAAGACCACCACAACATTTATGGATGATATGCGCCAGTTCCTGATAATTTTTCTGTGCAAGTGCAGCTTGGCTGTCTGCCTTAAACTCTGGTAATTCTTTTATAATAATCCCTAGCGTTTCTTTAACGAGATCTTTATTCTCACCACAACGCTTTTCCCATAAGGCCCAGTCCACACGCAAGCCTATGGCCGCAGGAGATAAAAATTGATCCGCTATTTTTTTTGCGGCATCGGCTAATAATGGTTTATCCAACACTTGTTTAATCCCTTTCTCTAGGCACTCGTTAATCAGTTTTTGATCTGAATGTGCGGTTAACGCAATAAATGGTGTGTGTTGATTAGGAGAATGCGCATCTTGACACACTTTTTCGGCTATTATTGTACCATCAAAATCTGGCAAACCGAGATCTAAATATACTAAATCATATCTTTTCTGAGCTAATCTATCCAGCCCCTCTTTCCCTGTTTTCGCGACATCAATCAATCCGTAGCCCCAGGATTGCAAATTCGCTACCGTAGTTTTTTGAATCAATTCATTATCTTCGACCAAAAGCACTTTAGGTTCTGGCCCCACACGCACTGGGGTAGTCTTCTTTTGAGTAGGTTTAATTGCAGGCAATTGTGGCAGCTGAGCGGGTACCGTGAGTTGATATTTTTTTAGCTGAGAAGCACTAGGAAGTTTAAATTGGACCGTACAGGTGAATTGCGCACCTTTATCCGGCATGCTAGTGACTTTTATATCACCTCCCAACTTTTCAATATACTGTTTGACCATATATAAGCCCAGGCCACTGCCTTGATATTGATTTTCATAAGAAGGGGTTAAGCGGCTGAATTTTTCAAAAATAAGTTCTTGTTTATTTTGAGGGATCCCGATACCGGAATCCTTGACCACTATTTTTATACTGACTTTATCCGATCTTCGTTGTAATAAACTCAGCTCTAAATTAATACTGCCTTTATCGGTGAATTTAACCGCATTGCCGAGTAAATTTAAAATAATGCGATGAAGTAAAAGTTCCTGACCGTATAATACTTTCGGGATATTATCATCATAAAAAGTTTCTAATTTTAGGCCTTTTTGCTTAATCGCTGGCTTGAAAATAACTGTCAAGGCATTGAGGGTATGCTTTAACTCAAAACAGGTTTTCTTAAGTGTCATTTCTCCTGAATCAAGTTGTGAAGTGGCAATAATTTCATTCAGCAAATTGAGTAACGCAAGACCTGCTTGATGAATATCTCGTGCGCCTTCTTGGGTCATACGCGCTTCGGGGAGTCGGTTAATGATCTCGGCCATACCAATAATCCCCATTAAAGGCGTGCGCAAATCATGGCTCATATTACGGATAAATTCAGTTTTAGCGGCGCTTGCTGCTTCAGCGGCTTCCTTCGCCTCGCGCAGCTTAATTTCAATTTCTTTTTCTTTGGTAAAATCCACTGCCACGCCGGTGACGCCGCAACATTCCCCTTCATCGTTATAAATAGGAAAGCCACGATCTAAAATCCAGCGCACTTGCCCATCAGGGCGCACAATACGGTAACTTTCGTTATAACGCGCGTCCGGGCCTAATTCAGCCACACGTGCAGCCATAGCATAAATGGGGTGATAATTGTGTACATCTTCAGGAACTAAAAAAGAAATCCATTTTTCTGGGTTGGTATACAACTCGTCTCTAGAGCGACCCCAGATTTTTTCATAAGCGGGACTGACATAGGTGATGGATTTGAAATCAGGACTTGAGAGCCAATACACGTATTCACTTTTTTCAGCTAATTTGGATAGAAAATCACCAATTTTCTTGAGCGTCAGTTCTGTGCTTTTACTAACCATATTAGCTATCTATTGCATGAGCGGGGGAGATATTTTAGTTTAGCATTAATGGGCTAGACCGTAGCCAAGTTTTTTGATTGGCTTCGGTTCAGAATCTTTTTTCGTACCGGAAGTAGTCGTTTGCCATTGTGTAGTAATAATAGAACGCTTAGTTCCACATACTTTTACTTCTTCTTTATGTAAGAGCTCAGTTGCGGCATGCACGGCTTCTAGTGCCTTATGAACGGCTGCTTTCTTTTCTTGCTTGGAGTGATATTGTTGTGATTCTGCTTGATTTAAAAGATCAAGTTTTTCTTCTAGTAATGCTTTCTTTTCTTTAAATGCTTTATATCGTTGCTTAGGTGCCTGTGCTTTTACTGCTGCCTGAATTACGGTTGCTGATTGATTGGCTTTCTTTTGCTCGCTCTTTTTCTCGGGATCAAGCTCTAGAATAAGCGCTGCACTTTCTGCTAAGATCCTCTCTATTTCCACATTTTCTTTCTTCAAATCTTTTGCAGTAGTAATGGGTTCAAGACTACCTGCTATTTTGTTAATGGATTTTTCTGCAATAATGTGAAGGTTTGACTCTGGCTGGGGAGAAGAGCTTAAAGAAGAGCCCGTTGAACTAGTACCATCGGTTGAACCAGAACTAACACTACTTAAACTTGAGAGGCGACGCAAACTGCCTGCAAGTAAAGTTGCAGAATTTCGTGATGCAATATGAGTACTAGCCGCTGATATCAATTTATAGGCTTGGGTAGCTAAACTCTCTACTGCGTAACTTTGTTGCTCAACGCCTTCCATAATTGTAGCATTAGTAGGATTATCAAATTTTCCTACAGCATGTGTAAGAGTTGCCCTTGCTTTCGATAATTGGTCTAAGAGTTTAATTCTTTTGGCTTCTCTAGCTTTAATAATTTGCGCATGGATTCCATCCATAATCTTGTTCAGCTGTGCCTCTCCACCACTACAAGTCACACGAACAAAGCCACTTTTTGGATCTAAGCCAGAATAAGAAGCTGGACCAATCATGATATTGTTTTCAAACAATAAGTGGTAGCAAATATCCTCATTTGTTTGAATAGTGGCTTTATTCCCAACGGCTTGTTTGGCTTTTTCATTCAAGGGCTGCCCAATGAGATCGCTTAAATCAAGTACAATATAGAAAGTACCTTCAGGAACATAACTTTCATCAGGCATATTAACCCCCATCTCTCTAGCTCGTTTATTAACTAACTTGAGTTTGGGGCCATAATAAAGAGCCATTTCCTCTAATTTACTTTTATTTAATCCATGTAATCCTGCAGCGAAACTTACTTGCGCAGAAATGGGGGCATGGCCATAAATATTAACACCAGGAGTTAAACATTCATTTATAAAATATTCATTTTCGCTATATACTAACGCCATACGCTCACCCGCGGCAGATAAGCCTTTGGTTGCAGAGCGCATTACAATAATATGTTTTGCCAAATCAGGTGCCACGGTTACTAATGAAATGGGTTTTTTTGTTATCCCCATTTCAGCGTAGGCTTCATCCAGTATGATGGGTGTTTTTTTATCATCCGGTAAATCTTTTTCCTGGGCTAAAAACTCACGCAATACTGCTGCAATTTTTTCCCATTCGGATCTATCTGTTACTGTCCCTAAAGGATTACTAGGGTCATTGAATAGGAAAGCATTGATGGGCAAATTCTGTCTTTTTGCTTCGGCTATACTTTCTTTGAGGGCTTTTGCGGTTAATTTATAGCCGGGCTCTTTCATTACATGAATAGGGTGCAACCTATTTTGTTGCTTGTTTCCCTTATAAAGACCATAAAAAGGCACGGGGGTTACAATAACGCCCTTGGGGTCTTTCTTTTCATTTATAAAATCAAATATTGCATACAGCCCAGCTGCGCCGCCAACAGGCAAAATAATATCTTTAGCTTTAGCAGTCTTAATTCCATACCAATTATTTAATGCACCCGCAATTTTGTCGCGGGACGCCTCTTGTCCCTGAGGATGCCCATAAGGGACAGTGCAATCAATTTCTGCCACTTTATCACGTAAAGCAGAAGCCTCTGCGTCGTCATTATCCTTCACTCTATGCATTTCACTCAGCGCGTCTCTCGCTTGAGCCGCTTGTTGCTGCTTGTCATTCCAATATTTTATCTCTTCAGACCCAATATCGTGATTAATAGGAAAAGTAGGATTACCCATCCCAGCGAAAATAATTTCTTTTCCCTGAGATTTTAAATGTTTAACCCATAGGGCTAAAAGCATAGTCCTATCGATGTTATTAGCAGGTAGGCCATTAGGCATGTACACTTTAGTCACTCCACTAACTTTAATAGTTATCTAATCTTCTTGTTATAAGTCATTCTACCATTTTTTCTTTAGAAAATTGACTATTTTTAAAAAGCACGACTATGATTATTACTATTCGGGCTTTTAAAAGACAGTATGCAATTCCTTTATTTATCTTGTTCTATCGTTATTTTTCTATTTTAAGGTAATTATACCATTTTAGGGTAAGAAATTGACTATTTTTTCTGCAGTCAAGCACCGTTGAGTATGACAGAAAATATACTCTTTTTCCACCCCTACTAAAATATCATCATATCTATGCAAATTATGATAGATAGTTACACATTCTGATAGGTTTTTGTACTATACCCTTAAAATAAAAAGTTTGTCAATCTACGTGAGCCCTAACTCACTGTAATTTAGATATTTTCCCAAGTACTATCCTATCATAAAATAGTTCGAAAGTTTACATAATAATGATTCGGCAGGATCATTATATTGGATAACTCTTTATGAGTATGCGCACTTTTAAGACTAGCCCTCAAAGCGAGTCACTCTTAATTAGTCTTAAATATCATGAGCTTATGAACGCTTATGCGGGTGTTAACCCTCACAATGCCGGGTGGGTATGATTTTGCTGTTCTTGAATCAGCGCGGCAAGTGAGCAAAGGGTAGCATGGGTTAAGATATCCCCCGCCTTTAAATCCACATTAAATTTCTTATTAATTTTTTGCAGCATAACGATGATTTTGATGGAATCGATGCCATAAATGACCATGCTTTTATCATTATCAATATTTGCAGCGGGAACGTTCACCACAGCCGCCAAAATTTTTTTAAGATTATTCATCACAGTTTTATCTATTATCATATTCCCTTCGCACCGTTAAGCGGCTCAATTGACTAAGGTAACCCAATTTAACACGCTCTACAATCCCAGTCCAATCAGGGTACTATAATACTTGCTATTACGTCCTAAATCCTTGACGATAAATGAAATTAAATAACCAGGCTAAGTATATGTCTTTTTTAGGTGAACCGATGAATTTTGTAGACATGATAAACCATCATGCACAACATTCTCCTCATGATCCCGCCCTAATCTTTTTAGAAGATACACTCGAAAAAGAACAGCTTACCTTTAAGGAATTACATCAAAAGGTGAGCGCATTGGCAGGATATTTACTTGAAAACAAGTTAACGGATACGCCACTCTTATTAATCTATCCGGCAGGTCTAGAATTTGTAATCGCTTTTATTGCTTGCTTATATGCCGGTGCAATTCCTGTGCCCGTAGATTTTAAGCCGCTACAACCTCTTGCCAATGAAATAAAGGCTAAAGTCATTTTAACCGAGACTAAAACCAAAGCATTACTCTTCGCTGATAAACATACTCATACCCATTTAACAGCACTCATTATCATTGAAACCAATGCTTTAACGCTCAAGACACAAACCTATACGACTGCTGCATCCAATAAGATTGCCTACCTTCAATACACTTCTGGATCTACGGCCTATTCAAAAGCAGTCATCACGAGTCACCAGGAATTAACGCGGGGTATTCGTGATATCTCTACTGCATGGAGATACGATGAAAAAAGTGTGTCCTTATCCTGGACACCTCATACTTATTCTTATGGACTCGTCGTCGGGATATTAACACCCTTATATAATAAGAGTCTGACGTTCATAATGTCCGCGCAAAATTTTATTAACCATCCCTCAAGCTGGTTAACGTTAATCTCAAAATATCAAGTGACGCATAGTGGTTGTCCGAATTTTGGCTATGATCTTTGCGCGCAACACATAGCAACGCAGGAATTAACGGGTATTAATTTAAGCCGTTGGAAAGTTGCGATTTGTGCGGGGGAAACCGTTCAATTTAAAACCCTTAATCAATTTTATCAAAAATTTAAAAGTGTTGGCTTTGAAGCGAGTCATTTTTATCCGAGCTTTGGCATCTCTGAATTATCAGGTCTTGTGGCGACCAAGAAGTGGGGGCAAACACCGGTGCTCTACGATACTCTTTTACAACAAAGTATAAGTATCACTACTTTAGAACAAGAAAATGTTAACGTTAATCTTGATAACAATTTTATTGTGAGTTGTGGCCCCTTGTTGCCTGGCATCACTATGAAAATAGTTCATCCAGAGCGTAAAGAAATTGTACCTCAGGGTGCGATAGGTGAAATTTGGTTATCTGCCACTAAATGTTTTAATGGCTATTGGCCCAATAATAATAAAACCGATCCCTGCTTTGAAACATTGGATAAAATTTATTATAAAACAGGGGACTTGGGTTTTGAAAAAGACGGAGAATTATTTTTAACCGGCAGATTAAAAGAGTTAATTGTGATTTATGGAAAAAAATATACGCCCATGGACATTGAATCAAAAATCCCACAGGCCCATTCTAGCATCGCGCATGAATTAAATGTCGCCTTTTCAAATGAAATTGAACATAAAGAAGCGCTTTTTATCTTGCAAGAAATAGATGAGGATATCGTGAGGCAGAGAGATTTCATTACTATCGTTGAGGCCATTAAAGTGACGCTTTATGAACAGTTAGGAATTAATCCCTACGGCATTATTTTGCTGAAAAAAGGAACCATACCTAAGACAAACAGCGGAAAAGTGCAACGCTTACTTGCAAAACAATTATTTATTGAAAACAATATGGGCAGTATCCTGTATCAACATATAAAAAATTTAGAATTTTGAGAAAAATAATTGACACCCACATCCTAACAAGAGGGTGTCTTTATTGCTATCATATATAACTACCCATATTACTTAAATTGGATGACACCATGGCTATAAACAAAAAACATACCTTCAATAAAATCATACTCACTTCGGGCATTATTCTCATCGGCTTCTTCATATATCTGGATTTGATTGGTCTAGATACAGATCAATATGACCCTGGCGAGTCTACAGTGACGGTATCGTCTGAAATAAGCATACCCGATGCAAGCACAACTAGCGTGGCGGGAACGTTTTTTGAATAATGGTATTTTATTTGTAGCTTTTGAGAGAGGCGGAGAGGTTTATTTAAATTATAATAAAGCCGGCAGATGGCTCAATAATTCCCTGGCATTAAATATCCCATCCCATTACGGTGTTGAGGCCATTACGATAGAAAATCCTCGTCCGAATGCTTCCACATTTGTGTGCTTATTTATTAAAGACGGTTCCCAAGATAAAGGTACCATTCAATATACCTGCTCCCCCATCAATTATTCAGCCGAAGGGGATCCTGTGTTTTCATGGGCCGTGCCTACGGTTTTAGACCTGGCAACCAAAGATGACATAAACGGGATGGTCGCTGCAACATCGACCTCTAAAAATGAATTTCACTTGGTTTTAAATGAATTTGCTGATCAGGGCGGCTCTGGAGATAATTCTGATAGATATGCCACCAAACGCATTGATTGCAAAATAACCCAAATAGATGATTTAGACCATGGGATTATACTAAATGATCTTTGTAGGCTCGATGTACTAGCATCCTATATCACCCCTGAGCAATTTAAAGAACCTTCCATTGTTGCCGTACCCGCACCAATAGCATCTGACCCTAAGGAATTATATATATTTTTCAGAGATACTCATGCAAACCAAAATCATGTGGGTTATGTTTCTTTGAGCGGATTTGTCCAAGGCAAATCTGATATTTTTTTAAAAGATGCCCAAGGGAATACACGCAATTCAAGCGATCGGGTTGCATCGTATTATTTTAGCCCTGTTTGTCCAGAAGGTTACTGTGAACCTTATATCTATGCCGCTTATAAAAATGAAAACAATAACGAAGTGCGTTTTTCTAAAATCTCGCTGGCGGATTGGTTAATAGCAGACCCAGAGGGCCCTGGCTATAAAAAATGGAAACATTGTGAACTAAAAGAGTTTAATGAAGCAAATGGGCAATACGAGCCTAGCGTCTTTAGCAATCAAGGCCCTATGCTGGTTGAATTTGCCCATACATTATACCTTTTGTACTCCAATGCTAAAAATGACAATGCCCTGGTTTATAAACAGATTGATCTAATGAATATAGACGGCCCAGTGTGCAACTAGAGGAAAATAATAGACACCCACTTATCAAATAGGTGGGTGTCTTGTTATTTTCTTATTAAATATATGGGTGTCTTATTATTTCTCTTATTTTGCTGAAAAAAGGAACCATACCCAAAACAAACAGCGGCAAAGTGCAACGCTTATTATCCAAACAATTATTTATTGAAAATAATATGGGCAATATCTTGTATCAGAATATAAATAATTTATAATATTGAGTATTAAGGCTGACTTATTTTCTTTATGGCTTGTTTTTAATTGATGGGTGTCTTTTTATTTCTTTGAGCAAAAACATACCTTCAATAAAATCAAAGAAAATAATAGAAAAATAATAGACACCCACTTATTAAATAGATGGGTGTCTTTTTATTTTGCTTCGGCGGCCATACGCCAAAAATAAAATAACCCATTGATAATGCTAATGTTATCTATTAGCTTGCGCCTACTTTTGCCCTAAGTCTCAACTTTAGGTAGAATATCACCTAATTTAACTACCCTTATAAGTCATTATGTCATTTACCCTACGTCGTGCCCTGTTAAGTGTTTCTGATAAAACCGGTTTAATTGAATTAGCGCAGGCTCTCGCCGAGAATCAAGTTGAAATTTTATCCACAGGCGGCACCGCGCAAGCCTTGAAGGCTGCGGGGATCCCCGTGCTTGAAGTGAGCGATTACACTGGCTTTCCTGAGATTTTAAACGGTCGGGTTAAGACCTTACATCCAAAAATCCATGCCGGCATACTGGCCCGGCGTTTAGAAGACCAAGAAACTTTGCAGAAATTGGCAATTCCGACCATTGATCTGGTCGTCGTCAATTTATATCCCTTTGCGCAAACGATTGCAGCATCTGATTGCAGCCTAGAGCACGCAATTGAAAATATTGATATTGGCGGTCCGAGTTTATTACGGGGAGCTGCGAAAAATTATCAAGATGTGGCGGTGGTGGTAAGCCCAAGTGATTATGCGCTAATTATTGATTATATAAAGAATAAAGACACCACTTTAAAAAATGTAAACGCGCGTTTACACCTCGCGCAAAAAGCATTTGCCCATACCGCTTATTATGATGCGCTGATTAGCCAATATTTAACGAAATACACCCCCGATAATATTTTACCGCCAACGTTTACTCTTGCATTGACGCAGCAACAAGCCTTGCGTTATGGTGAAAATCCGCATCAAGCTGCGGCATTTTATCATCATGATGTGAACAAAAGTGGGCTTGCCGGTTGCACACAATGGCAAGGCAAACCGTTATCTTATAATAATCTGCTGGATGCCGATGCAGCCATGCAATGTGTGCAGAGTTTTACTGATGAGCCCACCTGTGTCATCGTTAAACATACTAATCCGTGTGGCGTGGCACAAGCCAAAAGTTTGGAGCACGCGTATCGCTTAGCCTATGCTGCTGATCCGACTTCTGCGTTTGGGGGCATTATTGCGTGTAATCGAGCACTTGATGCGCCGACTGCACAAGCCATCATCGATACGCAATTTGCAGAAGTGATTATTGCGCCTGAATTTAGCGCAGAAGCATTAAACATTCTGCAACAAAAACCAAATATCCGGGCCTTAAGTTTGCAAGATGTAACAGCGGATCGTTTAACTTATCGCAGCATCAGTGGCGGGTTGTTAGTGCAAGAAAATGATACCCATCCGGTTGATACGACACACTGGCAAGTAGCCACGAAACTAGCCCCGAGTGCAACCGTCATGCAAGATTTAATTTTTGCCTGGCAAGTGGTGCGCTTTGTTAAATCTAACGCCATCGTTTATGCCAAAGGCGGGCAAACCTGTGGCATCGGTGCTGGACAAACCAGCCGTATTATTAGCTGTGAAATTGGCATTCAAAAAGCGCAACAAGCCGGTCTTTCCCTTAAAGGCAGCGTGCTCGCAAGTGATGCGTTTTTTCCGTTTGCTGACAGCATTAATGTCGTTGCGAAAGTCGGCGTGCAAGCGATAGTGCAGCCCGGCGGCTCGATGCGTGATGAAGAAGTTATTCGCGCTGCAAATGAATTAGGCATAGCCATGGTTTTTACCGGCATTAGACACTTTAAGCATTGAGGTCATATGAATATTCTTATTATAGGTAATGGCGGACGGGAACATGCGATCGCCTGGAAAATTGCACAATCTGAATCGGTTAACCATATTTTTGTCGCGCCTGGGAATGCCGGCACACAAAGCGAATCCAAAACACAAAATGTGGCTATTGCTGCAACAGATATTCCTAAACTTTTGCAATTTGCACGCGATAATCATATTGCACTTACAATAGTGGGCCCTGAAGCCCCGCTTGCAGCGGGCATTGTAGATACTTTTCAAGCCGCAGGACTTGCCTGCTTTGGGCCGACAAAAGCGTGTGCGCAATTAGAATCATCAAAAGCTTATGCCAAAGATTTTCTCAAACGTCATCACATTCCTTCAGCTACTTATGAAACATTTACCGATGCCAGTAGTGCGATTGCATATTTAAATCAGCAAAATTTTCCCATCGTCATAAAAGCCGATGGTTTAGCTTCGGGTAAAGGGGTGGTGATTGCTGAAGATAAGGACACGGCAATTACCACCATTAAGCAAATGTTGGATGAGAAAAAATTTGGGAACGCGAGCGCACGGATTATTATTGAATCTTTTTTAGTCGGCGAAGAATGCAGTTTTATTGTGATGTGTGACGGGAAAAATATGTTACCGTTTGCAACTTCTCAAGATCATAAAGCGCGTGATGACGGCGATAAAGGCCCAAATACCGGCGGCATGGGCGCTTACTCCCCTGCACCGATAGTCGATGATGCGTTATTTAATACCATTATGGAATCAGTCATACACCCGACGCTAAAAGGCATGACGCAAAATGGCACGCCTTATGTGGGTTTTCTCTATGCCGGGTTAATGATTAGTCCTCTTGGCAAACCCTACGTATTAGAATTTAATTGCCGTTTAGGGGATCCTGAAACTCAACCGATATTAATGCGTTTGCAATCGGATTTAGTCGAATTATGTTTTGCTGCTTTAAATGGCACATTAAATAGCATGCAAGCAAAATGGGACGAGCGCCCGGCCCTAGGCGTTGTAATGGCAACGCGCAATTATCCCGAAGATTATCCGGTAGGCGCACCCATTACTGGGTTAACCCAGGTTGTAGCTCCTGCAAAAGTATTTCATGCCGGTACTGCAACGAACAATAATACGGTAATCACCCAGGGTGGCCGTGTATTATGCGTAACCGCTCTAGGTGCAACCATCGCCCTTGCCAAACAAAATGCCTATGCCGCAACCCAAAAAATAAACTGGGAAGGCTGTTTTTATCGTCATGATATTGGCGATAAGGCGATGAGATAATTGCTTTTGCCTGCATCGTGCATATCATTATCTTATACTTTCCTAGGGTGTAAGTGTTGCGTTGACGTTCATACTTTAATTATATTATTTGAGGACCCATTATAATCATGATAAAAAAACTAGTTTTATCTGTGATAGGACTTTGCGCTGGCGCGGCTTTTTTAATTGCCATCGTAAATAGCAACGATGCGATGGCTCAAGAAGAGGAGGTGCTTTTCCACTCTCAAGGTGAGCTTCACAATGTGGCTTGCGATGCACCGGCTAGATCGGTTGTTTTCAGCCTACTTAATACCTCTCCCGCACTTACCGCCAGATTAAAGAATATCAAAGTAACACCGCTAGGGGATGATAATTCTAATATTATGACAGTGTTTGAGTACGTGGGAATAGCGGATAATTGTATCACCTATGTGTCTTCAGACAAAGTTGCATCCGGTTCAATCAAACCATTTGGGCTTTGTAAGATCATTATCAGTGTCACTCCCCCTAACTGTGTACCTGGGGAAGGTCCAACTCATGCGACTATCGATCAAAAACTTTTTATTGATTTTAGTTTCGATACTGTGGAAGGTCACTTAACGGCCGCTATCAAAGCGCAAGTGACCACATTGGGCTCTTTTGCAACATTTGCAGCGCTAGCGGGTGAAACTGTGACTAACACCATTAACTATGGCCTAGCAAAAGTCACTGGGGATCTGGCGGGTTATACGGTTCAGCCAAACTTGGAGGATTTTAACCTAGAAGGTCAGCTTTATGGAACTTCTAGGGATCCAGTCACTTCTGCCGCCTACGCTGATGCCAAAGCGGCTTTAGCTATGTTTAACAAAAATGTTCCTCTGGACTGCCCCATGATGGACTTAAAGCACCCAACTGAGCCCGTCTTAAGCGGTGTGTATTGTTTGGTTACCGATGAGATCAGCGGGCCCATTACGCTATCCGGTGCAGGTGACTTTGTATTTAATGGAGGATTTATTTTGGCGCAACCGGGCACGCATTTTATTTATGAAGATGGTGCTACGCCTGAAAAGGTCTATTGGGTAACCCACACTATGACGATACTCTCTCAAATTGATTCTGCAATTCCTAGCGCCATATTCGATGGAACGGTATTGTCATCTGGGCTGGTGTCCTTGAACGGATCTCCACCTGAGTTTATTGATAATCCTCTGGCAACAGTACATGGACGATTATTTTCACAAGATGCAAATATTAACCTTTTCGGCAGCACCGTGAAGATCCCCTCGGCTCCATCTGCCTCTCAATAATCTAAGTGCATTTTGATAGGACCATTCATCGGGGGATTGTTAAACAATCCCCCGATTTTTTTATATCAAGAAATATTAGACACCCACGTTTTATCCCCCTGCCCCTAGGTAGTTTTTTGTGGGTGTCTAGTTTTTCAATATATGACACCCATGTTTCTCAACCGTTAATTTGTTAGCAGCCTAGGTTTACTCCTTTCTATTTTTACCATTTAAATTTATAATACGCCCTACTTTTCCGATTAAGAGTTATCATGACGGCGTTGGACAACATCAAAAACCATCTTCATATCCCGGAAATAAAACACCATATCTTTCTTTGTGCGGATCAAACTAAACCGAAATGTTGTACGAAAGAACTGGGCCTTGCCTCATGGGAATATTTAAAGCGGCGCTTAGATGAGCTTAATCTTAGCGGTGCGGGCGGTGTGTATCGCAGCAAGGTGAATTGCCTGCGCATATGCATGCAAGGGCCCATTGCTGTGGTCTATCCACAAGGAGTTTGGTATCATTCTTGTACGCCTGATGTGCTGGAGCAAATTATTCAGCAACACTTAATCGGCGGCCAAATCGTTAGTGCCTATCAATTTGCTGGACCTATGAAGGATTAAAGACATGCCTCATTTTATTGTTAAAACTTACAACACGATTTCACCCCTGGGTTTAGCTGTTTTAGCGGATGCCGGTTATACCGTTGACCCTGACGCGCAAGAGCCTGATGCCATATTATTGCGCTCCCATGTTTTAAATGCCGATGAAGTATCCAGCAGCGTTAAAGTGGTAGCACGTGCCGGCGCAGGGGTTAATAATGTCCCCGTTGATGCATTATCTAAACGCGGGATCCCGGTATTAAATACCCCCGGCGCCAATGCCAATGCCGTAAAAGAACTCACCCTCGCAGCACTTTTATTAGCTGCGCGAAATATTTGTGCAGGTTGGGCGTATACTCAAACGTTAACAGGCGATAAAGCCGGTTTTAATAGCGCTGTTGAAAAAAATAAAAGCTTATTTAAAGGCGTGGAATTAAAGGGCCGCACTTTAGGTGTCGTAGGTTTAGGGGCTATTGGCGTGTTAGTGGCTAATGCCGCACGCGCCATCGGCATGCAGGTGATTGCCTATGATCCCCACATTAGCGTGCAACGTGCCTGGGATTTATCTTCCAGTGTGAAACAAGCGCATCGTTTAGGGGATTTATTAGCCGCAGCAGAATTTGTCAGCATACATATTCCCCTGGTTCCTGATACTAAGGAATTGTTTAATGCCGCATTATTAACAGAAATGCAACCTCACAGTACTTTGCTTAATTTTTCTCGTCATGAAATTGTCAATGAAGCGGCCGTGTTATCTGCTTTAGATAACAATAAATTACGCTGTTATATTTCGGATTTCCCGAGTCCGCAATTTCAACACCATAAAAAAGTAATTAGTCTGCCTCATTTAGGGGCCTCCACTCTGGAAGCAGAAGATAATTGTGCAGTCATGGCGGCAGAACAAATCCGTGATTTCTTAGAATACGGTCATATTATTAACGCGGTTAATTTCCCGAATGTTGAAATGTCAAAACGTGGCATGCATCGGTTATCCATCGCTAATGTTAATGTACCGAATATGGTGGCGCAGATCTCCAATCAGCTTGCCAGCATGCAACTCAATATTGTGGACATGATTAATAAATCACGCAATGATTTGGCCTGCACTGTCATTGATGTCGATACGCCCATCCCCAATGAATTATTAAAAAATATTTCCGCGATAGACGGCGTGCTCAATGTACGGATTTTATCATGATAGACAAAGAAACTTTAAAACAACAAGCCGCCGAGGCTGCGCTTAAATTTATTGAACGCGATATGATCGTAGGGGTCGGCACCGGCTCCACCGTCAATTATTTTATTGAAGCTTTAGCCAAAAAACATTATGACATTAAAGCTGCGGTGGCCAGTTCACTTGCCACCAAAAAGAAATTGATCGCCGCCGGCATAGAAGTCATTGAAGTCAATAGTATTGATCGCATTCCTGTTTACATTGATGGTGCCGATGAAGCCACTCAGCATTTAAGTTTAATTAAAGGCGGGGGCGGTGCACTCACAGGCGAGAAGATCATTGCCCACATGGCTGATCAATTTATTTGTATAGTTGATGAATCTAAACTCGTAGATGTGTTAGGTCAATTCCCATTGCCCATAGAAGTTATCCCCCTGGCGCGCAGCTTAGTGGCACGTGAAGTCATGAAGTACGGCGGCAATCCTATGTATCGCGAGGGTTTTGTGAGTGATTATGGGAATCAAATTATCGATGTGTATAACCTGGAAATATTAGATCCCCAAGAATTAGAAGCGAAGATTAATCAAATCCCTGGGGTGGTGACCAACGGTTTATTTGCAAAACGTGGCGCTGATCATTTGCTCGTGGCTAAACAAACCGGTATTGAACATTTGAAAAAATAAGAGTACTTACGTTATGGAAAAAAAATCATATCCCCAAGTGAAAAAGCGCTTTAAAATAGGCTTATCTCCCACACTGATTTTATTGTTACTCGCCACTGTGGCGGTATGTTTAGCCTACACGTTTTTAAAAGGTTAAGTGCGTTTTTGTCCTTAACGCGTGCGCTTAAAAGCGACTAATAATTGTGCCATTAAAATAAGAAAGGCACAGGTCGATAAGTAAATAAATTCTTCATGATAAGCGCTTTTTAAAAAATTATTAAACATTTGCAATGCGGCGACGTAAGCACCGAATACACCAAAAATTAAGATGAAATAATCCGTAATGAGGTTTTTGCTAGGCAATAATAACAAGACACCCACTAAACCCATGGTGGTCCGTTGCACTTGGCAGTAGGGGCAAGCATAAACCAAGCCGGCGAGATCTAAGCCCCAAGTGACTACACACACTACAATGCTAAACCAAGCTAGGGGTTTTACTAAGGCATCAGCGTTTAGGTATTTAATCATGTTTTTTCCTCCTAAATCTGAGATTTTAGCATAGGTCTGCCGGCAGTAATATCCATAAGATGGAGCTGTGCATTTCAGACATCCATCATGTGAAAAACCTTTATTTAAAGACACCCACAAAAATACAGATAACATTGAAAAACCTCGCTTTAAATGTTAGCATACCAAGCTATTAAAATTTGTTATTTAACATACATTAAGGAATCATTATGCCTGATGTTATTTTAAGAGTAAAATTAGAAGCTTTAGCAAAAGAACTTCTAGAGGAAGCCTATAATGATCCTGACCTGTTGTCTCTACAGAATCCACACACTTTACAAACTCAAATCGATACGCTTTATACACGCATAGAACAAGACCGTATACGTTTACAACAAGCGATGCATATCAGAAATTCGATAGAAAAAATAAATACAATAAAAGGTATTCTCAGTTTTTATTCCTCCTTACCACTGAAAAAATTACTACTGGATGAACCTTACTATCTTATTTTTTTATTATCACTCGATACCCATCCCACAAAAGACTTGATTGCCTACTTACTGGATATATACAAAGAAATAGATCCTACAAAATCAATTTTGAAAGCAGCATTAACTTTTCACCCTGATATGTTGCAAATTGCTCTCTCTAAAATATGTCCAGATACGCTTACTTTGTTGCTTAATGCCTATAAAGAAGTAGGTTGCTTAGAAAAAATACTTTTTACCCCTAAACATGAGGTTTTTACCGCGGCGGCCAACGCGCAAGCGCCTATTTTACAAAGCATTATTGCAGCTTATAAGGAAGCAGATCCCACATTAAAAGAATTAAGCGCAGCCCTTCTAGCTCATAAATCTCAATCCATAACTAGCCTACACTATGGACAGCCACAGCTTTCAGATGAAACTGAAAAAACCACCCTCTTGCTTACACTTTATCAAGAATTCAATACGGGTACGTTCGGAATGTTTAATCTTTTTGGATGGCAATATGCTTTTGATGCCATTGCTAATGGACTAGGCAACTGTTTGCAAGGAGGACCCTATTTTTTATTAAGTAATACTAGAAGCATACTGATAAATATCGCAATGTTTGGATTGGAAAACCCAACTACAGAGTCAGCTCCTATACCTACCTCTCAAAAGAATTTTCGGAATTAAGGATTTTTTAAAAGATATATGACACCCACAAATTAACGAATATCCTTTTGGAAGATTCACTAGTACTAAAAGCGTAAAACATGGGTGTCTAGTGATGATCTCTGCTCACTGTATAATCGATAAATGTTTAATTTGTTTTTAAATGGAGGTATGAATGCCCAAGGTAAGCCTAGTCCTGTATGAAATACGAGATAAAACTGGAGCAAGCATAGTTGCGAAAGCACAGCCTTTTGATGACATTTCAGATTATGCTCTCAAAGAAAAATTACCGCGCAATCTATACCACTTACAAGCACCTTATATCGGCAGGGCATTTCGTGAAATAGGCGTACTGCGCTCTAGATCAGAGTATATGTCCGATTTAATCGCAGCCATACAATCTTGCATAGAACTGGGGAATAAGTCTCTACTCAAATATCAAAAAGACGCTCTTGAGAATAAGATAATTAATCATTTAAAAATATATGAAATTTCATCTTGTATTATTTATCAACTTTATATCAATTTAACCAATAATCATTTGTACTTAGGGAATTTCAGAGGGGTCTTTACTTTTCTAGTCAATAATGGCGCCAGTTGGGAATTTCTTCCATTTCCTGATGATGAAAATAACCTCACAAAATGTAGAGAGATTTTCTCCTGGCTAATTAACAATGTACTGGGTGGAGAAAGGGCAACGGGTGTATTAAGTAATGTCGTTGTGGGCGATCCACCTGGCACCCAACATAGAACAGGTTATGGTTATTTTATCGAAGTCATGGATTACTTTTTAGCCCTAGGGGCAAATCTTAATGGAGTGAGTAGGGATGAACCCGGGCATGGCAGTTTTTTACATCGCTATCTTGCGAACGAGCTTCCCTTGTCCACAGACTTAATTCATCTATTAGAATCAAAACGGCTAGCCAATAAGCCGCACACACAATTTGACTATACCCAGCAAGATGCGCAAGGGAAAACACCTTTAATCATTGCCATAGCCACCCGAAATATTGCTGTCATCAAGTGTTTACTACAATTAAATAGAACGCATCACATAGATATCGGAATCAATATCCCCGATCAAAACGGTCGCACACCTTTAATGCTAGCTTGTGCCTTTGGTTTATCTGTTACAGTCGCAGACTTATTGGAGCAACATGCAGATCCAAAGACTATTGATTTTAATCAAAAAACCTACCTTGATTATTTAACACTGACTGAAAAAGAAGAGTGGCAAATACTCTCTATGATGGTCCATCCTGAGCGCGGCGCGAGTGTTAAGCACAGTTATCTTTTTGCCCATGATACGGGTTATTCCCCGTTATGCTTATATGAAGATAAGGAGGAAATCATCTCTGGTGAGGAGCAACTTCAGCATTTTGTAGTGCTCTCCCCTCTAGAAAAACATCAAACACGGATCGAAAAGGTAGCACGTGTGCTTTTAGACAGCCTAGAACACGCTAAGAAATTAAAAGACACCGCGCTCGTTGCAAAAATAACCAAGGATTTAGAATCCATCGCTTACCAACAGCTGCATAGTATAGAAAGCAAGAATAAAACATTTCTCACAGAATGCCGTGCAGGGCGAAGTGAAATTTCATATCGAAATACAAATAAAGTAGGGAATAAAGTGATAGGGAATAACCTGACACCCACTTTTTAAATAGGTGGGTATCTATCATTTCTGAACGGTTCTAAACGGTTCTAAATGGTGGGCTGGCATCATCATGCTGACCCTTACTTTAAAAATTTCCAGGTAAAAAGCAATCAGCAGGTAAAGATATATGACACCCAAAAAATGAAAAAACCTTTTTAAGAAATCCATTTGTGTTACAAACAAAAACATGGGTGTCTTTTATTGTTACCTTTATCTTTTCTAAAAACATATTGAATACATTTATGAAAATTATTGTAATATAAAGCCAATAAGGAAAATTTTCGTTATTAAATTAGCATGAGAATATAATTATCTAAGTAGTTCAATATTTGACTGGTAGGATGAGCAAGCTGTAACTCATTAAACTGCACTATTTAAGAAGAAGGTACCACTCGCCGCCATCCCCCGCAACCATTTTTTCTTTAAAGCCAAGCATCGCTGTTTCATTTCTTCAACTCGCCCAACCAACCAGCTATAGTTGCTACCAAAATGTTTAATCGATTGTATCCATTGCTTTTCATTGATAGCACTACTATTCAATGTCGATTTAACTGAAGTCGGGATAAAACCTTTTTTATCTGATCGAATAGTTGTGCCCGTCCAATGGACCAATTCAAAATAGGCTTGTTCGCTAAAAGGAATATCGGTGTTTTCCT
>Ga0206845_1141_pt1 | contig 19304 bp, 18 predicted proteins | sample Alteio_BWOrgCont_19_FD_152887 | JGI IMG/M metagenome (GOLD analysis project Ga0206845, IMG submission 152887) | Enriched cells from forest soil in Barre Woods Harvard Forest LTER site, Petersham, Massachusetts, United States -... | ecosystem: Environmental > Terrestrial > Soil > Temperate forest >...
GGGAACTCGCGGGGCTGGAACAAGAGCTGCTGGTCGCGGCACAGCGGGAAGAGCTGGCAGAACAGGACGTGGTACACACGCCGGTCGCGGTCAACGTCAAAATCGAAACAATTTCGCACGAGGACGTGCATGGAACAGAGCAGGATGGAACAACTTTGGCTGGGGATTCTTCCCTGGCTTTGGTTGGGGCTGGCCATACTGGTGGTTCTGGGGTGGCTTAGGAGTTGGATGGCTTGGATATGTAGGCGGCCAATGGTATCCGCTTGATGAAAGCGTAGACGTAGAACAGAACGTTAACGTTTACCAACAGCCAGCACAAGAAGCTCCTGAACAATCTGAAGATGATGAAGAACCAGCACCACCTTCAGCAGCAATTCTCGACCAGATTCGACAGCAAAAACAAGCAGCTACTGGAGAATCTGAAGAAGAAACGATGTTCGCTTAGTCGTAATCAATTAATATATTCGAGTAGGGGAGGGGAGTGTTAGCTCCCCTCTCACACCCGTACGCACTGTTGAGTATACGGCGGTTCATTATGCAATACACAAATAGCAGAGTACACAACCTATTATTGAACATATCATTGCCAGGAGAAATGACCAATCAGGTTTGTATTGCTAAACTTTCTCATGCAGAGGAAGGGATTGAGAAAGTTTTAGAGTTTGCTGGCGGTTAAACGGCATGCTTTAATGTACATGTTTATATGAAAATTTTAAATTCGATAAACCATTCATTGGCTCTAAAACGCATCTCCCATGCATCGCAGGCTACATCAACTGCAGATCCGCTTGCAACTCTTTGATAGCGAGGCCCTTTAAAATGACCAGCATTAAACCAGCGATAGCCGGTTCCAATCGCCCAACGGTCATCGTGATTGTATTCAAGGCCAGCAAGAATCGTATACGTAAAATTTTTGCGAAGGGTGTATTGATTTTCAGCAGAAAAACTTGCGTATGGTGCAGAGTTCCCCGTAGGAGGCAGTCCGGTTGTTCGGTAGTTCGTTATGAGAAGATTGCTGGAACCCAGCCCGGTGCCTATCAGCGGATAGATTGCGCCACAACCGATATCCCAATGGAGATAGGGAATACCTCGTCCCAGAAGGTTTATGGCAAAGAGAATGGATGTGACATTGAGATCAAATTCTCTGGTGTAAGATCCGCCGCCGGTGGTGGGAGTTTGGAATTTTCTATATTTAAATAGTGAACGATTGGAGGCATTGACTTCGAGATCGAGCACATCCCAAAACTCACAACCGACGCTTAAGCCGGCAATGGGGCAATTGCCTAATAGTGCATTATAGCCTTGAACTGCCGGATTCCATGGTGGGTTGGGGGCGGCGATATTGGCGCACTCAGAGCATGAGATGCCTGAATCAACTTTAATATAGAAAGAATAATCCTCGAGCTGGTAGCACCATGCAGCGGTACCCGAAACGATGATTGCCAGTAAACAGAGCGTGGATAAGAAATGCTTCATAAAATTCCTTTTTAGAAAATCGTTCCGATCCTTGAAAATTGAAAATAGATTTTTTCGTTATCCGATGAAACAATTAAGTTAAATGTTTGCCCGAACAAAGGGGAAAAGCCAATCTTGGTTGTTACCACCACGGTGCATTCAGTAACCATGCCGTTGATGATGCTGTCTAATTCTAAATTGATTAATGTTGTTGGTGTAAACCACGTTACGATGAGCCCATTGTCAGCCGATAAATAATTGGATATATCGGTAAAGATTCCATCGGCACTTTGCATCGATAAAAAAGAGGCAGAGCAGGTTCCAACCTTGATATTATTCACATCATAAATGGGAGCTCTTCCCGCAAGATAGCTTGAATCTAGTGTTGAACTGCTTCCCGATACATTAGATGTTGGTATTTCAATGAAGCTATTTGCAAAATCGGTGATATACAGATAATACGTTATTGTCGTCGGTTCAGTGAGATTCATACCATATACATGGTGCGAACCAATACATAATAATAAAAGGAATGCAGTGTAACCATTTTTAATGGAATCGGGTAGTTTTAAATCCGGTTTGATTAACATCCTAGGCCTCTATGCTACACTTGTTTTTCAGTCATTTTAAGCAGTATGCACAAAAAAAAACGAGAAAAACAATGAATGCTCATTCGTTACAAAAAAAAGCAGTGGAATGGGATAAGAGTAGCAAGATTTCTATGAAAACCTTAAAGATCTAGAAACGAGAATTCAATATCATGACAGGACTTTTTCTTGAAGTGTTTTGTTTAATTGCTGCAACAATAAGGACTTTCTTATTTGGCGCTCTCTGATTCTTGATAATACCTGTTCATTTGCAATAGTTGCAAATTTCAATTTCCATATACTGTCAGGGCATCGAACAAAGGCTGCGATAATAATAACTTTAAAGTAACTGCGAGCAACATTCGAACTTTCTAGAACATGCTCGTCTTTCAGATAATTGACGAGGTTGTTAAAATGATCCTCTTCTAGAAATGGATCATCATTGACGAGGGCTACTATCAAATGCCCAAGAGGGGGATTTTCTGATATGGCTGCAAATCTACTATAATTCTTATCTACCTTTTTCGAAAGAGCATGGAGAAATCCAATGCCAAGCAGGGCAAACTGTGATATCGATAAGCCCTGAATAATATGAGGTTTCGTATAGGCATTATAATTTTTTCTATGTATTCCTATATTATTTCGCATTTCTTGGCTTCTTGAGAATGTAGTAATTTCGGTCCAATCTTTTGAACCATCTACTTCAATTATTGCGTCTGGGATACTTTGCTTATTGTCTAATTGTTGTGGTCTGACGGAAATAATTGGGCTTTCTATCAAGTTTGCTTGTGAGCCTCTTGTCTTAAGACATTTTATGTATCCCTGTATATAATAGAGTTCTTCTAGTCTATTAATGTCTGCCACATTTTTAGCAAATGAATCTTTATTGTTTTTCATATTCATTCTTTCATTTGTTTGTAGAATCAATAGAATGGTATTTCCATACATGGATGAAGTCAATAGGAAACTGGTGGGTTCAGCGGGTTTTGTAATCTATCAGCTCCGATAAAAGAGGGCGGCTGTCCGCTTCAGCCTTTGCGTGAAAATTGATTCATGCAACAACGCCGTTTTCATTTAAAACGCATAACCCACGCTGACACCAAATGCAAGGCCACCAATCTGCACACTACCATTGCTATACACATTTGGTCTACTTGAACAGATTGTTTTCTTTTCGTACGAATATTCGCCGAAAATGCCCAGCAGAAGACACTCTGCGAGCGCTACATTAAATCCCGTGTTGATAAATAATCCAACACCACCGCCGTTGACAATGCAATCAACATAGGGCGAGCTGTTGTGTTGATTGAAAGAGAAGAAGCGTGGTCCGATTGCAAAGAAATAGTAAGCGCATTCACAGAAGCTGAAGAACGGTTTTAAACCGATATCAATGGGTACTACACTGAGGCTTGTTTTTTCGCAGGTATTCAATGCGTGGCCGCGCGCTTTTCGGTAGCCGACGCTGCCGTAAAAATCAAGATGATCGCACAAGGGGGCGGATGCACTGGCTTGAATTTCAAAGCCACCATGATGATAGATATCATTCATCGGTGATGAAGAAAAGAAAAAATAGCTGGGCTTTATTTCAAGCCATGGTGTTACTTGGGATGCGTATTGTACTGCTGTGCAAAGCAGTGCAGAAAGGAGGGTGATTTTTTTATACATATTCATCCTTATATTTTTACGGAACGGTAACGGTAATCGGTGAGCTTGTATTGCCATTGGCATCAAATGCAATTAATGAATACACCGAAGAAACGCCACGTGGCTGGTTATGATCTTGATAGGTAGAGGTAGAGGCATTTACCGTTGCGATGTTCTTTCCATCTCGATCAATAAAATAACCGGTGGTTTGGGGTGATGAACTCAGTGTCCACGTCAGTTGATTATACAGCTCATATTCAAATCCAAAGTTATTTTTCTTTTGCACACCTTGAAGATGTGATGGTGGTAAAATACTTGGTGTATAGCCTAGAAAATCAAATTGTACAAACGTAGGATTTCCGATCGGCAGATAAGAGAGCGAATAATTCGGTGTTGTTCCTGTAAAGGTGACTGAATCAAAGGTACCGGTAATGCCCGATGATGTGAGAATGGTATACGTTCCCGGAAGGGCGTTTGGATCGAGCTCAATCTCCAAGGTGCCTGCTAACGATGCGGACCCTGTAACAGAGACTAATGATGTACCACTGGAACCGATTTCAATATGAACAAGGCTTCCCAGCGTGCCGTCAATAGAATCGGCTGAATTGAGGGTTAAGCTTCCCAGGGTGAGCGTTCCTTGCGCGCTTGGAGAGATTGTTCCGGAATTGACAAAGACATTTCCGGTTAAAGTGCCCACCCCACTCAACGTACCTCTTTGCGAACTTAAACTACTATTTCTACAGACAAAAATTGAAGCGGTATCGATTAGTCCATTTACGGTGAAATCTGCATTGTTGATTGTGATGGTTCCGGGATAATCAGTTGTTCCATTATACACAACCGTTCCATTTCCGGTGACAAAGATGCTTGTCCCTCCTGCGCCAAAACTAGTGTCATCGGTAAATGCAACGCCTGTGCCCAGTGTCAAAAGATCATCAGTATTGTTCGCCACAAGCGTAAGAGAAGATCCCAAGCGCAAGAAAATACTATTTCCCTGTGCTGATCCATCAGTACCATCCGTGCCTCCCGGGCCACCGGTACCATGCGTTCCTGCTTGTGTTGTATTGTTGGATGTATTAAAAGTGGTTGGAATTCCGGACAGTGCTTGTATCGTAAAATTTAAATTGCTATCCACAAAGATAGCTGCTCCGATACCGCTTCCTCCACCTCCGCCTCCGCCACCAAAACCCGATCCGCTGCTATTAGCGCCAATTCCTCCAGCGCCTCCACCGAGATTTCCGATGTCAGTTCCACCCGGAGCATTGAGGCCATTTGAAGGTCCACCGCCTGCACCGCCGCCACCGCCCAGCGAATCGCCACCATTTGCGGGCGTCGAACCAGATTGGTTGACACCGCCGCTTCCGCCGCCACCGCCAACTCCTCCATTGCCACCTTGTACCGTATAAGTTACGTCAGAAGCGCCGGTTCCAGCACCACCGCCGCCACCGCCACCATAACCACCACTTCCCGCTTGTCCGTCAACACCATTGGTAATACTGGTTGTGACGACACCGCCGCCGCCACCACCACCACCGTCTCTTCCCGATCCACCAGAAGGTAGAGCGCTCCCTCCTGGTGCTATTTCACCTTGAGGCTCCGATCCATCAAAGCCGCCGCTTCCACCGCCACCGCCTCCAGGGAGTATGAACGCTCCTGTAGGACCGCCACCGCCGCCGCCTCCTGCGTTACTTCCTCCGCTATGACCACCGCCACCAGAACCACTGGTAATCGCAAGCCCATAACCATTTCCATCAAGGCCGTTGCTCTGATCCGCGCCTCCATTGCCCAAATTTGAAAGCGATCCTATAGTGGCGCGGGATCCTAGGCCTCCGCCACCGCCGCCCCCACCACCGGATATGTCATTGATCGAAAGCGTGACATTTCCACCATCGCCACCAAAGCCGCCACCACCAGCGCCACCCGTGCTTCCTGTGGTGGTAATAGAACCTCCATTTCCGCTCAAGCCACCGCCCCCTGCACCGCCTTCGTTGCCGGTAGGAGATGAGATACTGAAATAACTTCCCCCATCTCCACCAACAGCAGAGCAGTCGTTAATCGATACATTGATCAAGGTGACGGAAGGGTTGGAACCATTTAAAAAGGATTGGGGTGCGTAAATGGCTGCTCCAGCCCCCATGCCACCGCCGCCGCCCGAAATTCCGTTGCCGCCGTTGCCTCCTCGCGCGGTGAGATTTTGGAAAATCATATTTTGGATGGTAACGTTTCCGGTGGGGATGAAAAATCCGCTGAACGCACCGCTGTTACCGTCAATGGTAACGGTAGGAGTAGAACCTGAGTTGCCAATCGTGATATTCACCGGATTTGAAGAATTGTTAATAATCGGCAGAATGCCGTTGAGTTGGATGGTCATCGGAGCGGCAAAAACAATTGCATAATCATCGGGTGTTGTATTTAAAGATTGATTCATTGTATTCAGGCAATATCTTAAATCGCCGATCTCTCCCATGCCACCCGGATTATTATCTGAGCTTATTGTTACCGTGAGCGTTGTTATGGCGAAGATAGAGTGTGAGGTGAACAGAATAATCCAATACTTGAGCCTGAACATGAAAAAAACCTTTAATTACTTTTGAGCATCATGTAATTTTCTAGCATCATATTGTGTAAAAAAAAATTACTCAATGCTTTCAGTCTTCGTCTTCATGCATCCCTACGTGTCTCACTAAAGTTTGCTTACTTCCGACGTCGTCTTCATCGTATAAACGTAAGTTTTTACTGCGCCGGACGCGTAAAGTTTGGAAGAGGGGCAAAGTCGTTTTTTTGAGAAATGTACTCAGGCCTCATAGCGAATGCAATTGTTGCATGTCGAATGTGCCCACTTTGTGTAACAATGTGAGGAGTTGGGTAGATAGAAAATTCTGTGAGCAGTACGCCAGGAATGAGTAAGATAGAATTTTGGTTGTCGTCTCGGGAAAATTTTCTGAGCGCGGGAGAAAAATCATCGACGGTGAATGAGGATTTATAAGAAGAAAGAAGAAGCGACTGATTGTCCGTACTGTCGAGAAAGAGGGAAAATGCAGTTCCATCGTAATGAGGCTTTGTGGCCACGTAAGAGGGAAGATATTTGATTACCTTTAAAAGAATAGGGGGATGCCCGTATTGTGAGGAGAAAATGGTTTCTAAACCTAATTCAGCTGCCGCTTCATTGAATAGATTCCCATAGGGTTTTTGGATTTCGAGACATGCTTCAAAAAAACGAATAATTTCAGGAACGTGGTTGAATTCTGGGTAATGATAACAAATAAAGGCATGGAAATGAGTGGAGTAATAGAAGGAGATCTGGTTTCTTCCCGCTCTTTCCGATTCGTCGTAGAAACCAAAAAAATCAGTGGAGTAGTAGTTTCTGTCGTGCGAGCGAATAAAACGTTCTTTTGCAATGTATAATTTTTGTGCCCACACGGGATTTGTTTGAAGAAACTCGATGAGCGCATCAAAATGTACATAAAGAGCATCAAACGCTACCGCTCCATGATTTTTGTCGCACATTTCTAAATAGCCTGCTTGCTTAAATTGTTCGAGCAGCGGTATTGCGTAAAGTGATTGAAATGCAAAAACGAGAGCAATGAAAAAAGAAAAATTCATAGAAATGGCGTCTTTCGAATAATTATGACTTCATCGTATAATGTATTCTTCGAATGTGTCAAATTTTTAACGAACATAATAAACGTAAAATATAGAAATATTTTCACAAAAAATGGAACCCCTTTCATGACCTATAAGCAGTATATTTTTCTATTTAACATGTAGCTATTGTAAAATTTTTTAGGTATGATAGTATTTTCATATGATAAGTAAGATACAAATATAAATTATATGTAAAAAGAGCGGCGCAAGAATATGAAAAATAATTATTTGATAGAAAAAATTGTTCTCTGGTGTTGCTACCCGCCTCATATGGGGTTTTCTATATGAAGTATTTACATCATTTATTCGTTGTTCTCGGTGTTACTTTATTGGCACAGGCGCCTATCTGTTCATTGTCCTACCTCAATGAGCACAAGCTTCAAGACGGGGGCACCGTTGCCGCAATTGCTCAAGAATCTTCAAGTAAAGAAGAATCTTTGCTTACTGATACTGAATGTCGCATGATTCAATATTTACAACACCCGACAAAAAGCTTGTTGGGTAAGGTTGCAAGAAAAAATCCTCAGCAAAAAGATCTGCAGAATCTGGGTGTTGATTTGATTTGGTTTGCAAAATCCAATCAGCCACCGGATGAAATAAAAAGTAAATTTGATAAGTGGTTTAATGAGCCTCAAATAAGCAATATGATGAAAATTTGGCACGGACCCAATGTTATGGCAGACTATAATACCATAAAGCTGGATAGGGAATTTACACAAACCGGCAAGCGTTTAGGATGGACGAAAGGCATGCCATACCATCGCATGGCAGTTAGTCCTGATGGTAAACATGTTCTTAAAATCTGTTCTGTGTCCGAGGCTATAGGACGGGTGTACAATAGAAACACTATTGAACGGGTAGTCAAAGCGAAAAAACTTGCAGTTAAAGTACCCAAAAAATACCTCTATATTAATCCAAGCGCTGCTCAAGAGCCTAAAATTATTCTCATTGCAGACAATATGGATCTTGGTACAGCAAAACCTTGGAATAGTGCAAGTTCCGATTTACAGAAGCATTTGAAAATTCTTCAGGAGGCAGGTTGTCCTCTTGATTTTGCAGGCCATCAAAATATTACATATCATATAGATAACTCTGGCGGACATTTTGTTATTATAGACACGGAACAACCTGGTGCTATTGCCAATACAGATTTCCCTAAAGCACCAGACGAGGTGGTGCAGTATTATCTTGAATGGGAGAAAAGGCAAGAGGTTATCATGGCGCAGCAAAAATAGTGAAAGTGTGGTTGCTCTGAATTTAAACATCTTCGCATCAATTGCGATAAACTCTTCGCTGAAAAATGCAATCATAGTAATGATATAGAAAGGTGTAAATTGCAATTTAATTTTCCTTCATCAGATGGTTAATTTATCTGGCAGCCCCATATTTTTCACTGCACTTACAATTGCATGTGGAAAACGTATTGCAAAATATACGTCAAACCAAAAATAACCATGGCGCGAAGGTGCACAGCATGTATCATACATTATATTCAAGTAAGGCTTCAGGCAAAGGGACTTTTTTAGTTGGAATCAAACCCTTTCCTATGCCATATGCAAAAGAATCAACCTTGTTATTGTTAATTAATAACTCAAGCTGTATAGAACTTGGATACTGAAATGGCGCAAATGGATTTAGCCCATCTTTTGTCTTGTCATAAGGGAGATTCGTCATTTTATTCATGAGAACACCCTTCTTTTCAAGGTAAAAAAAATAATAAAACATAGAGGGATAGGTATCGTATATAATTTGTTGTAACACCTCAGTGCGAGGAACGGTCACCCTATTACTTGCGTTAGTCAGCCTTTTTTCTAATGCAGCCTTTGCCCGGATAATACTTAATTCGATAATAACAAAATTAAGGGCTTCAAGAAGATTTTTATTTTGATTGCTTATTATATAAAATCCATCTTCAAAACCCAGAGATCCTCCTTCTGCCATAACAATGCCATATTTCCGGAGTTTTCCAACCGTTTCCGTATCAAAAAGTTCTTTTTCGGAAAGCGGTTTCATGTCTAAGTCTCCATACACAAAGTATTGAAATTTCCCCTCAGTTACCATATAAACAGCAGCAATAACGCGCAGCAAATCAACACGGAAATAGACAGGAACATTTTCAGCAAAAACAACTTGATTATGTTTATCTTGTACAACGGGAAGTGTTCGCACATTTTTCAAGATGATCTGCGCGCCAACATATTTGTTTTTATCTGCTTCAATGACAGCATTCGTCCTTGCAATCGCTGCTTGCGAAGAAAAATTGCCATCATACCATATGAATATAGTGGAATTCTTATTAAGAGAGGCCCATGCATAAATGTTGTTTAAAAATTTTTCTTTCAACTCTTGTTCTGACCCTGCTGGAAAAATATACAACTGCTCAGGGTTATTATGCCTATTTACCCACATAAAATTGATACAATAACCTCCATTTGCAATGGGCTGCACGCTTGATACTTGCTGTTCCTGATTTGGGCTTGCGTCGGAAAATAAATTCATCTGATATGCAAGCTCAATAAGAGGATTTCCGTAGCAGGGTACTCCCACCAGCAAGCCAATTACTCTTATCCAATGTAAACGATTGCGCTGTATCATAATATTCTTCTCACGCTCCATACGGTAGAAATTTATAACAGAACTATTGCATAGCGCGAAAAAAAAATCAACAATCCCACTCAAGTTATAAATCTTTTCTGGAGCTTGGAAATATTATCCATTAAATAAAATTTTTCACAGTATTGCAACACTCTTTTTATGGTTATTGCTTATCAATTAACATAAAGATTGTATACTGAAATCTGATCTGTGGGTAATTATCATTTGGCATTCAGCCAATTTGCTCGTAACTATGCCTTGTTATTGAGTATCACTACAAAGACATCAAGCGTATATTCTGCCGCAAGCATGATCATCTGACTCTATAAACTCGATACATCTCAACCTTATGCAACGTCTCCATGGTGAGAGAATTCTTGTAAATAAGTAGACCTTTTTTGTATGTTGACAACAGAAGTCAAAATTATTGAATCAGGAGAAGAAATGAGAAAATATACTGTTTCTCGGATAATCGCTTTTTTATGCCTTCTCTTTTATCAACTGCCTATCTATTGCAACGTTATCTGGCCTGGGCTCATTGTCGCGGCAGGAATCTATACTACGCTGCCGTTAGTTCTCATTTCCATAGCGATTGAGGCGATGATCTTTTATCGATTGCTGAAAAACATTACCATAAGAAAAGCTTTTCTTATGTCACTTATTGGAAACGCGGCATCAACACTGGTAGGTACATTCTTAACAGCGTTAGCGGCTCCGTTATCTCACATCTTATTTGACCTCATGTTTTTTAAAGCAATACCAGGAATAGTGACTGTTGTTGGACTTATTATCGAGGTTGTCTTCATGTTTCTTGGCAGTTGCTTGATAGAGCTGTTTACCATAAAGAAAATTTTTGGTTACTCTCATGATCAACTTAGGACACCGGTGTTTGTGGGCAATCTTTTAACCTATATATTAGCAGCTCTTGCATGGATAATATATGCAAGTATTATGGGTATTCTTTCCATGAATGCTACTGCATAGTCACAATTTCCAGTCGAACAATAATGTGTTCTTGAGTGGATGTGTGAGGTTAATATCAATGTCGCTTTGCAGCACCTGCAAACGGTGTATTCGTCGTTCAATATTCAAATCATGCATCACGTATAAAGCTTCTTCAGGGTAATTTTCATAGCAAAAATCGATCAAAAAATTTTAGAAAAAAAACGTCGCGGATGACGATCTTATTTTAAATTTCACGAGAAAAGATCGTTGTTTTCAACATTGCGCAAAAAAATCAGCCTGTTATTATCATAACCAGATTCGGTGACTCAATAAGAAATTATCTTTGGTACGTTCTCTTCTTATTCATTTTTAAAAATTAATTGATATGTAAAACATGGCGGTACGTCATGGCGCTTTGTTACGTCTGGGCTGCATCAACGATTGCCGATAAAGCTGTCGATTACATGACAAATGGTCTCAATCCAGCGCTCGGGGCAAAAACAATTCTCGGGACGGGAGCTGCTCTGACAGGATATCCTGAACAATCTCAAGCGGTAATGGAAGGTGTTGGTGTTAACGTAAATCTCATGGCGTTCCTTACCGGATTCTTTGAGATTGCGGCTAATATGAGATTCTAAGCACATCCGCAATACTACTCGTCACGACGAACCTGGACGTAGTCGGACGGCAATTTATAAAGGGGACCAATGAGCGAGAGCGTAAAGAATTTCTTTAAAGAAGTAGGTAAATTATTAAAGTACCTTATTATTAATATTCCTTTATTCCTACTCGTAATGCGATGCCATGAATATATAGTAGCGTCATTTGAACGAAGTCTAGCGCTTGATATCATCGTATTATCTTGTGCACTGATCGGCTCGTTTTCTTTTGTATACGATGCGCAGAAAGTGCGAAAGCCACTTCTTTTATCAATCTTCCTTGCAATCATTTTCAGTTTTACAGTATTCGGATTCTATAAATTCGTGATGATGTTTAATTGAGAGGCAAACATAAATATGAAAATTGGCGGAAAGACGATACTCGAATTGATAAAGTGGTACATAATATTGCTCATCGGCTGGATGATGTGGCTCAAACTAAAGGATTACTTCTTAAAGTGCTTAGGACATCCTCATCAGCGCGATCTGATCGCATTGGCAGCGTCTTTTATGGTAGCACTATGCTTCATCAAGCAAGGAAAAACCAGAGATGAGACTGCTGTGTCAGTGCTTGCATGCATTATGGGAGGTTTCGCAATATTTGGTATTTACCAGATATCTATGATCCCCGCTTAGTCCTTAGTTTCAATGTCAACGTCTCTCGTATAACTAGCAGGCGACGCTAGCGCATAACCTCTCGCCTTGCCACGCGCAGTTTCTCTTGTCTGGGTAGGCGCAGTCTCCACAATCTCAATGTCAACGTCTCTCGTATAAGCAGGTACTACTAGCGTGATGTACGTCAGTATTATTGCTATGTTATAGTTAATATTTTTCATAAAGACCTCTTTTTTGTGAAAATAATGAATATATTGATAATATATCATATTTGAATAAGTAAATGTAAGGGTTTAATGGCTATAGAGCTCGAACGCTGATTGTGAATTAAAGTTATTTTTCGTCGACACATTGGATCATTGCTTTGTTATATAGAGATAATTTTGCACTACTCTAAAACACCCTTGCTACCTATTAGTCTTGCACGGTAAGAAAGATTTTCTAGAGCTTATCCAAAAATTGATTAGATAAAAAAGAGAGCATCTTAAGCAAAAGTTCGAAAAAGAGGCGAAGGCTGATGGATGCGTTCAGGAACCATGAAGGTCAAATTGGTGTTACTCTCCAAGATCTACAGACAGTGTACGAATCGTTTAATATACAGCCAATCTGTTCCTGATTATGCTTTGTTATTGAGCACAACCACAAAAACATCGAGTATGTAGGCTGTATCATCATCTTCTTCTTCCTCTTCGTCATCATCTATAAACTCGATCACATCCCCATATTGTGCCACGTGTCGAGCAGTATCCAAGAAGTCTTTTACGATAGGCTCAAGAACGTCAATGTTATGAACAGTACATCTAAAAGGAAGTTGATCAACAATATTCGACAGTATGTTAAATCGCAGCTGCAACGCCTGTTTATCGAACCATACGTATAACGTTGCAGGAAAAGAGGGATTATTTTTTTCAATTTGCTTTGATCGCTTATCGATAAGGTTATCAAAGAATTGCAAGAGATTTTCTATAGTGATCGATGGCAAAAGAGATTCATCAACCTCAATACACCACATATTATGTTCAATTTCCTGATGAACTTGAGCGGCTTTTCCAGAAATATATGGTTCATCATGAATAATAGTGTTCACATCATGTAATGTGTGAAGAGTAATTACGTTCATAGTCTCATCAAATATCACTTCTTTACGGGGGATAAACCAATTAAATTCTGCGTCGAGTTTCTTCTATTCAGTTTCAAACAAATATGCATTCTCTTCATTTTTAAATGCCAGTAACTGATTAGCATCAAATTTATACCGATCAAAAATTGCTATTAAATTTAATAAATCATCAGATGCTATCATAGGATTATCGATATGAAGGTGCAATTTACTTTCAACACCTTGAATTGTAGTGATGCATGGTACAGCCTTAAGCCACTGAAATAATAATGCTTCATCAGTTTCTGTATAAAAGCGTAACGGTGTACAAACGAGTATAGTTTCCATTTATTTATTTCCCAGCCTTATTTTTCCACCTGGATAAACATTGTCATATGTTCTGCCATTAGGATGTTGCACTTCCTTCACTCACTCACTTTGATACACCCAAGACTCCTCGAGTCCAGTATTGCATCAACTCAAGTATATATTCACCAAGCGACCCTTTTTCTTTCAGCAGCTTTCGGAGTGTTGAGCCTTCTTCAAAAATATTCTGAATATATTGAAGCAATTTTGTATCCTTTGGATTTTTATCGCCAACTTTAATATAGTGTGTCCATTGATATACTATATTATCAGGATTAAGCAGTGCAGCTTTTTCCATCATGTTTATGATAAAATCTGCGTCGATACCAAGATACCAAGTTGATAGGCCACATGATATTGATGCAATTTTTGCACCATAAAAGAGGAACTCTGCATTTTGAGAGAGTTTTTCATATGCAATATCGAAATATTGTTTTACTAATTTATGATACCTCTCTTCCTGAGCATTATAATACGCGATTTTGATTTCGCTTACGGGTGTTATCGACACATTCGAAAAGTGACATGCTTGCTCTATCATCGTATCCATTAAACGAAACAGCATAAAAAGATATGCTTCAACATCATGTGGATGAGCTTCAATCACTTTTTCCATAAAGAATATTGCTACGTCAAAATCATCATGTTCTTCTAAAATTCTCAACTGTTCTTTCCAGTGCATATGAAGTACCTATTTAATAAATAATGTGCTTATCATGGGTATACCATTCAAAATTCTACCATTAACATGGACAAGATAATCTCCAATATTTACAGGAACATACAAAAATACCTTATCAAAAGGAACTTTCCCGTTGAGGTCCATCAACACTTCTCTAATGATTTGTTCTTTCCCTCCAAAAGCCTGAATCAAACTGTCCAGTTTATGTTTTTTCTGTCCAAATACATGATGTTCATTGTTTCTAATTTTCATTACAACATCAATGCCCTTTTCAATAGCTTCGTGCGTATATTGAGGATATTCTTCTGTTAGTTCTGTTCCGAAGATAGGAACTTCTTTTTTAGGACGTTGCTTTGGCGCCTCCTGTGAAAACTTCAATAGAGTTCCTTCAGCGGTTGCCATATATTGCTCGGGATTCACGAGCGGGTTATTGTTGACGAATTCCACTATCTTGTCTCGCGCGGAACGATAGAGCACTCCGCATCCTTGCAGAAGTTTTGCTTGCGCTTTCCATCCTACAGTAAGCGCGGCACCTGTTTTTACAACATCACGAAATGTTGTTTGCTTGTCGGTGATTGCATCTATGATGCGATTGAGAGGGTCGATATAAGCATCCCATCTTTCTTTTGCCCGATCAGAATCTACCATCGCTGTAATGCCGAGATCCAGTAGATTGAATGTCATCTTGCTCAGATGATACGCAAATACATATTCACCGGCAACGACAGTCAGCGCGGTTTGGATCGGATGTTGCACCATGTCATTAACGGCCATGACAATACCTTGAACACCACCTTCAAGAAGAGCGCTACCGTATAGTGCTGAATACATGGCAACATTTCGTGTGATGGACCCTGCGGCCGCAATGGTATGGTTCGCTAATAATTTTGCACACTCAAGTGCCGACCAACAGAAGTTCGCGACTTCACATGCTTTGCTCACAAATCCCGTAGCGTTATATTCCCGTGCAGCATCAATACAATTGACGAGAACTTCAGGGTGTAATCCTTGCGAGGAAAGATTATGTTGCGCAGCGGTTTGAGCGAGTAAGTCGATGCATTCTTGGTGTACCGCGTGTTGAAGTTGATTGCCATGCAGCGTTGTGTACGCATTAATATCACATTCCTGTGATTGCAAAATATCACGAACAATTTTATCGAGATCATATGCAACTTTCGTATACACGGCTCCACGTTGTTGCATATCCCGTAGTTGCTTCATGCGCTTTTCATAATGTGATGTATCGCCAAAATCATACATGCGATAACATTCTGATTCGTCTTCCCATGTGATTACACATTCATGTACATCAGCTTCTTGTTGTTGATAAGCAGCATACATCAGCTGCTCTTGTAATGTCTGCTGGCGAAGTCGCTCTGCGGTCTCCTGCTGTTTTTGTCTCAAAACAGTGGCTTCTTCGTCTCTGCATCGCTGCTGCTCTCGGCGATTCATAATCGCTCGATGCTCAGTTGCTATACGCTGAATTGCACGTGAGGAGAGTTGTTTCTTAATGGGGTGATTCTCGACAACTATCGACTGCAACTGACATACACAAGATTCATATTCGGGATAATGGCTGATGAAGCTCCAAAAATTGTCGAAGTCATATAATTTCCACTGCCGTAATATTTGACTCCGATCATCGTCATGAACGTAGTAGATATACGTATTATCACAGCAAAATTGCTTCATTTCAGGTGGCAGTATTTCGTGATGACCGTAGGACAAACGGTATCCAAATAGCATGCGCATAACATCCCAATAATCGCTTTCCTGCCATGAAGCACACTGTGCAGGATCTTCTAATATCAAAAGCGCAGGATGCCACTGGCGCGATTGTGCCTGAAAGTTCTGATGATATTGTGGCGTGACACGAAGATTAATCAGGGGCTCGGGTGCAGATATCGGTGATGTAGGCGTCCGGAAATCTTTGCGCGCCATTCACTACAGGGATGAAAATTGCAGCGACTGTGATTAAGATTGATATGTATGATGTACGTCTATTCATGAGAAAGAGAAGTAATATCGAGATAGCATTGTGTGCTTTCTCTGGCGAGTTTAGTCTATGAGCAATGCTGGGTCAAATCAATCAACCTGATACGAAACTCTGATCATACCTTTTTCAAGCTTAACTTTACGAATAGTAATATGACCAATATCAGCAAGATGAGCAACGTGCGTTCCGCCGCAGGGAACACCAAAATCACCATACATGACTACACGAGATGGCTTATCAAGTGGAAGATTTTCGGGAACAAAACGGCAGAGTTGATGCATCTGCGCGCGGTCAGCAAAAACAATATACATTGCTATGCCACGTGTTATAATATCATTGCAAATCTGTTCCAATTCTCGCACTAAAGCTTCTTTATCAATTCCTTCAAGCGATCCTTCGTACTCAACATAGGGACCTGCGGGAAAATGATACCCTTTACCGGGCTTCCAGACAAATGCAAGTTGCACAACGGCCATGTCAATGACATGGCCTGCCGAATGGAGTCTACTGTGAAGCTTTCTTCGCTCTGCATCCACGTGACATGTTACCCGATCACCCGACTTGATATTCCCTTCCTTCATTGCTCCATAATGGCGTACGATGCCATCGAAGTAGCGCACCTCAGTTACATCATATATACCCGATACACCGATAATCTTTCCCTGATCATACGGCTGTCCGCCACCCTGCGGATAGAAGCCTGTTTGATTAAGTATCATCATCGAGCGATCTGTATCGTTTTCAACAGTAACTTCTTGCACCACCGCTTCACATGTTAATACCTGGATGTCTTCAAGATACAACAAACGTGTATTCATACACTCCTTAAAAAACTAATCCGCCAAAAAGTGCTTCTTGCCAAAAGCTTTGCCTGCGTGAGACTTCATATATTTCTCAAATTTTCTTGCATTAGATTCGACAGCAAAACCAAAAGGAGCAACTAAAAACTACGGTCTTGAATTTTTTGTATACACAGAATCACCTGAATTATGAGTCTCTAAACGCTGTTGCACATCACAGGGAAATCCAACATATATTTGGTCTTTTTGCACAACACACAACAGATCTAATAATATACATATACCACATTGTAAGAATTTAAAAAATAATCTTCATAGAGTGACTGTCCGTCTACACTTTAGGGAAAAACTCCGCAGCTTCATTAAGCTACGCCGGACAGCCTTCGTTTTTTATGTCGCAGCCTTTAAAAAAATGGCGCCAGCCGGGCGTAGTTTGGTGGCTGCTTTTGTAATACTTCGCAGCCAAGCGAAGACTGGCGTCCCACACAGGACTATTTTATAACTTTTTCAGCTTCTGATATGCCCGACCAAGAGATCAAACATGTAATACGCAACCAACAATTCATTTGGCGTGCCAAAAAGTTTTCCCCGGAGACAACCTTAAAGTGTTACTGATGCTCTTTAATAAGATCGGGTTCCTCATTCGAGTAACAAAGTATGTAATTATGTATCTCCTGTGGCCATGCATCCGCCCAAGTGTAACCTTCCAAGCACGTCATTATGCCGTTTTTAATAAAAAGGACAAATCCAAAATCAAAAGCACTATCATTGATACTTGCAAGTACATTGCCATAGCCATACTCTACCGGCTCGATCACAACAGGAGCATCTTCTGGCATTTTAAATCTGGTAAAAAAACCAACGCCAGTAAATTCTCTATCAATTACCTGAGCTTTTTTATACTGCTCTCGTAGCACTTTATTAATGGAGCTTTCCTTCTCCAATATTTTGTGCATAACCGCTCGCTCAAATTCTTCAAATGGAATGATCATATGGTTGCTTTCTTATATATAATTTCCGATCTCATTTCAGCCGTTCTTACTTGATAAACATTGTACCTATTCTTGGAACACTATTCACAATTTTACCGCGTATGTAGACCGGTTGTCCTTTAATATGCACAATAACGTCTTCAAATGCTCTATCGAAGGGCACCCTACCATTAAGTTCCTGCAGTGCTGCACGAATAACCTGTTCTCTTCCATGCAATTGCTTGACCAGGTCGCTGAAGTTGTGTTCCAAATTCTCAAATATATGGGTAACCTTATTTTGATCTCTCATAACAAGGGCGACGCCATTCTTGATTGCTTCCTCCGTGTATTTAGCGTATTCACCCGTCAATTCCCAACCAAAAATGGGCACTTCTTTCTTTGGTCGCTGCTTTGGAACTTCCTGCGAAAATTTCAGCAAAGAGCCATCAACCGTTGCTATGTATTGTTCAGGGGTTATAAACGGATTTTGTTGTATGAACTCCACAACTTTGTCTCGTGCAGAGCGATAGAATATACCGCATCCCTGAAGCAGCTTTGCTTGCGCTTTCCAGCCGGCAGCGAGCGCTGCTCCTGTTTTGACAACGTTACGTAATGTAGTCTGCTTATCGGTAATAGCGTTAATCACACGGTTGAGCGGATCAATGTAAGCATCCCACTTTTCTTTCGCTCGTTCAGCGTTTATCAGCGATGTAATACCAAGATCTAAAATATTGTAAGCAATTTTGCTCAAGTGATACGCAAATACATATTCACCTGCAACGACAGTTAAAGCTGTTTGGACAGGATGCTGAAGCATGTCGTCAACTGCCATAACAACGCCCTGAATGCCGCCCTCAATCAACGCTCCTCCATACATCACTGAACACAGAGCAACATTGCGCGTAATGGATATTGCACCGGCAATTGCATGATCCGCTAACGCCTTTGCATATTCAAGTGCAGACCAACAAAAGTCAGCAACTTCACACGCTTTGCTCACCAATCCAGCAGTGTTATATTCCCGCGCAGCATCGATGCAATTGACCAGAGCTTCGGGATGTAACCCTCGCATAGCAAGTTCACGCTGCGTTGCAGTGCGCGAGAGGAGCTCGATACATTCCTGATGCACTGCATGCTGGAGTTGATTGCCGTACAGCTGTGTATATGGTGCATGTTCGCATGCATGCGATTGCAAAATATCACGAACAAGTTTATCGAGGTCATATGCAACTTTCGTATATACGA